>Ga0307509_10002436_pt1 | contig 30092 bp, 29 predicted proteins | sample 10_EM_MG_FD_202245 | JGI IMG/M metagenome (GOLD analysis project Ga0307509, IMG submission 202245) | Populus trichocarpa ectomycorrhiza microbial communities from riparian zone in the Pacific Northwest, United States - 10_EM | ecosystem: Host-associated > Plants > Roots > Unclassified | place...
GTTTCAGAGCACCAGTTGTCGGGCTCTCTCACTTCTGCCCTTGTGTGGATGGTGTGTCGCGCAAGCTGTATTCCACTCCTGTCGCCCGCGGCGTGACCTTCTTCTAAACCGTAAGATAGTTGGGTAGGGGATTGACTCGATGCTGACCCACTTAATTCACCGGATAGAGGATAGTAGGAGAGAAGTGCTTGACCCAATCAAAGTAGAAAAAGGAAACGTTGACAATGGTGTGCTTGCCTTGTGTGTTGTGCCCGCTTGTCTAGTTACAGAAGGTTGAAGAGGCTATATACAGAAAATTCTGCACGCCAAGCTATCTACTAAGTGGGTGAGTCACAACAGGGCTCAACACCAAGTGTGACCGTCTAACTACCCCATGATATGACCCTACCCCACAAGGGTAATCCCCACTTTTCTCGGTGGTGGTGGAATGCTCACCAACCTCCGTGATACACTCCCATACTGTTATTACCATACCGGAAGAGTATCATCTCACTTACCACCGAACCTTATCCAATATTAGCATCTTACCAACCGGGAATAGAGGATCAAGTCTCACTGGTACTCCCTACCAGCGTAGCATGTCAAATACCCGTGCCGACCGTAGCGTGAGCGGCGCCAATGTGGGGCTGGGAGGAGAGGCCTTGCGGATCCAAGAATGGTTGTCGCCGCTCGAGCCCCATGCAAGACACCAGCATGTGAGGAACCGGCGACTGGATGGTGTTGGGGATTGGGTTCTGCAGAGGAATGAGTTCGAGTCGTGGAGCAAGGGTAAAGATGGCTCGGGGAGCCCTACTCTTCTATGTTATGGGGATCAAGGAGTTGGAAAGACGTATATAAGGTATAAAGATATTTTCCATAGACTGTACGGGATGCTAACAAGGAATTGGATCAGTTCATTAGTAATAGACACCTTATCGGAGCGGGTTAATGGGCAGAATATGGCGGTCTTGTCCTTCTATTGCGATTACCAGGGGCGGGAGGACCAAACGACGGTAAATATGATAGGGAGCCTACTCAGGCAGGTTTCGCTCGGAGCGGTGGGGAACGGGGGCGAAATTCGGAATGCCTTTGAGAAGTCAAGGCAAGGAGGTGGAAAAGGTCTCCGGTTGACGGAGATGGTTCAGTTATTCGTCAAAGCAATTAGTTTCATCAAGCGAGTGTATATCTGTGTCGACGCAATAGACGAGTTACTGCCAGAACATCGATCAGAGTTCCTCCGCGCGCTACGACAGATTATTCAAGAAGTACCGGGGACGCGGTTATTTCTGACAGGGAGGCCGCATATTCGTCGGGGGCTTGACAAACGTCTCACGAAAGGAGCCTATATCATCCACATTGTGCCCGACCAAGGAGATATCGCTAGATACCTAAGCTGGAAGATGGACGACGACGATGACTGGGATCCGCACTTGATGACGGAAAATCTGAGGAAGGATATTGTGAAAGCTATATTGGAAAAAGCTTCGGAAATGTAAGTAGGAGTAACTCTATTGTGAATTTGGGTCACAGATTGACATTCTACTTAGGTTTCTGCTCGTGGCCTTAAATATCGACGCCGTCTTGCGCGGGATCTCCTTAGCAAAGAGGAAGAAAATGTTGCAGAAAGTGGCCACGACGGGTGTGGACCTGGATCGCGTCTACGGCCAGACACTGCAGCGGATAAGGGACCAGGAGGGTAGCCGGTCAAGACTTGGGATGGAGGTGCTAATGTGGGTATCCCATGCGGAACGGCCGTTGCGGATTGATGAACTCTGCCATGCTCTGGCAGTAGAAATAGATTCGAATGATCTTGACCCGGAGAACGTCACACCGCAAGACACTGTGTTAGGGTCATGCTTAGGGCTTGCGGTGGTTGACTCGGAGACATCGACGGTCCGGCCAGTCCACTATACGCTTCGGGAATACCTTTCCCAGCCTGGTGTATTGCCTGACGCCCACAGAATACTTGGGCAAACATGTTTGACTTATCTGAATTACGACCAGGTCAAGGGGTTTCCGGTGGATAAGGTGGATAAGGTTTCGGACCTTGAAGGCATGCCATTTCTCGAATATGCATCTTTGCATTGGGGGGATCACGCAAAAGTGGAACTCTCAGACCACGCGAAATCGCTTGCACTAAAGCTATTAAGCCGATATGATAGCCATATATCTTCGCGCTTACTTTTCAACCAAATCCACAATCCCGATCTTTACTCGAGTAGCCATCGCTTAATTTCTGGGTTACACTGTGCATCCTATTTCGGAATTGATGAGGTCGTTGCTGCTCTGATAGAGATGAAAGGCTGTAATATCAATCGAGGAGATAGTCTGGGGTTCACACCACTCATGCTGGCTGCCCAGCAGGGGAATCAGGGGACAGTGGCGCTACTGCTCACAAGGGACGATATCCGTCCTGACAAGCCAGACGATGGTGGCACAACACCACTCTCGGGCGCTTCCAGAAATGGGCATGAGGGGGTGGTGAGACTACTACTCACACGGGGCGGTGTCGATCCCGACGGGTCGGACAACCATAGCCGAACACCGCTCTGGTGGGCTTCTTTTAGTGGACATGAGGGGGTGGTGAGACAACTGCTTGCACAGGACGATGTTAATCCTGACAAGCCAGACAAGGGTGGTAAAACACCACTCTGGGTTGCTTCTAGTAGTAGACATCCGGGGGAGGTGGTGGAACTACTACTCACACAGGGTAATGTCGATCCCGACGGGTCGGGCGACCATATCGATGGCCGAACACCGCTCTGGTGGGCTTCTTTCGGTGGACATGAGGGGGTGGTGAGACAACTACTCGCACGGGATGATGTCAATCCCGACAAGCCAGACAATTATGGTAGAACACCACTCTGGTGCGCTTCTTGCAACGGACATGAGGGGGTAGTGAGACTACTACTTGCAATGGACAAAGTCAAGCCTGACAGGCCAGACAAGGGTGATAGAACACCATTCTGGAGTGCTTCTTCCAATGGGCGTGAGGGGGTAGTGGGACTGCTACTCACACGGGGCGATGTCGATCCCGAAAGGTCGGACGGCTACTATCGTCGAACGCCGCTCTGGTGGGCTTCTTTCTGTGGACATGAGGGGGTGGTGAGACAACTACTCGCACGGGACAGTGTCAATCCTGACAAGCCAGACAAGGATGGTAGAACAGCACTCTGGGCCGCTGCTTGCCATAGACATGAGGGGGTAGTGAGACTACTACTCGTGCTGGGCAAAGCCAATCCTGACAAGCCAGACAAGGGTGGCACAACACCACTCGGGGTTGCTTCTAACACTGGGAATCCGGGGATGGTGGGACTACTACTCGCACGCGGTGATGTTAATCCAGATAGGCGAAATAATGGTGGAACATCGCTCTAGAATGCTTCTCGCTGGGGGCGTAAGGGGGTAGTGGGACTACTCCTCGCACGGGGCGGTGTCAGTCCCCACGGGCCGGACAACGATGGCCATTCCACTTGGGGTCGCTTCTCGGCTCGAGCATCGTCCCATCGTAGCACTCCGCTAGTCTCGAACAACTCCACACCCTGGTATAGATTAAGCTTGGGGCTTCAGAGAGAGGTTTACCTACGATCTCTCTGCCCACATTTACATACATCCCTTAAATGGCGATTTCGTGATACATACCCGTCATTAGCACAGGCCCCTTCCCCCCTTCCCAACCTTTTGCTCTCACCTGATGTCTTCCTATATTCTCCCACCCACTCTCCACCCGGATTCTTTCCTTTCTAGTTTTCCTAAACCCCCGTCTTCTGTTTCATTTTAGACATGGGCTTGGCTCACGAATCCGCTCTTTTTGTATCACACGGGTGTTTAGACTCCAGGACTCTTTTCTTCTCACGGGTGTTTAGCAGAGGAGCGACACTATTGTGTCGAGATGCTCAGGGTCGTAGCTGAGTTAGATATGTTATTGTTTTCAAATTGTTTCATTTTTCTATACATACAGACTTGGTTTCTCGCATAATGTTATACTGCACTTCCATCTTTCCGACTAGAATCCTAACCTCTCATACCCACCTGAAGCAGGTTAGCTATTGTGCGTACCATAGAAGAGGGGAAGGGGAAAAACATGTCGATTTTACTGTGGGGCTTCTTGGTGGCCAAACCTGCTTCCAATAGGAGCCCAAAATCTGCCAGGGTCTACTACACCAGATCTTCCGGACAGAGTTTGAGATTTTGCGTTTCAGGATCCGCCCATCACGTACTGTGCCAATACAAATATATCGCAATAAAAGTTGAAAGCGGCATATAAGTCATGCCAATAAAATTAATTCTGATTAAAATATATATCTCTGTCCTGAATATGTTCCACAGATGTGGGGGGAGGGGAGAGGAGAGCTATACAATTGCCTGTAGGGTATGGGCCAGAGAAATTACTATCCCCTTTTAAAATTCCCGCTTTCCAGCATATTACTGTAAGAACCGGAATAATTGAGAATGGCGCTAGGAAGCCCAGAATTTCCGGCTTTGGAATGGGGGGAAGAAACACAGCCAGGGGGTTCTCCTTCAGTCCTCACCTGAGATACAGACCTTTCTAGGAGAGGCAGCTCCGACGTCCTAGCGAGATTCTCAATTATTTCGGGTTTTACGGTGTGCTGACAAGAGTAGTCGCAAATAAAGTTCAGTCCAACTGCAAATATATAGAATAGATATTTATTATAGGCATGGTAGAGGAAATAAAAATATCACACAGTTTGCTGCTTGCATCTGAATGCAGCCTTAAAAAGCCAGGATATTCTCAAACATATTCTAAAAGTAGGGTGACAAAACGCTCGAGCAGATGGCTGTTTTACACTAAAACCAAGCACTCTCTACCAACCATCTGATCTCCCCCCAATGAATCTGAGGGTTCCGTTTTAGACCAAGTTAAACTGGGGAACAGGTAGAGGGATAGTTTTCAAGAAGAAAACATTAGGTAGAAGGTTTATGGGATTGAGGAACCAGAGATAACCTACAACAAAGGTGGTAGTCATGTACAAGTACTGTACTTGTCCCAAGCAAGAAGTATTCGGGAACCGGGGTTCCCAAAATAAATGGCAAAAGATCCGTGCGTATCACAAATTCACCACTTGGATTTCCGGATACTTGTTTTGTTGCCTGAGACAGGTGGCTTTTGTATGGCACCCTCATACAAAGTCTCGAGTCGCTTTCCGGTCTTACCACACCATCTCACAAAAAGTCATGGGTTATTAATTTACAGGCTTGATATTTCATTATAGCAAGGAATAGATGTTCTCATTGTTCTTGGAATTTCTTGAAATTTCTTGCCTAGGTAGTGTCAAGCTATGTGTTTCTGAAAAATGGCTGTTTTTGGTGTAAAATAGCCAACGGCCTAGGTTTTTGTGTGGCATGCTGAACGGAGCATTAATTAAATTTTATATCTTTAGTTCACTTTAATACCTGTAGGACAGCATTGCAGATGATCTCGTGAATGGCGAGGGGCCTGTGAGTTTGGGGCCAATTTTGTGTTATGTATGAATGATATAGGATGGACACGGGGAAGTGAGTAAATGGGGGGAGAGGAATTGAGAGTAGGTTGTGAGGTCTTCCCCAGAAGTCCAGGCTGTAGAGCAATTAACAGAAGGGTTGGAGGAGGAGGTGCTGGTAGGGGGTTATAGAGCGGGAGGTTTCGCGATTATGGTTTTCCAGGGGATAGGCGCTTTCCCGGGCGGGGGTCATGGGACATCACTCGTGGATGTGTAGATCACTTCCTAAGCGGCTGAGGCCAGTTGGTTGGGGATGAGAATAAGTGAGCGGAACTGGCGACCGAAGGTGGGGCTGGCAAGAGCGGCCGGACACTGGAATAAAAAATAGTAAAAACTTTCTACTGAGTATATCTAGACCTCCTCTGCCGCTAGGAACAGCTTTGTCATTTTTTTCTTTTTCTCTTTTGGTATCTTCAGAGCATTTTTTTGTGCTGTTGAGTGGCGCGAGGTTGCCGCTTGCGCTCCTGTAATATCCACACACAGCAGAGGAATAAGGGTTTGTGTGAGCTTGTCTGGTAGTTGTCCGTGGACAAAATTAACCCCGGATCAACCATGGATGGCAACGCACCCCTACTCATCACGCTGCGCTGTCGACACCACTTAAAGAACTCTCTAGCTCAAATATAAATTTCTACTGTGTGCTCTACTTTATACTTATATCCTTGAATTTTCTCTTCGCTTTTTTAGTGATGGTGGGGTTGGTGGGGGGTGTTGTTGTCATGGCTTAAGTTTTTCCCTCTTGGTTGATCCGCGGTTAATTTTGTCCACGGACAGTCCTAGTTTTTGGAGCAGCTTTTGAAGACCTACTCCATTACTTGTGGCGAGGATAAGCCCTGAGACAACAGGCGCAACTACAATCCCCCGTGGAATTCAACTGTTATGATAGCCACAATACTAGTAGTGATTGAAATTATAACTACAATTATAATGGCTATTGATAATGTGCGCTGTATATTTGTGTCTCTTCTCTTTAAAAGCCTGGGATCTAGTAATAGGACTTTTAGTTTTGACTATTGCATTGACTCTAGTCCTTATGGTATTACTGTATGATGATGATGATGATGGGTGAAGGTTGTGGGGAATTCTGGTTGCGCCCGTTGTCCTAGGACTTATTCTCACCGTGGGAAGCGAGGCGCATTATTTTGTTATGTCGTCCTTTGTAAGCTCTCCTTTGATCATAATATATTAGAGTAACGGCGCCACCGTGCATGAATCAAAGTTAGAAGTCAGAGGTCCTAAGCCTTGCCAGCCATGCCCGAGGCAACGCCTGAAAAGAGCAACGAATACGCAATGACACAAACTTGCTGTGAAGAAGTTTTCTTCCCTCTGAAATATTCGCCAAGAGTTCCAACTTCCAACTTCCAACTTTCATTCTTGAGCGGGGCGCCGTCACTCTAATGAAACAAACTTCTTGCTGTGAACTCAGTTCTTCGCCAAGAGTCCAACTCCCAACTTCCCACTTCGATTTTATGCGGGGCACCGTCACTCTAATGTCTGCTTCAGCCCCAGCTCAGATTTGAATTAGGTCGTATCCACTCGCGAGAGCTGAAATTCGTGGAAACAACCACACTTTTCCCATTGGGCAAATCACTCTCTGCTCATGGGTGGAATTCTGGAATATTACAGCACTCATATCATAATTTACGTGCTCCACAATTCCGAAGTAGGCCAAGGTCTGCATACTTAGCCCACACACAAGACAGGAAGGTTCCGAAAATACAGGTCTCTCGGCCTGTGGGGTGAAAACTTTTTCGACTGGAAATAAGAAGGTGTGGTCACTCGCAGCCTTGGCGTGTAAATCAATTGGCTGGCACTTCCACCTGAAGCAATCACCTTAGGCGATTAAATGAGGGCAATCCCCACTTTTCTCTGTGCTGGAAAGTTCGTTAATCTCTGCGATACACTCCCATACTGTTATACTACCATACCGTACGAGTATCATCTCACTTACACCGAACCTTATCCAATATGAGCATCTTACCTACCGGGAACAGAGGATCAAGTCTTGCTGGTGGTCTCTACCAGCGTAGTGTGTCAAATACTCGTGACGACCGTAGCGTGAGCGACACCAACGTGGGGCTGGGAGGAGAGACCTTGCGGATCCAAGAATGGTTGTCGCCGCTCGAGCCCCATGCAAGGCATCAAGATGTGAGGAGCCGGCGACTGGATGGTGTTGGGAACTGGGTTCTGCGGAGGAATGACTTCGAGTCGTGGCGCATGGGTCAAGATGGTTCGGGGAGTCCTACACTTCTATGTTATGGGGATCAAGGAGTTGGAAAGACATATATAAGGTACATGGATATTTTCAAGAGACCAGGCAATGCTAACAAGAAATTAAATCAGTTCATTAGTAATAGACAGCTTATCGGAGCAAGCTTATGGGCAGAATATGGCGGTTTTGTCCCTTTATTGCGATTACCAGGCACGGGAGGACCAATCGGCGGCGAATATGGTAGGGAGTCTACTCAGGCAGGTTTCCCTCGGAGCGGTGGGGATTGTAGGCGAAATTCGGAATGCCTTTGAGAAGTCAAGGCAGGGAGGTGGAAAAGGTCTCCGATTGGCGGAGATGGTTCAGTTATTCGTCAAAACAATTGGCTCCATCAAGCGAGTATATATCTGTGTCGACGCAATAGACGAGTTACTGCCAGAACATCGATCAGAGTTCCTCCGCGTGCTAAGCGAGATCATTCGACAAGTGCCGGGTACGCGGTTATTTCTGACAGGGAGGCGGCATATTCATGGGGGGCTTGACAGGCACCTCACGACGGGAGCTTATACCATCCACATTGTGCCCAGCCGAGGAGATATCTCGAAATACCTAATCTGGAAGATGGAGGGCGACAAAGACTGGGATCTGAACTTGATGATGGAAAGTCTGAGGGATGATATTATAAAAACCATATTGGAAAAGGCTTCGGAAATGTAAGTGGGAGTAACTCTATCGTGAATTTTGGTCATAGATTGACATTCTACTTAGGTTTCTTCTCGTGGCATTATATATTGACGCCATCTTGGGCGAGATCTCCTTAGAAAAGAGAAGGAAAATGTTGCAGAAAGTGGCAACGAGGGGTGTCGACCTTGACTGCGTATACGGCCAGACACTGCAACGAATAAGGGACCAGAAGGGCAGCCGATCAAGACTTGGGATGGAGGTGCTCATGTGGGTATCTCACGCGGAGCGGCCATTGAAGATTGTTGAACTCTGCCATGCTCTGGCGGTGGATATAGATTCGGCAGACCTAGACCCGCAGAACATCACACCGCAAGACACTGTGTTAGGGTCATGCTTGGGGCTTGCGGTGCTTGACAAAGAGACATCGACGGTCGGGCCAATCCACTACACGCTTCGGGAATACCTTTCTCAGCCTGGTGTATTGCCTGATGCCCACAGAACACTTGGGCAAACATGCTTGACTTATCTGAGTTACGACCAGGTCAAGGGGCTTCCGGGTGATAAGGTTCCGAACCCTGAAGGGATGCCATTTCTCGAATATGCATCCTTGCATTGGGGGAGCCACGCAAAAAGGCAACTCTCAGACCACGCGAAATCGCTCGCGCTTAAGCTATTAAGCCGATATGATAGCCATATATCTTCTCTTTTACTTTCCAACCAAATCCACAATCCCTATCTTTACCCATTCACCCACCGCCCATTTCTTGGTTTACACTGTGCATCCTATTTCGGAATTGATGAGGTCGTTACTACTTTGATAGAGATGAAAGACTGTGATATAAATCGAGGAGATAGCCGGGGGTTTACACCTCTCATGGTGGCTGCTCAGCAGGGGAATCTGGGGACAGTGGCGCTACTGCTCGCAAGAGACGATATCAATCCTGACAAACGAGACGATTATGGTGCAACACCGCTATCGCGTGCTTCTAGCAATGGGCAAGAGGGGTCGGTGAGACTACTACTCGCACGGAACGGTGTTAATCCCAATACTCAAGACAGCTGTGGTCGAACACCACTCTGGTACGCTTCTGAATTGGGGCGTGAGGGGGTGGTAAGACTACTACTTGGATGGGGCGGTGTCGATCCTGACAAGTCGGACAACGATTGCCAAACACCACTTGCGATCGCTTCTCGGCTGGAGGGCTCGCCGATCGTAGCACTGCTCCAGTCTCGGACAACTCCACACTCAGTTTAAGCTCAGAGCCTTAGAGAGGGGTTTGTGTACATTCTCTCTGCCCACATTTACCTACATCCTTTCTGCGGTGGTTTCGCTCTACATCCCCGTCATCAACATAGGCCTCCCTCTCCCTTCATAACCTTTTTCTCTCACCCGGTGTCTTCCTATAATCCCCCACCCACTTTCCACCCAGATTATTTCCTTTCTGTTATTCCTAAACTCCTGCCTTCTATTTCGTTTTGGACATGGGCTTGGCTCGTGAAACCACTCTTTTGTGTATCACCGGGGTGTTTACATTTCACGGCTCTTTCCTTCTCACGGAGTCACGGGTGATTGGTGGAGGGGCGACACTATTGTATCGAGATGCTCAGGGTCGTGGTTGGATATATTATTGTTTCTGAAGTGTTCCATTTTTCTCTGCATATGGGTTTTCTTCCTCGCATAATATTATTATACCGCACTTCTGGTATGTAGATGGAATCCCATCTGATAATTGGTGGGGTGATATAGTTTAGGGCACTTTGTGAACTTGTGATTGTTGTTTTGTGGGCCTTTCTCGTGTGGGGGTTTCTTGTTGTGTGTTGAGTATGCTCTCTACCTGGATTTAGTCTCTAACTAGCCAGTAGAGAGCTCCATGTATTATACATCCAGATCGTTGTCATCGAACATCTCCACTCTACACACAACCACAACCACCGAAAGTGCTTTCTCCTGTGCTACTCGCGTGTCTGCTGCAGTACCCCAGTGGCCATTGGGTTGTGAGCGAGTTTCCATCAGAGGGTTGCTATCAGAGGTGTTGATATGATCATTTACAGCAGGGCTTCACGTTTTTGGTTTCCCAAGGGATGAGCGCTTTCCCGAGCCGCGGTCATGGAACATCACTCGGTCAGGTGAATGTGGAATTACAGATCATTTCCGAAGAGGCTCAGGGGGGTTGCCGAGGGATGAGGATAAGCGTCCAGAACATACTGCAAACGGTGGGGCTGGCAGCAGTGGCCAAATATCGGAATAAAAAATGGTAAAAACTTTCTACTGAGTGTATTTAGACCTCCTCTCCAACTAGGAACCGCTTTGTCATTTTTTTATATTTTTAGTATCTTCAGAGCCTTTTTTTGCGCTTTTGAGTGGGGAGCTGGCAGGCACGGCTTCCGATTATTTAATCTCCCTACTAGTCGTGCAAAGGTTGCGGCTCAAAAGGTTTGGCTTTCGTGAATTTCAACAGCGGCGGTGGCCGCAACCCCCGGATGTTCGTAGGCTCACAACCTGGGGCTCTAATTAAAGAGTGTCTGACAGCTCAAGGCCACTTTACAGCTCAACGAAACCTTGTGGCTCAGCACTACTTTGTTGCATAATGCAACTTTAGGGCTCACAGCTAGCATAACTTACATAATACTCGACCAAATCTTGTAGAAAAACCGTAGGAATATACACAAAGTAAAATTGAACAAAAGTATGGTTTGTTTAATTTGTGGCAGGATGTAGGAGGAACTCTATCTATTGAATATAGTTGACACTCTGCTGTCGCACCGTAGACAGCTTGAGCCACAAAGTGATGTTGAGCCGGAAAGTGAGGCTGAGCTGAAAGGCTGCATTGAGCCGTCAGGCACTCATTAGAGTGCCCCAGGTTGTGAGCCTGCGAACATCTGGGGGTTGCGGCCACCGCCGCAACCTTGGCACGAGTAGTAGAGAAATAACTTGTGAGTTCGCCTGACCTTTTTCCCCCTCCAAAAAAGAAACTGCCAGGATTTGCCGTTTCTTTGGTTACACTCGCAAAATTCCACCAAATTCTGAATAATCGAACCCTCTTTCGCCTCACTTATGCTCACCCCCTAGTACGGTACAGTATGATTTCAACTAGTTAAATGGATACGGGACGGCAAGTTGCAGTAGGATCCAATTACGGCTATTAACTGGCGGGAGGTGGGGTTCATGGAAATAACCACTCTTTTCCCATCGGGGCAAATTCCATCTCTGCTGATGGGTAGTATTCTGGAATGGTAGAGTACTGTACGAGAACTCGAGTACCAGTACATTTTCCATAATTCGAAAGAAGGCCGAGATCTGCGCACCTGGCATGCACAAGACAGGAAGATTTGGATAATCTGGGTCTCCCCCGCCCCATGGGGTGGGGCCTTTTTCCACTGGGAATAGGAAGGTGGGGTCACTGACAGCCTTGGCATGGAAATCAATTGGCTGGCGCTTCCATCTGAACAATCACCTGAGATAAGTAAACGAGGGTTTCCCCACTTTTCTCGGTGGTAGGAAGTTCATCAACTTCTGCGATACACTCCGACACTGTTATTACCGTATCGTATCATTTCACTTACCACCGAACCTTATCCAATATGAGCAGATTACCTAGCGGGAAAAGAGGATCAAGTCTCACTGGTCCTCACAACGGGCGTATAATGACAAATACCCGTTCCGGCCATGACAACGTGCGGCTAAGCGAAGAAGCTTTTCTGATCCAAGAATGGTTGTCACCACTCGAGCCCCATATAAGGCATCAAGATGTGAGGAACCGGCGACTGCATGGTGTTGGGGATTGGGTTCTGCAGAGGAATGAGTTCGAGTCGTGGCGCAAGAGTCAAGACGGTTCGGGGAGCCCTACTCTTCTATGTTATGGGGATCAAGGAGTTGGAAAGACATATATAAGGTACAAGGATATTTTCCAGAGACTATAGGAAATGCTAACGAGGGATAAAATCAGTTCACTAGTAATAGACACCTTATCGAAACAAGCTTATGGGCAGAATATGGCGGTTTTGTCCTTATATTGCGATTACCGGGGGCGGGAGGACCAATCTGCTGTCAATATGGTAGGGAGTCTGCTCACGCAGGCTGCCCTCGGAGGGTTGGGGATTATACGCGAGATTCGGAGTGCATTTGGAAAGTCGGGGAGGGGTGGTGGTGAAGGTCTCCAATTGGCGGAGATGGTTCAGTTATTCGTCAAAACAATTGGCTCCCTCGAGCGAGTATATATCTGTGTCGACGCAATAGACGAGTTACTGCCACAACATCGATCAGAGTTCCTCCGAGTGCTACGACAGATTATTCAAGAAGAGCCGAGTGCGCGGTTATTTCTGACAGGGAGGCCGCATATTCGTGGGGGGCTTGACAAACATCTCACGAAAGGAGCCTATCTCATCCACATTGTGCCCGACCAAGGAGATATCGCTAGATTCCTAAGCTGGAAGATGGACGACGACGATGACTGGGATCCGGACTTGATGACAGAAGATCTGAAGAATGGTATTGTGAAAACAATATTGGAAAAGGCTTCGGAAATGTAAGTAGGATAGCGTTATTGTGAATTTGGGTCACAGATTGACATTCTGCTTAGGTTTCTGCTCGTGGCATTATATATCGACGCCATCTTGGGCGAGATCTCCTTAGCAAAGAGAAGGAAAATGTTGCAGAGAGTGGCCACGACGGGTGTAGACCTGGACCGCGTCTACGGCCAGACACTGCAGCGAATAAGGGACCAGAAGGGTAGCCGATCGAGACTTGGGATGGAGGTGCTCATGTGGGTATCCCACGCGAAGCGGCCGTTGCGGATCGATGAACTCTGCCATGCTCTGGCAGTAGAAATAGATTCGAGAGATCTAGACCCGGAGAACATCACACCGCAAGATACTGTGTCAGGGTCATGCTTGGGGCTTGCTGTGGTTGACTCGGAGACATTGACAGTCCGGCCAATCCACTACACGCTTCGGGAATACCTTTCCCAGCCTGGTGTATTGCCTGACGCCCACAGAATACTTGGGCAAACATGCTTGACTTATCTGCATTACGACCAGGTCAAGGGGCTTCCGGCTGATAAAGGTTCGAACCTTAAAGGGATGCCATTTCTAGAATATTCGTCTTTGCATTGGGGAGATCACGCAAGGGTGGAGCTCTCAGACCACGCGAAATCGCTCGCGCTTAAGCTTTTAAGCCGATATGATAGCCATATATCTTCTCTTTTACTTTTCGATCAAATCCACGGTCTCTCCTTTCACCATCTAAGCCATCGTCTGTTTCCTGGGTTACACTGTGCTTCCTATTTTGGAATTGATGAGATCGTTGCTGCTTTCATAGAGATGGAAGACTGTGATATCAATCAAGAAGATCATCGGGGGTCTACACCGCTCATGCTGGCCGCTCAGCAGGGGAATCAGTGGGCAGTGGCGCTACTGCTCGCGAGAGACGATGTCAATCCTGACAAACGAGACGATTATGGTGCGACACCGCTATCGCGCGCTTCAAGCAATGGGCACGAGGGGGCGGTGAGACTACTACTCGCACGCAACAATGTTAATCCCAATACTCAAGACAACTGTGGTCGAACACCACTCTGGTACGCTTCCGAATTGGGGCGTGAGGGGGTGGTGAGGCTACTACTCGCACGGGATGAGGTCAATCCCGAAAAGCCAAACAACTATGATACGACACCACTTTGGGCCGCTTCCAGCAATGGGCATGAGAGGGTGGTGAGACTACTACTCGCACGGGATGATGTCAATCCCGACAAGCCAGACAACGATGGCCAAACACCACTTTGGGCCGCTTCTAGAATGGGACATGAGGGTGTGGTGAGACTGCTACTCGCACGAGATGATGTCAATCCCTACAAGCCAGACAACGATGGCCAAACACCACTTTGGGCAGCTTCTAGAATGGGGCATGAGCAGGTGGTGAGACTGCTGCTCGCATGGGATGATGTCAATCCCGACAAGCCAGACAACAATGGCCAAACACCACTTTGGGCAGCTTCTAGAATGGGGCATGAGCAGGTGGTGAGACTGCTACTCGCACGGGATGATGTCAATCCCGACAAGCCAGACAACGATGGCCAAACGCCACTTTGGGCCGCTTCTAGAATGGGGCATGAGCAGGTGGTGAGACTGCTGCTCGCACGGGATGATGTCAATCCCGGCAAGCCAGACAACGATGGCCAAACACCACTTGAAATCGCTTCTCAGCGCGGGGATTGGCCAGTCATAGCACTACTCCAGTCTCGGAGAACTCCACGCTCTGGTATGGATTAAGCTCAGAGCCTTAGTGAGGGGGTTGGGTACATCCTATCTGTTCACATCTACATAGGTCTCTTCTGCGGCGGTTTCGCTATACATACCCGTCACTAGTATAGGTCCCTCCCTCCCTAACCTTTTGCTCTCATCCGGTGTCTTCCTATAATCCCCCACCCACTTTCCACCCAGATTCCTTCCATCCTGTTATTCCTAAGCTCCTGCCTTCTATTTCGTTTTGGACATGGGCTTGGCTCGTGGAACCACTCTTTCGCGTATCACAAGGGTGTTTACATTTCATGGCTCTTTTCTTCTCACAGGCGATTGGTGGAGGGGCGGCACTATTGTATCGAGATGCTCGGGGTCGTGGTTGGATATATTATTGTTTCTAAAGTGTTTCATTTTTCTCTACATATGGGCTTTCTTTCTCACATTATATTATATCGCACTTCTGGTAGATGGAATCCCATCTGGTAGTTGGTGGGGTATTATAGTTAGTTTTGTTGAAGAACACCGGCGATCACTCCATCCTGACGTATTTTCCTTTGAACCCTTTGGCATGTTATTTCTTGTTTGTCGTTAGTTTCCTTTGTCACTCATTATGAATCAAGAGGAGGAGCCGATGTACCTTGATGGTATACTATAGGATGATTCGGATGGATAGCCGGTAATGGCCGGACTGGGAATCGAAGACAAAAAGCACCGGAGTGGATGGCGGAACCGGACAGGAAACCGGACAATTGGAAAGAATGTCTGACGGATAAGGGACTGGAACAGGATTTGCCCTAGGTATCACCGGATCGATTTCCGGGAGAGAACATGGCAGAAAATTCTCTTTGTATTGTCTATATAAACCCCATACTCCACCATAGTTAGATAAGTAAGCAAGATAGCCACGCCTCCGATCAATATACTCACGCTTCTCTCTTGACTTCATTTGTACTTCTTCATATTTCCAGCACTTTCTTCTCCCATCCAGAACTGATAATAATAAGTTTAGGGCACGACCGGCTTAGGGGTTGTGATTGTTACGTTGTGGGTTTTTCTCGGTGGGGTTTTCCTGCTGTATGTTGAGTATGCTCTCTACCTGTATTTAGTCTCTAGCTAGCCAATAGAGCGCTCCATGTATCATATGCCCACATCGTTGTCACGCACAGTGTTCCCAACCGGCCAGCCCGTCCGGCTTTGGGCACGGCCGGACTGGCCCAGGCTTTTCCAGAGACGGCCGGACCGGACTGTGGGCAACCGGCTTTCCAAAAAAAAAAAAAGCCTGGCCCGGCCTGGGTGACCTGCAGGCCTCAGGTGTTTAACCCTAACCTTAATCCGCAGAATGCCATTTCTACAGATTAAGGTTAGGGTTAATACACGTGACTTCCGGTGTTTCAAAATTTGAAATTTGTCATCACTCGGCAAGAAACTTTACTTTCAGAAGTAAAACCTTTCGGAGGGCTATCGTGGGGTGTCCGAATAAATGCGCAACGGTCAAATACGCTAACACAAGAACTAGATATTGGATATACGGATAAGCTGGCGACATTGATTGACTTTAAGATGATCTAGAAGCACAGACACCGTGTAGCATTTATTGTTCTAATCGAGGTGGGAGCAGCTAGCAGCCTGACAGCTTTCGCAAATATCAATGAATGGCCGGGTATCTGTCGGTTAATTTATGTAAAATGTGTTATAAGCGAACGGCTTAGCTAATCAGTGTTGAGTTTTACGCAAGCAGCACTCGTTGCCATGGTATCTGGCGGCTTTACCCGGGATCTGCAGGCGTTGCCTGGGCATCTGTCGGCTTTACCTGGGCATCTGGCGGCTTTGCCTGGGTCGCCTACCCTCTCGACCTGGCGGTTGCCTGGGCGCCTGCAGGCTCTGGCGGCCGGTGATAATTCAAGCCGGACTGACCCAGGCTTTTCAAAACCACTGCCGGACTGGCCGGACTGCCGAGCCATGGTCTGGACTGGCCGCTTGGGAACACTGGTCACGCCAATGTGAGTCTGGAGCTATAGATCACTTCTCAAGATGCTGGGGCCGGTTCCCTGGGGATGGGAATAAGTGCCCAGGACCTACGACCGATGATGGGGCTGGCAGCAGTGGCAAAAGACCTGAACAAAAATTGATAAAAACTTTCTACTGGGTGTATTTAGGCCTTTTCCGCAGCTAGGAACGGCTTTGTCATTTTTTTTTGTATCTCCCGAGCTTTTTTTCTGCTGTTGAGTGGGTCACTGGTTGTAGTTTCCGTGCAGTTAAACTCTCCACAAGCGGGGAAAATAATAATTTTTCTGAGCTTGTATGGTGGTTGTTACTAGCGCTTGGAGCCGCCTTCGAATACCTACTCAATCAGCCAGGCGCTTTATTTTGTTATGCCGCCCACTTTGTAAGCTCTCACTTGATCAAGCTAAGAGCCTGTTTGGTTGCAAGGGTTCCGTTCCGTTCGCCCAAACAAACGACCGTTTCCCTTCCGTTCAGAAAATTGTGAACGGAACTGCCGTTTGGTAACCATGAAATGCATCAACTGTTCCGTTCCAAATACCCATAGCAGAACGGTTGCCCTTCCGTTCCTATGCACCCATAATAAAACAATTGCCATGTAATAATATAAGTAAAAAAACAATTAAAAAATTGCCATTGAAAGTAATATTATTTAATAGATTAATTCTAGTTATCCATAGCATTATGTGCATGAAACTTCCTCTTCAGTGTCAATTTAAAATGGATTTTGTTTAAGTAATGAGGCTCTCATGTTGACTTGAGGAATTTTCATTTAAGGCGAGTGTTTGCTTAGCTCGACCGGTCAAGTCTTGGAGGCAGGACCAGACTGGCCCCTCCTGGTTGATGTCGATGACTGGACCTGACTAACTTGAGTGGCCCGGTCCGGTTTGGACTAGTCCCAGACCAGTCTTTATAAATGATCACATGAGAGTCAGAATGGCACCCGGGCCAACTTGAGAACCTTTTCCCGCTACCCACCCTAATCAAAGTGATGCACTGTCGCAACCGTATAATCCATAGAAACAATAAGTTTTATTCGGAAAGGTTTATTTGAACGTAGTATATTGTGATAAAAATAGCATATTCTATTGCTCGGCGGGCCTGGTCGGACTAGTCCTGGTCGAGTCGGTTTTAATAATCCTGACTGTCTAGTCGGTCTAATTTCCACTATTAGACTAGACTTGACGACTAGTCCGGTCTAGTCTTCCGCCGACCATTCGGAATGCTGACGGCTGACCTGGAAGAAACAGCGCAAAATTGGCAACAACCGTTTCCAGAGATCAAACCGTTTTACAATGGAACAGTCGCACCTCCTTCCATTCTTACCAAACAGGCTCCAATAGCTCCAGCTTTACCCAAGCTTGGCTTACTATTGAGCCCTAGCGAATATTCAAAAAACTAGACATGGTAGGATGAGTATACTCGTTGGTGATCTTATGAGTCCTACCGCTCCCATAATGCACTCGCAGCCCTTATGAATGTGGAACAAAAAGTAATAAAGTCTCACATCGCACTTGTACTGAGTCTAGTTCGCTAAGGGGGACGCTCTTGTGATATGAATATGGTACAAGGGCAAGCAAAAAAAGTGGTACAAGTACCACCTCTGCTGAGACATTATTTATGCACCGTACCAATTTTTACTGCCTAGTCCTTATATCATATATGGTGGAGCGGTTGTAAACTAGGGATGGTCTGTAAAAACATGTTCCATCGGGAGTCCGCTTGCAGAGATAAGACCTTGAGGTCACTGATTGCCTTGGCATGGAATCATTGGCTGGCGTTCCATCTGAAACAATCACATTGTCCCAATCGATGAAGCATTCCCCGCTTTTCTTGGCTTGGGGGGAGAAGTCTATCAACTTCCACGATACACTCCCATACTACTGTGCCGTCGTATCATCTCACTTAACACCGAACTTTATCTAATATGGACACATTACCTAGCGAGAACGGAGAACCAGGTCTCACTCGTGATCTCCGCCACTATAGCATATCGCATACCCGTGCCGACAACAACACAACAGATAATGTTCACGGCGACTCGAATCAAAACATCGGAAATGTGCTAAACAGCTATTCTAATCACACCATCAACGTGGGAGAAAGTGAAGAGTCTTTGAGGATCCAAGGATGGCTGTCGCCACTCGAGCCCTATGCAAGGCACCAAGATGTGAGGAACCGGCGGCTGGATGGCGTTGGGGACTGGGTTTTGGAAAAGGATGAGTTCGAGTCATGGCGCAAGAGTCAGGATGGCTCGGGGAATCCTACTCTCCTATGTTATGGGGATCAAGGAGTTGGAAAGACATATATAAGGTAGAGGAGTATTTTCCAGGACCATAGACGATGCTAACAGAGAACTAAATCAGTTCATTAGTAATAGACACTCTAGGCGAGCAAGCCTGGGGACAGAATATCGCGGTTTTGCCCCTCTACTGTGATTACCAGGCGCAGAAGGATCAATCGGCGGTTAATATGATAGGGGGCCTACTCAAGCAGGTTGCCCCCAGACTGGTGGGAAGTGTAGGCGAAATTCAGAATGCCTTTAAGGAGTCGAGGCAGGGAAATGGAAAAGGACTCAGATTGCCGGAGATGCTAGGATTGTTCGTCAAAACAATTTGTTCTCTCGAAAGGGTATATATCTGCGTCGACGCGATAGACGAGTTAGTGCCACAGCATCGGTCAGAGCTCCTCCGCGCGCTACGACAGATTATTCAAGAAGCGCCGAATACGCGATTATTTCTCACAGGAAGGCCGCATATTCGTGGGGAACTTGACAGGTATCTCACGAAAGGGGCCTATACAATACACATTGTCCCCGACCAAGGAGATATCACTAGATACCTAAGTCGGAAGATGGATAATGCCAATGAGATGGATCCGGACTTGATGACGGAAGGTCTGAAAAATGATATTATAAAAACAATTTTGGAAAAGACTTCGGGAATGTAAGTTGGAGCAACTCTGTTCCATATTGGATCACTGATTGGGATTCTGGTAAGGTTTCTGCTAGTTGCATTAAATGTCGACGCAATATTGGGTGAGACGTCGATAGCGAGAAGGAAACAAATGTTGCAAAAGGTGGCCACGACCGGCGTAGATCTGGACAATGTGTACGACCAAACACTGCGGCGAATAAAGGAGCAGAAGGGCGACCGATCAAGATTGGGGATGGAGGTGCTAATGTGGGTATCCCACGCAGAACGGCCATTGCGGATTGACGAACTCTGCCGCGCTCTCGCGGTGGAGATGGAGGCAACGGACCTTGACCCTGAGAACATTCGGCCGCAAGATACAGTGTTAGAATCATGTTTAGGGCTTGCAGTTCTTGACAGGGACACATCGCAAGTCCGGCCAATCCACTACACGCTTCAGGGATACCTTTCCCAGCCTGGTGTATTGCCTGATGCCCACAGAACACTTGGCCAAACATGCTTGACTTATCTCAATTACGACCAGGTCAAAGGGCTTCCGGCTGATAATGTTTCGGACCTTGAAGGCATGCCATTTCTCGAATATTCGTCTCTGCATTGGGGGGATCACGCAAAAGTGGAACTCTCAGACCACGCGAAATCGCTTGCACTAAAGCTATTAAGCCAATATGAGAGCCATATATCCTCTGTTTTATTTTTCAACCAAATCCGCGATCCTCATCTTCACCCCCTTAGCGGTCGTCCATTTCCTGGTTTACACTGTGCATCCTATTTCGGAATTGATGAGGTCGTAGCTGTGTTAATAGAGATGAAAGGTTGTGATATAAATCGAGGAGATTGTCGGGGGTTTACACCGCTCATGCTGGCTGCCCAGCGGGGGAATCGGGGGACAGTGGTGCTACTGCTATCAGAAGACGATATCCATCCTGATAAACGAGACAATTATGGTGCAACACCACTATCGCGCGCTTCGAGCAATGGGCACGAGGGAGTGGTGAGGCTACTGCTCGCACGGGACGATGTCAATCCGGACAAACCAGACAACTATGGTGGAACACCACTTTGGTGGGCTTCTTGCATGGGGCGTGAGGGTGTGGTGAGACTATTACTCGCACGGGACGATGTCAACCCCGACAAGCCAGACAACCGTGGCCAAACACCTCTGGGGATTGCTTCTGGCAACGGCAATGAGGGGGTGGTGAGGCTACTGCTCGCACTGGACGATGTCAATCCCGACCTACCAAAAAACGGCGGTAAGACACCACTCTGGTCGGCTGCCAGCGAAGGGCATGAAGGGGTGGTGAGACTACTACTCGCACGGGATGATGTAAATCCCGACAGGGCAGACGATCGTGGTCGAACACCACTCTGGTGGGCTTCTCTTGGTGGGTATGACGAGGTGGTGAGGCTACTCCTCGCACGGGCCGATGTCAACCCTGATGGGGGTGCTATCAGTCGTGTGCTCGAGTGTTGACGGTGTTGAAGAACACCGGCGATCACTCCATGCTGATGTATTTTCCTTTGTACCCGTTCGCATATTATTTCTTGTTTGTTGTTAGTTTCCTTTGTCACTCATTATCAATCAAGAGGAGGAGCGGATATACCTTGATGGTATACGAAAGAGCGATTCGGATGGATGGCCGGTAATGACGGGACAAGGAACCGGAGACACAAACCGGAGTGGAAGGCGGGGGAGAAACCGGACAGGAAACCGGTGAATTGGCCAGAATCGCTGACGGAAAAGGGACTGGAACTGTATTTGCCCTGGGTATCTCCGGATGGATTTCTGGGAGAGAACATGGTAGAAACATCTCTTTCTATTATCTATATAAATCCTATACTCCACCATAGTTAGACAAGTAAGCTAGATAGCCACGCCTCCGATCAATATACTCACGCTTCTCTCTTGATTTCTTTGTACTTCTTCATCTTGCCAGCGCTTTCTTCTCCCATCCAGAACTCATAATAATAGACGGGAGGAGAGGTTCTGGTGTGTATTCTCTATGGAGGTTGTTAGCTACGGTTCACCTTAAGTAGTGAAAACTCTGCTGGTAAATGTGATGCCCTACGTCTCCGCATATGACCATTGACCTATACATCCGGTCTTGCCCTAGAACGTTCCTGGTGTCTACACTTCAGTGTTCATTCGTATATGTAAGCGCTCCCTGTGCCTCGGCTATCTCTGCTCCCAATGGAGTGCTCCGCTACTGGGATTATTATGCCATGACTATTAAGTCGTTGGAACTGTAATCAAATCAAATTGCCACTATCAAAGGTGATTGGTGGTTGGAAAGCTGGGGGAAGAGCTTTTCCAAGTCGCTGCACAAGACCATTTGCATTTCGGCCAGATCAGGGAAAGGTTTCCTGAAGGATAGAGTTCATCCGACGATTTCTTTGGCTCCTGATCCTCTATGTTAATAGACCTTGACTAGTTTACAATAGCCTCGCCACATCTCATATTTATATTGTAGGAATGCGCCCTTAATGAAGGGGACTCAGCCAGTGCGATGAGAGACTTTATACTCTTTGTCCATATTTATACCAGCCACCAGTCACCCGTTATGAGGGCGGTCGGACCCATGGAATCACTCGTGAGTATATCTACCCTAACCTTATTTTTTGAGCATTCGCTGGAGACCCGATTTTAAGCCAACCTTGGGTAAAACAGACATTATCAGCCTGACTACGATAGAAACTTGAACTGTGAGCTATGTTATTGGACTTTGCTCTTTCAGTATTGTGCGTGGACAAAATTAACCGATCACCTGGCTGGGTCGCTTCGGGGCCCCCGTGTGGGTCGTTACTACTTAACAGGTACTTCATAATACTTTCTCTTCTTTTTATTAAGGTTGATGAATGGTATACTAAGTACTGTAATGATTACTGCTATCTGCTCTATACTCCACACTTCTCCTGACTTTAAGTGCAACGCAATCACCTTGCACTTGTATAGTATTATCGATAAAGAATAAAGATTGTGCCTCTATAGAGTTCAACTTTTGAACAGAGGGGAGGCTTAGATGGATATAGTACCAGTAGGCTACTAGTATTTATTGTTACGAGATCCTGATAGGAGAAAGATTGGTGAGGCAGATGAAGAAGTACAAAGAAGCGATGGAGGAGAGGTCTGTCTATTCTGCGGATTCGTTTGTGCTTGCCTGTATATTTACCTACGACCAAACACAGCGTTTAAATACAGAAAACTTTACTATGCGGAGACATTCTCCGTCCCCCAACACGCACTGCCTTCCAACTGATTCCTCGCCATGCTCCCCGAGCATTTCCGGTGATATCAGCGAATCCTCCAACTAGTATACAAACCAGGTAAACTCGCCCCTCCTCCGTGATTGAGAATGACTGACAAAGGAACTACTAAATAAGACTAAGAAAGATAGGAAAGGTACGACAACAAAGTATACATGTGTGCGTAGTGATCGCCGGTGAAATTCAACAGTATTAGTGTTGGAGCTTTGCTACTCGTTGTGATGTGGGAAGAACCAAGCCCAAGCCATTCTCGAGGGCTTGCAATGCCATTGGCTCACAGTGCATGACTTAGAAAAGCCTTTGAATTGTTGAAGGGATGTGGTTGACTTTGGAAGATACGGGAGTCTGAAAGATTAGATAGATGCTTGTGGATGATTTGGGAGATTGAGATAGAATGGTTAATGATTTGAAAGAGATTAGATAGCCATGTCTTTCCTTTGTTTATCACGGGAGTGTACGGAGGAATAAAGGCATGGCAGGATTGAGAGATAGGTGTAGTGATCGACGGAAGGATCATGAAGTGGTACTTATGTTTTACTTATACACTTGTTTTGGTCATGAGTTTTTTGTTTTAGTTAGAGCGAATTCTAAGAGCTGAGCGAGGTGTCTAAGTTCCGTGTGAATTCTCTCTCTACCGTCTACCACTGTGCCAAACATAACCTGCCTACGTTAATATGAATGAGGTTAAAGCAAACCCTACAGAGTCTAGGATATATGGCCAAGTGCAGGGCAAGACACAAAGCCTTCTCGAAGTCTATAATTCATTGGATATAACTTGAACAGCGGGCCGGAGTCGAACACTATCGGCTAACATGTCAGGTTTGCGTGGCTTTTGTGATAAACAGCTCTTGTTTTCCTTACCGTTTCTGGATGGATGTGCCTGGATCCGTTACCGGAATAGGAAGGCGAGTTCAGGAGACAGGCAAACGGAAGGGATACGGGAGAATGGTCAACAATAGATTTTACCCGCTATGTCTTCTCTCTGTTATCACGGGAGTGCACGGAGGAACAAGGGCATGCGGGCAACACAGAGATGAGTGTGGCGATCCATGGAGGGATCATGATACGGTATTCGTGTTTGTTTGATTTTAGTTAGAGAGTGAAGTGGAGAGCGAGAGCGAGCGAATGAGCGAAGTACGAGCGGTGAAACTTACGCTCCATATCCTTCTCCAAAGTGCCTGAGTTCCAAGTGAATTCTCTTAGTCTATCAGCTACTTCTGTGTGACCCTCATTTCCCCTCTTTGACAAGAATTCTAGATCCAAAGGTGGAAGAAAGTGCGGTATAATATTATAGGAGAGAGTAGGCCTATACATATAGAGAGGAATAAATCTTTGTAAAGGGTGGTATAAGAAGGTACGATCCAGGGCATCTTGATACAATAGCCTCTCCCTCTACCGGGGGCCGTAGTAAGAAAGTATTTGCGGGGTGTGAACGGCTGTGTGATACATAACACAGTGGTTTCGTGCGCCATATCTAAAATGAAATAGAAGACCGGAGTTTAAGAAAAGCGGAGAGGAATAGATCGGAGGAGAGTGGGTGGGAAATTGCATGAGGACATCGGGGGGAGGAAAAGGCTACGAAGAGATGGAGGAATCCGTGATGATAACGGGTAACTTATGTATAGCGAAACTGTTGTGGAAGGGATGTATGTGAATATTGGCAGAGAGGGAATGTATGTAAACCCCTGTCTGGGGCTGAGCTTAATCTATGTGAGAGGCTGGAGTTATTCGGGACTGGAGGAGTGCTACAATTGGCCAATGTCGCCGCGTAGTAGCAATATCCAGTGGTGTTCCACGAGAGTTGGATGGATGGTCAGGATTGACGTCGCCCCGTGCGAGTAGTAGCCTCACAACCCCCTCATGCCCATTGTAAGAAGCGCGCCAGAGTGGTGTTTGGCCATCGTCATCCTGCTTGTTAGGATCGACATCGTCCCGTGCGAGTAGTGGTCTCACCACCCCCTCATGCCCATCGTATGAAGCGCCCCAGAGTGGTGTTCTACCATCGTTGTTTCGCTTGTCAGGATTGACATCGTCCCGTGCGAGTAGTAGTCTCACCACCCCCTCATGCCCATTGAGAGAAGCGCCCCAGAGTGGTGTTGAGCCAGAATTGGCCGGCTTGTTAGGATCGACATCGTCCCGTGCAAGTAGTAGTCTCACCACCCCCTCATGCCGATTGTAAGAAGCGCGCCAGAGTGGTGTTGCACCATAATAGTCAGGCTTGTCAGGATTGACATCGTCCCGTGCGAGTAGTAGTCTCACCACCCCCTCATGCCCATTGAGAGAAGCGCCCCAGAGTGGTGTTTCGCCACCGTTGTCCGGCTTGTCAGGATCGACATCGTCCCGTGCGAGTAGTAGTCTCACCACCCCCTCATGCCCGTTGTAAGAAGCGCCCCGGGGTGGTGTTGCGCCATAATTGTCAGGCTCGTCAGGACCAATGTCGTCCCGTGTGAGTAGTAGCGCCACTGCCCCTTGATTCCCCTGCCGAGCAGCCCACGATAGCGGTGTGAATCCTATAAAATCTCTCTGATTGATATTATAACTCTCCATCTCTATCCAAGTAGCTATAACCTCATCAATTCCGAAGTAGGATGCACAGTGTAAACCAGGGAATAGGCGGCGGCTAGGTGGGTAAAACCAGTAAGGGCATATCCGCTTGGAGAGTAAGGCAGACGATATATGGCTATCGTATCGGTTTAATAGGTCAAGTACAAGCGATTTTGCGTGGTGTGAGAGTTCGATTTTTGCGTGCCTCCCCCAATTCAAGGATGAATATTCGAGAAATGGCATGTTTTCGAGGTTTGGAACATCATCAGCGGGAATCCTCTTGACCTGGTCATAATTCAGATAAGTGAGGCATGTTTGGCCAAGTGTTCTGTGGGCATCAGGCAACACACCGGGCCGGGAAAGGTATTCCTGAAGTGTGTAGTGAATTAACCGGACTTGCGATGTTTCCTTGTCAACAACGGCAAGTCCTAAACATGATCCTAACACTGTATCTTGCGGCCGGATATTCTCAGGGTCATGGTCCATGGCCTCAATCTCTACCGCGAGAGCATGACAGAGTTCGTCAATCCTCAACGGCCGCTCCGCGTGGGATACCCACATTAGCACCTCCATCCCAAGTCTTGGTCGGTCGCCCTTCTGTTCCTTTATTCGCCGCAGTGTTTGGTCGTACACGGTGTCCAGATCTACGCCAGTCGTAGCCACCTTTTGCAACATTTTCTTTCGCCTTGCTAATGATGTCTCCCCCAAGATCGCATCGATGTTTAAAGCAACAAGCAAAAACCTGAGAAGAATGTCAATTAGTGGTCCAGGGATTGCATGGGGTTACTCCTACTCACATTTCGGAAGCCTTTTCTAGCATCGTTTTCATAATATCGTCTTTCAAATTTTCCGTCATCAGGTCCGGATCTCGGTCATCGTCATCGTCCATCTTCTTGCTTAGGTATTTGGCGATGTCTCCTTGGTCGGGCACAATGTGGATGATATAGGCTCCTTTCGTGAGATGCTTGTCGAGTTCCCCTCGAACATGCGGCCTCCCTGTGAGAAATAATCGCATATTTGGCGCTTCTTGAATAATTTGTCGTAGTGCGCGGAGGAACTCTGATCGATGTTGCTGTACCAACTCGTCCATTGCATCGACACAGATATATACTCGATCGCAGGAGCTGATTGTTTTGACGAATAATCCCACCATCTCCGGTAATCGGAGACTTTTCCCGCCTCCTTGCCTTGACCTGTCAAAAGCATTCTTAATTTCGCCTACAATCCCCACTCCTCCTAGGGCAATCTGCTTGAGTAGGCTCCCTATCATATTAACCGCCGATTGGTCCTTCTGCGCCTGGTAATCGCAATAGAGGGACAAAACCGCGACATTCTTCCCACAAGCTTGCTCGGATAGGGTGTCTATTACTAATGAACTAGTTTAGTTCCCTGTTAGCATCGTCTACCATCCCCGGAAAATACCCCCGTACCTTATATATGTCTTTCCAACTCCTTGATCCCCATAGCATAGAAGAGTAGGATCCATTGAGGCATCCTGACTTTCGCGCCATGACTCGAACTCGCTCTTCTGTAGAACCCAATCCCCAACACCTTCCAGTCGCCGGTTCCTCACGTCTTGATTCCTTGCATCGGGCTCAAGTGGCGACAACCATGCTTGGATCAGGGAAGATTCCTCACTTAGTCCGATGTTGATGGTGTTATTATAGTTGTTTGACACATTCGCAAAGTTCGTATTCGAGTTACCGTGCACATTATTTGTTGTGTTATTGTCGGCACGGGTATGGGATATGCCATACGAGCAGGGATCACCGGTGAGACTTGATCCTCCATTCCCGCTTGGTGATGTGTTCATATTGGATAAGGCTCGGTGATAGGTGAGATGATATGGTCGTATAACGGTACGGGGGTGCACTTGTATCGCGGAGGTTGATGGACTTCTCCTCCCAAGTAGCGGAGCGGGGTTGCTGCGCTGGTTTCAGATCGATCGTAGCGCCAGCCAATGATTTCCATGCCAAGGGAATCAGTGATCTTGTCTCCAGTAGAACAAGTTTTCACATAGGGCGTTGTTACACAGACGCATGCCAGCAGATTACGGTTCCGTAGGATCTCTTGAGATCCACCACAAGAGATCTCCACTGAATTGGTTTACCAAACCATAGCATGCTCTGAAAAGTGGGCTAACAAGCAGCGAGCGAGCCCAGCGTCTGTAAGTTACCAGTATACTATGTCTGGGAGGCATTATTCTTGGAGTATTGTATCTCTGATGAGGAAGCCTACTCGTAATTTTCTGACTGCTATTGCATTTGAGCAAAAGATCGACCGGAGCCTCAGGATTTTGGTGGTAACAGTCGTGTTCAGAAACGTCGGAATACTACGAGTCGGCGCCTGACAGCCGATGGTGGTTTCAAGAGATTTTACAGTACCGTATTTACTCGGTCGATTCGCTAGCTCCGCTGATCGCTAATCTCCGGACCCAGAGACAGTGGTTCTGAAGAAGGATTAGTGGTTTCCTGACACAGTTTGGCGGGAGTCATTTGGCTGTGTTGGATCTCATCAACTGGCTTTCGCAATTTAATTACCGTACAATAAAAACTGGAATAATTGAGTCGTGTACTATGTCGTTCAGAATTTCCCACTTTAGAAAATGGGCGAAAAACACAGCAAAAGAAGAGCGGCTCAGCCCCTCTGAGAGACATAAAAAACAAAAAAACATGAAACCTTACCAGAGGGGGGCAACACTGACTGCAGGTGCACAGCACACGACTCGATTATTCCAGTTTTTACGGTAACTTGGGAAGAGAAGCTGATCCCCCAGGAAATTTGGGATGGTCGGCTGTTCAGCCCCGAAATTTTTTCGCATTTTCGTTAGTGTCAGCATGCTCGGTTCCGGTGTGATGGACCTGTTGACATCTGCACCACACTTGGGTCACTCTTGAAGAAACAGCAAGAACATGGCAATGCGAGTGAGATGACTGTGGGAAAAGCTCGCTAAATAGCCAAGAGGGCGATGAACTGCGCAATGATGGAGGCCTTAGGGCGCGTCTGGTTGCCACCTCAAACCTTCATTTTGACCCCGGTTATGGAGGTTTGCCACAAAATGCTATTTTGCTTTTGAGTGGCATGTCTGGTTGCCACAAAAACTCAATAATCAAAACCCAATAATCATTCCAGAATGGAGGTTTCTGAAATACTGATCGGACCAGTATTTCACAAACTCTCATTTTGGAAGAGGGTACACAAACCACAATAACCCACAACAATCAACTTTTTGAGTAAAAAAAAAATTTAAAAAAATACACATTGCAATAAAGGTGCCACTGTATTTCCCATAATAATAATTCTTTTTTTTTTTTGAGTGACTTTTGTTGAATTGATCTTTGTGGTAACTAGAAACGCTTGTTGGAGGTGGAAAATGTTGGATTATGACAACTCGCAATTATTCTGGTTGCTAGTTGAAACTCTCGCTTTGTGATTATCAAGGTTTGAAAAACTCGGGACGACCAGACGCGCCCTTATTCTCGCCGCGAGTACGGCTGTCACATAAACTGCATTTTACGACAAACGGGTTCGGATGTGAGAGAATTGAACACCCACATCCTATGTCTACATCATGTGGAGAGAGATGCACCACTCTGTGACTAGCCACTGCACGCCCAAGAGCATTGCATAACCGCATGTCTCCCTAGCCACATGCAGGATCGATTATCCAACCCCTCCGGCCGCAAGCTAAGTTTGGGGGTTGCCTCCCGAGATCCCTGTCGGACCCTCAATGGGTCTGTCTTGGCGCTTTTGGCGATAAACGGATATGAAAGTTGCAGGGGTGTGAGAAAGTTTGCACTGGACTCGAAAGGTAACGTTTTTACGTCCCACGACATATTATGTAAGGGTGCCAGTGTGTTCAGCAACTGGTATAAAGCTGATATATATAATAATATATATATATTTATCGTGATATTGTGATAAAAATATATACATGATTCTAGAAACTGAGTAGGGCAAAATTCGATGGCCACCCTTATCCGTGTGACATACACTACCGGTGGGCAAAAATTATAAATAAAAACGTAGCAATACCTCTGGCACGCTGATAGGAAATTTTATAGTCGTTCTTAGTTTTTTCTTCGCTTTTCCGACAGCCGTGGAACAGGTTCCACTTTGATTTGCCTGGACCTGCGCGATGAAAAAATCGTGGGTGGTGTTCGATCACGCTTATCCGGCCCGTCGGGAGTGACATCGTTGCGTGTGGCTGGCGGTCTCTCCGCTTGTTCATGCCCATCTCTAGAAGCGAACGGGAGCGGTGTTGGAATACCGTGGAGATTGGGAAGACACAGAATACGCTAGCAAGGGTAAACAAGGTGTGGCAAATCGTGATACCTTTTAGAGGAAATTAAATTGCCAATGGAGACGAAATTTTGGGGCTTGGGTGGCGGGCATGAAAAGTATTATTACCCCTTGAGGCAATTTCTCTTCGGCGGCCCTTTCTTACCCTTGCTAGCATATTCTGTGTTTTCCCAATCTTTACGGTATTGTTGTTTGGCTGGTTGGGATTGATAGCGCCCTGGCAGATGAGTAGTACCACCCACCCATGCGGTTGCTAGAAGCGACAGAGAGTGGCTGCATCACTATATATCACTCATAATCTTACCGCAGCCCCCGGCCGTCATCCGCCATCCCGTGCTGTCCCCCTCATTTTTCTTCTACCTGTGCCCAGCCGCCATTCCTAATACCTGCACTCGGTGAGCGGGCGGCCCCGCGCCCCCCCCCCCCCCCCCCCCCCCCCCC
>Ga0307509_10002437_pt1 | contig 30090 bp, 29 predicted proteins | sample 10_EM_MG_FD_202245 | JGI IMG/M metagenome (GOLD analysis project Ga0307509, IMG submission 202245) | Populus trichocarpa ectomycorrhiza microbial communities from riparian zone in the Pacific Northwest, United States - 10_EM | ecosystem: Host-associated > Plants > Roots > Unclassified | place...
GTAGGTTCTTCTCGAGCTCCTTACGTTGCTCCAGTTGAGGGGGGAGGGGTCGAGGCGGGACACCTTTGCGAACTTGTGGTATTCTCTCCTTAGAGACGATAGGCGGGGGGACCACCATGGCTTCGAGTGGGGGCAGGGGCGTTTGCTCGGGGCATGGGAGGTCAGGAGCGAGGTTAGGCGGGCGGAGGAGATATCAAACTAGCTACTCATGGAGTTGGGGGTTGGCCCTGCGGGGCAGGGTAGTGTGGTGAAGGTATCCAGCGCTTTCCCTACCGCATCTAGGTCGAGGAGGGCCCAGTGTGGTGTAGGGGGGGGCAGCATGATCGCGGGTGGTTTTAGTGTTATCACGCATGGAACGTGGTCTGAGCCTGTGGAGGGGAGGGGGGTGTCCCACGAAGAGACAAAGGAGGAGAGGGAGGTGTTCGCGAAGGCTAGCTCCAAAACGGAGGGTCGCGAGATGGCGTCGAAAGGGAATCGAGTATAGACCCCGGGGGTGTTGATGAGATGGTACGGAACTTCAAAAGCAGCATCGAAATAACGTGTAGAAATGGCAAACTCCCGTTCAGAGAGGGAGCGACAGGGGTCTGCAAGCGGGTGGTGGAGGTTAAAATCACCTAAAACCAGGTGAGGAAAAGAATAAACGGAAAACAACTGCTCAGGGAAGATAGAGCGGTAGGGAGGACTATTTGTGCGGAGAAGGTACACCGAGGTGACCCTAAGGGAGCGGTGAGGGGACCCAAACAGGCCGTCAGGGGAAAAAACGTCGACCGAAAGCATATCTGAGGATCCGTGAAAAACAGTCGAGCAAGACAAGTGCTGGTTCAACGTGCGAGAAACATAAATGGCCACACGTGGGCGGCCAGGAGGGTGGGGTGCGAAGGACATAAATCCCGGGAAAGTCGGCAGAAGCGATCGTCTGGAGGGGGGGTCTTGAATGGCAACAAGCAGGGGAGGGTGAGGCAGCATGGTAAAGCTGTGAAAAAGTGAGAGAAAAACATCCCAGCTCCCAAGGCAGTTATGTTGAACGATAGGAAAGGACGGGAAGACAGCACTGCTGTCGGTGTAACGAGTGAAAAAGTTCTCCATTATCGGGCAGAGCCCTCAGTGGAGTCGGAATCTAGAGATTCATCACCGCTCTCTCTTGGGGCGAGATCAGTGATGGTGATGGTCCGTTGGGCTCTCTGCCTAGGAGGAGGAGCATCGCGGGGGAGTACAGAGGTCTTCGGGGTTCGGGGAGCGGCACCTGATGTTGGGGGAAGGATCGTCGAAGGGCCAGCCTGGTCTTCAGCGAGATCCATGCTGTCCTGCGTCTGTCGAGATCGCACCTGTGGTGTCTCTGGAGTGGTCTTTGGGCGGGAGGGGCAATCCCTGCTGCGCGCAGAGTGCTCTTCCTGGCAGTTAGGACAGCATGCCACCGAGGATGGACAGCAGGCGAGGACAGGTCGGAGATTGCGACCCTTAGGGCAGGAAGGGTTAGGGCACCGATGCTTCGCCTTGGTGTGGGAAAGCGAGCAGAAGGGACAGACGGGCAGAGTGCTGGGACAGCGGGTGGGGATGTGGCCGAACTTCCAGCACTTTCTGCACTGGGAGTTTTTAGAGGAGGGGAACATCTGTTCGACTTTCCGGTTCTGGGAGAAGAGGTTGATGGAGGGGAGGATGGCGTAAACGTCGGGCGGGGCCACTGTGACAACAACGGAGGTTGCAGTCTTTTGTTCACGAGATTCCGTGTCTGGGTTGAGGTAACGCGCCGAGAGAATGGAGACTCCCCTGGCATTGCGGATGGACTCGTGAAGAGAGGGAAAGAGCTGGTCATCGTCTGAGGGGAGGAAAGCAAGAGGGACGGAGTGGATCAAGAGTTGCGCTTCGTTCGGAGCTGGTTTGAAGATTTCCCAAGGGGAGTTGCCTATTGGAAAGGCCATGTTTAACCTCGAGGTAAGGGGGGCGAAATAGGGGGTATAAGCGGAAGCGGGGGTGTGAAGGTCGGTACCGAGCAATGACACGGAGCCTTTGTCGTTAACCGTACAAGTGAAGGAAAGCGGAAGGGAGCAGTTAGCCTCTCTGAGGACAGAGGCAGCGATGTCCGGGAAATGAGCTGCAATTTTTAGCGCTTCTGGGTGGGGTTCGAAGGTGGTTCTGGAGGCGAAGAATCTGCGGACGGCTTGGGGGAGAGGAGAGGGAGGTTTTGTAAAAACCTCACCCGACGCGACCGCAACTGAGGAAGCCGAGGCAGTACCCTTCGTCTGACGACCCTTCTTTCCTTTGGCAGGGGGTGCAGCAGCTTGGGCGTAGGTGGGGGTGGCCTTGGGGGCCATGGTGGAGGGGGGACGCCAGTCGGGGTCAAGGTGGCCAGGAGTCCAAGCGGGACCGGGGGGGTATTTACCCTTGGCGTATTCTTCTGCTTCCCAGGTGTGGGGGTATTTTTTGGCAAACGCCTCAGGATTGCCGTACAGTGTGGGAGGGGAGGTTGACATGTCGTATCTCGGGAGATCCGGGTCAGCTGAGGGGGAGGGCCAGACCGTGTTGGGTGGGGGTGCGGGTGGGGCCGGATGAGCTCTTTCCTTCCCTTTCTCTTGGCGAGTGGGGTTGGTGTTGCCGGTGGGGGTGGAACGAGACCCCGTGGAGGGGTGTGTGGCCTGTTGCTGAACATTAGGGCGTTGGGGAGGGAAAGAGGCCTGAGCGGCTGACGGAAGACGGGAGGCAATGTCGCGGAGGGATGCCTGGAGCGGGGCGAGGTTAGGGGGTTGCGGGGAGAAGTCCAGGTTAGCAACCTGAGAGGATAGGGCGTGGATTTCAGTCGAGAGAGCTTCAAGGGCCGTCGCGATGTGGACGCTCGATTGAAGGGAGGTGCAGAGTAGAGGTAGGAGCATTTGTTCCCCGATGGAGAGGGTGGAAATGTTTGCGGGAGTGATGGGGGGGAAGCCCGCGGCGGGGAGCCCCAGGTCAGAGGTGGTCTGGTGGAAAAGCGAGACCAGATGGTCGAGATTCCCAGTGGCAGGGAGGGGAGAGAGAGGGGCCGGAGTGCCGAGTCTCGAAGGACCGCCCTGATGGGAGGTCATGTTTGGAGGTGGGGGTGGGGACGCGAAGCCCAACAACGAGGACGAAGAGTATGGGAGAGGAGATCGTGCGCAGAACGACGTGGTGTTGAGAAATGTAGGGGGGGGGAAAGAGGGGAGCGGAAGCGTGGTCTAACTACTGTGACCGAGTCTTCTTCTTATAGACTCTTCACGCCAACAACCCTAACCCTGGTGACTCATAACTTGAGTCACACGGTCCTATGACTCATAACGAGTCATGCCCGAAATCCATCCGATAACTCCTATGAGTCACTGCGCAATATGCCGTGAACCAATCATATAACATAAAACATATCAGGTGCGCAAAGTGCGTCACCTGCCTGGAACTCGTGACTCATAATGTGAGTCACGCGCGAAAGTCAGAACATCATTATGACTCCCAATCGTGAGTCATAGAAACATCAACCAATCATAACATAACGATGACACCCAAGTGCGAGTCATGTAAGAACTATGAGTCAACTGACTGCATAGCGCGAAACATAAACATACCTTATGACTAATAACTATTAGTTATGTGAAATCTGCCTTCCTTAGTCACGATTTGTGACAGCTGGGCAACCTGATGAAACTTTTGACATTTCGCTGCAATCTTTGATTTTGGGGGAGAATAAAAACGGGTGAGATTTGATGAAATGTTTGATTTCTTTTATTTCATTAAATAAGTTAAATCTTCCTTGTAAAATAGATGTTTTTCCTTTTACCAGGGCTTCACAGATACAGTCCTGATTAAAGAAGGACGGCATTCAATGATCCCTGATTACAGGGATATTCACATTCAATTTATACCATTAGGTTTTTTTGGTTTTGTTTAAGGTTTTATTTCTTTTGTTATGTTTTTTTTTTTGGGTTTTTATTTGCCATGGGATTTTTCCCGAATGCAAGTCGTTGGACCCTTGGGAGTGCTAGTCATGTATGATACCTAAAATCATACCAAGGATTTAACAAAAAAAACAAAATTACGTAACTCTTGTTGTCTTGGTAATTCTTGGCTCAGTCGTTGGAGGGAATTAGAGGCGACTAACGGTACTCGTAGCCTTGGGCTCCCGAAAGGGATAGATTTTTTTCGAGGGAAAACTTTGGCCTGTGTAACGCCTTTTGCATACTAGTACAGAACTGGCAGTTCGACTGGAAACTTGGCACTGGAAAAACACTTTTTCAACAGTTCCCAGATCGAGGCGCCACGCCCCGCACCATAATTTACGAAGCTGACCGAGTTGTGGCGATTCGTCAAAGCCTCCACAGTGTTACCGGTATTGATTCCTTGGCGTGAAAATGATTGGACGATAATTGTTAAAAAGGAAGCCGCATAGCCCCGCTTTTCTTTAGCTTTGTCCCTCTATTTCCCCTACACATCGCTGCCCTATACCATCTCTACACACAACCAACCTTTCGGACAGAACATTATGGCCCTAACCACACATGTACAACAGACCGAATTCGGCGATAACAATACCAACTGCGGTAACATAACCGGCAGTTACAACTATACCGTTTATAAATCCGATGAGGATTCCCACATTATGCATTGGTTCTCTCCACTAGAGCCAAGTAACAGACATCAGGGCGTGCGGAATGACCGGTTCGACGGCGTCGGAGATTGGCTTTTGGAAACAAGGGAGTGGAGGGAGTGGAGGGAGAGTGAGGGTGGAGCCGATCAGGCTATCTTGTTTTGCTCTGGGAATCCGGGAGTAGGCAAGACCTATCTCAGGTGAGTGGCGGCGGGGTGCTTTGGGAGAAGCGAATATCACTGACGGTGAGAAATACCAGCTCTTTAGTGATCGACAGGTTGTGTGATCAGGCAAAGAAGGAAGATATTGCCGTTGCGTGCTTATATTACGACTTCCTTGCCCAGGAAGAGCAGACGATCACCAACATGATCGGAGCTATTCTGAAGCAGTTGGTGGGCAGGGGGGACATCCCGGAGGATGTACGCGAGGCCTTTCATGAAGGGAAAAAGGAGATCGGAGGAAGAGGACCGCGACTTGTGGGTCTGATGAGAATGTTGAAGGTTGTTGTTGCTTCGCTATCCCGAGTTTTCATTTGTATAGACGCGCTAGACGAATGTATACAGAAGAATCTTCCGGACCTCCTTGGGTCACTGAGAGATATTGTTCGGGAGTCTCCTAGGACGAGGATTTTCCTTACCGGGAGACCCCATGCCAAGGAAGCGATTCAAAGATATTTCGCCAAGGCAGTCGTGATACCCATCAGCCCTAACCCGGACGATATCAGGAATTATTTAGAGATGAGGTTAGACAGGGATGACGAGCCTGAGGCGATGAGTGATGGTTTACGGGCGGATTTGTGAGAATTATTCTGGAAAAGATGTCTGATATGTGCGTGCGAGTATCCGGTTCCCCCCCTAACGATGCGTACTTACTGACGATTACGTGTAGATTCCTCCTTGTTTTGCTAAACATAGACGCTATTCTAGGGGGGACGACGATTCGTCAAAGAAGGAAGAAGCTTGAAGAGATGGCGCGAGGGAATGGGTTGAGCGATGCCTACACGGAAACCCTAACCCGGCTCAAGGCCCAGAAGGGAGATAAACCACTACTTGGGCTGAAGGTTCTGATGTGGGTGTCTTATTCACAGCGGCCATTACGGTCCAAGGAACTCTGCCACGCCTTGGGTGTGGAGATAGGATCCACAGAACTCGATCTTGAAAATGTTCCAGCATTAAAGACACTCCTATCATCTTGTCTAGGCCTTGTTACGGTTGAGGGATCATCGTCCACCATCCGGCTCGTACACTTTACTCTGCAGGAGCACCTCTTAAGTAATCCTACCCTATTCCATAATCCTCACACAACAATTGCAGAGGTTTGCTTGACATATCTCAATTCTGGATCTGTTCGGGGTCTGTTGCCAACTCTCCACTCGGCCCCCTCAACAATGCCCCTTCTGGAATATGCTTCTTTTTACTGGGGTGAGCACGCAAGAAGGGGGATGACGGAAAATGTCAAACTACTTTCACTGAGGCTTCTCGATAAATTTGATGAGCATATATCTGCTCAACTACTACTATTGCGCTATCATGAAGAGAGAGGCTGGGGCCCTTGTTTTAATGGCGAGGGAGGACCTCCAGGATTAACAGGACTCCACGCAGTGGCATCCATCGGGGTCATGGATCTAGTTGGTGCCCTATTGGAGATGGAGGGATTGGACATCAATGCAACCGATTGGATGGGGCGAACGGCCCTCACACGAGCAGCTGAGAGAGGGCAGGAGGAGGTAGTCAAGAAGCTGTTGGAACGAGAGGACATCAATCCAGACCCGCCAGACACCACATTTTACCGCACACCACTGGGGTGGGCAGCTGAAAATGCGTCTGGAGGAGTAGTAAAGTTACTTTTGGAGCGAAAAGACGTCAATCCGGACCACATAGACACCGGCGGCGGACGGACACCACTCTCGATTGCAGCTCAGAATGGGAGAGAGCAGACCGTGAAGATGCTGTTGGAGCGCGAGGACGTCAATCCGAACTATGTAGACGAATATGACCGAACGCCACTGGCATGGGCTGTTTCGGGCGGGCATGAGGGTGTAGTAAAGACGCTATTAGCACGAGGGGACGTCAATCCAGACTAGCCAGACACCAGATATGACCGCACACCACTCGTGTGGGCAGCTGAGCGCGGGTGTGGAGGCGTAGTAAAGTTACTTTTGGAACGAAAGGACGTCAATTCGGACCATATAGACGCCGGCGGTGGACGGACACCACTCTCGATTGCAGCTCAGAATGGGAGAGAGGAGGCCGTGAAGATGCTGTTGGAACGCGAGGACGTCAATCCCAACTATGCAGACGAATATGACCAAACGCCACTAGCATGGGCTGTTTCGGGCGGGCATGAGGGGGTAGTAAAGGCGCTATTAGCACGAGGGGACGTCAACCCAGACCAACCCGACACTAGATATGACCGCACACCACTCGCGTTGGCAGCTGAGCGCGGGTGTGGAGTGATCGTAAAGTTACTTTTAGAACGAAAGGACGTCAATCCGGACCATATAGACGCCGGCGGTGGACGGACACCACTCTCGATTGCAGCTCAGAATGGGAGAGAGGAGGTTGTGAAGATGTTGTTGGAACGCGAGGACGTCAATCCGAACTATGCAGACGGATATGCCCGAACGCCACTGGAATGGGCTGCTCTGGGCGGGCATGACGGGGTAGTAAAGATGCTTTTAGAACTCAGAGATATTCACACGCCGCACTAGTTTACACTCACCAAACCCCACTCTCCTTGGCTCGCACCTGGGGGTACCCCGAAATCGCCCGCCTTCTACTTAATCGATGTAATGTCAAATCCGACGTGGCGAACCCGGCGGCCGGATGTCCCCGCCCCCCTCTGCAACGCAAGTGGGAGGGTGTGACAACCTGGGTGGCTCGGTTGAAGGGGGGGTGGCTATTCACCAACTTGGAAACAGAATCCTTGAGGTCCGATAGCCTTCGCTGCTCGTTGTGGTCTACTGGTGGAACGCATGTTGGCTATTGAGGCCCGCAATGTTGGTGTTAGAATCATCATCCCCAAGTGCATCTCTACCATGCACTTGGCTATCTAAACTCTAAGTTTCTTGTACGCCGCAAGAGGAACTGACACTCATCATACTACCCTATCAATCATTCCCTACACCCCCCTACGCTCTTCTATTGCTACCTCTTTTATTTTGCCTTTTCACCTTTCACCTTCACATTCTTCCCTCTTTGTTACCCGATACGTTCTCTCCTCGAGGTGGGTAGGGAAGTCCTCCGGAGATTTAGACGTAAATAGACTACACTACAATAAAGGCGTTTTCCTAGTTTCTACGGAATATTTGGTATTTATTCATCGACTTGGATTTCTTCCTTCACCCTTTTTCTTCTTGGGAGTTGTAGTTAGGCCTGCGCCTGTCATGTTTCTCCTTCATTCCAGTTCTTCGCCCTTGTAATATTTGTCCTGTATTTTGTGAAAACCGGTGTATAGTACAGTACGGCTTATAACAAACAATTGAGTAGGAATACATTGCATACCCGGGAAACCCGTCTTGGATTCGTGAGCGGCTGGATTATCTCCTCCAGGAAGTTCCTCTCACTGGGACCGAGGGGTCACTAGCGATCCCCCTTCTATAACCGCTGTACTGTACTCCGAATCTGGTTCTGCTATCTAATTGAGAGTGCTAGCTAGCTACCAAGGGTTTGAGGACGATCTACCTTAAATCCTAGAGTTCACGGCACGGATTCCCTTGCTTGATGATGATGATATAGACACACTTTGTGGCTCCGGCATCTGCATTACTTGAGCACCACCTATGGTACTTGGGTGAAAATTAAATACTCGAAATGGCTAGTGACAGACAACCGCTGCCCCCTCGTCAACAATTGTCCCTTCTCATCAATCAACAGGTGAAAAGTAGCACAACTTCTTAGTAGAAATAATAGTAATAATACTTATTGGGCGAAAAATCTAAAAAATCTAAAAAAATCTTGTGTTGTGGCTATTCTATGGTTATTATAGTTAGCATGGTGCGTAGACAAAATTAACCCCGAAACCCTGCTTGATAGCAAAGCAAAGGTCAATCACATTGCACTTTCAACACCACCTAAAGAAATTTCTCTAAATCAAATACTAGTTTCTATGTATCATACATATTCTTCTATGAATTTATATTTTTTCTCTTTTTTTTTTTCTCTTTTTTCTTTTTGGTTTCCATAATATAATATCGAGGTTGGTTGGGAAGAGCTGTTGTGATGGCAGGGGTTTTTCATAACGGTTGATCCTCGGTTAATTTTGTCAACAAACGATAGGTTATCATGGGGTTGGCAAGATGGTAACATAATGGTTAATCGCTGCCCAGTATATGTTTGGAGTATTTAATTTGCCCCCCCGAGTCAGATTGCTGGAATCTTGCTCCCATATCGTCGCACTGTCGTATGTCGGTTCCTTTGGGCTCGGGAGTTGCCCTTGGGGGCAAGATCCCCAAAGGTTTACTGAGGGCATTGTTTTTTTCGAGGAATTTGCGATTTAATCGAAGGAAACGGCTAACTTGAGAGGGATACTTTATTGAGAAATCCTAACTCACACCTCATTCTGACATCCATCCTCTGAGCGCGAAAACGGAGTGCCTTAGATTATCCGGTATACCGTATTTACCCGTTAGATCCAGCATCGTTGATCTCAGTAATTAGAGATAAAAAACACGACGAGAGAATAGTTGTTTCCGGACGCGGCATAGCTTAGGAGAGCAGAGCTTGGTGGGTATCATTAACTGCTATTCGCAATTCTGTTAACTTGGTCTGCTAAGCCTATTCTGGCATAGTGTGGTGACCCGACTTGCGTATGCGAGTAAATACGGTAACACACCCAAAGCACTCCAAAATAAGCCTAGTTTTAGTGATAAATGGTCAATCGAAGACAGATTATCAGGAAAGCTTTTATCAACGAGCTAGAGGTAGTACGAGTACCGGTACTCTACCAGCTGGAGGGGGTGGTAATCAAGTGTTTAGTGACATGATCAGAATGGCGAAGGCGGGTTGTGTCGGGAGTCATGCCAAGAAAGGATTAACTAGCGAGACCAGGATTTTCTCACCGTTGGTTCTAGAATACGAAGCAACGGAACTGGGAGAGGCGACGAACGGGGATGACGGCGAACACAAGGGTCCAGGATTCAGTCATGGCGCGTCCGTAAGAAGCGCTCCCTGTGCGTGGTAAGCGCGAGAAGGACATCGCGAAAATTCTGGCTTGTCTTTGGCCCATGAATGTGATTCAAGGGGAACTATGACGGGCGATGCTGATAACTTTCCATGTTGATCAGATCAAAAATCTTAAATACCAATCGAAGTGTGGCGACTGCTTAAGACCTGACCCTACTTTACACGCTACTAGAACTATTGATCAGCCAAAGCTCACTCAAAGGATCCCTCCTGTCCATGAAAGCTTGGCTGCGCACGTATCGAGAATATATTGGTTTAGCATCTAAATGTCTCTCGGCTATAGATGCTGAAACTGGAAACGTCTACAACTTGGGTTGTCATCCTCCCGATGGGGGCGCTCGTTTCAAGAGGTCCCGCACCATAAAGCAGATCTCCTCTCTCGAGATCTCGTTTTGGTCGCTATGTACCAGAACCTTGCCCAAATTCAGTCAAACCACCCCGCCCTGTACCACGAGTGAACCCTAGATCATTGTATACCAAAGAATCTTGTGCCCCGGGTTATATTAAAACAAATAAATACAATTGGATTGTGAAAAATGTTAGATTTGGTACGGTACGGTTGTTCGTTGCCCCCCCCCCCCTTCTCTTGTCCCCTCCATTTTCTTAATGCAGGATCCCGTGTGTTACCGCATTCTAAAATCTCATTGGGCTCGTGTTAGAGTAGGCTTCCGCCGCACCCGCTCCGGGAACCAGGTTCATAGTGAAGCTGATTGTCGGAGAGAGGGCCGAGAAACCGGACTGCGGCATTGCGCGTTCGCCTGGCGGCTCCCTGATTGTCGTTGTTTTGCAGGAAGCAAGACCGGGAGGGGGGAAGTGTGTCACCCGGGAGCCGCTTAGTGGCCCGTGCACGAATACCAGTATTCTATATTGAGAATAGTCTAGGGTAGTTGACACCCTTCTACCAATCAAGAGATAGGAGTCCGGTGTTATACCCCGCCCCAACGCCTTCTGGCACAGCCTGCATTTACCCCAATGCTCAGTGCAGGGTACGTACAGATACGAGGAGAAAAGTGAGTGGTGTGGGGGCTATGGTGCAAGGCACTTGAAATCAGCACTAATGGGCAATTCATCTTACCTGCATAAGACTGGTACTTGTACACTCCCGTTCGCAAAGTTTTCGCGGAAGGTCAGGTACTGTGGCGATGTCTTTGTGGCAACGAAAGTACCAGTACAACCTTTTCAGTTCAAAGTCTACCAAAATCCTTGTACCAGTACCTCCATTGCCGCCAAGACATAGCCACAGTACCTATCCCTCCGCGAAAACTTTGCGAACGGGAGTGTACATCCAGAAAATAGTGCTTGGATATATACTAACGTCAAGAAGGGCATACATGGGTCCGAAATTTTACCATCCCCGCGAATATTGTTGTCACCGAAAACTAGAAAGCATAGAACTAGACCGGCGTCCATTCTAGGCACTTCTGACAGACCACATCTTCCTACCGATGTTGTTTTCATAGGGGATTCTCGGAAATTACAAGTATGATATTATTGGGTTGGTTTTCGGCTAATCTCCAAGTTTCGGTGCCTGAGAAAACAAACTATTGGAATGGCCGGATACGATTTCGCTAGACCTCGCTTATCCGAAAAACGGTTGCTCAACTCGAATATTTATCTGCATGGAGCTGCTAGGATGTCACCGTATAGATACCGCGTCCGATTCTCCACGGCTACTATAAGCGCAAAATGGCTCTGTTTGTTGGATTGTATCATAGCTAGAAAATACAAGTGCTTTAATATTGAAATTCAGGATATGCGATACAACTTTTGCAAGCTTTCTGGGAAGTGCCAACCCCAGCGCTGGAAGACAAAGACCAACTATTCAGGTGGTAAGTTTCGACGCAGTAAAGAGTGGATTAGGATCTGCCCGAGAGAGGATAAGGCTGTCACAATTAACCCTTGCCCCAAGTTCAGTGGAACACTCCGAGTGTGATATAATAGCTCTGCATGCAGTACCGGAAGAGTTAATGCACCCCAAAGCGTGTACTGTGCTACGCGAATAAAAATCACTAAACGGTTGGGTAGCATCATTTGCCGAGAGTACCCCATTAGTGCCAAGCTTTCGCAAGAATAAGACTTTACCGAAGGTATCATATCGTAAATCGTCAGTTACCTAGCCAATACCATAATTCATTTGTCAAAATTATTGTATAATATTTACATGACAGTGTAATACCGTATGAACTGGACTAATTGATCCTCACGCGAGGATGTTGGAGTTGCCGTTGCTGGTGAGGTCGGGCTCTTTTTTCTTTCTTTCCGTCTTAAGCACCGTCTGAGGGGGAGTTTTTGCTGTGCGCTCGCTCCCCGATCCAAGAGAGGGAATTTCATACGTCTGGGCCCGAAGTTCAATTATTTCACTTCTTCAGGTGTGCATTGTGCATTGGAATATATATGAGCTTAGTGAGCATAATAAGAGAACTCTCATAAGAAAGTGCGGCTAGTATGACACTTTTGAGCACTCTGCACTAGAAATGCCCCTTTCAAAATTTCAACACCATATCAACCAGCACCCCCGTTAATTTTTAAAAGCCCCCACGTTATTCTCTTTCACTCTGCCTATCCGCTACTAATTATTTCCTTTTCTTTGGACAGCTGGGTAGTGTGTTATTAGAAACTAAGCTGTGCCAAAAAATCCTAGTCGGTGCTTCGGGGAGCCCTGGTCATACGAGCAAATGATGTGTTTCAGTGTAGGGTTAAATTAGGTAGGAAAACTGGTGCCTAAATGCCTTTGGACTCGGTATCTCCGGCAGGTTGCGAATCTGCGAATTCCGAGGCCAAAGCTCTCTAAAAGGATTAGTGCTTACCAGGCACTATGTGCCTAGGTCCTTTGGCTATGTTGTTGGGTCGAGTAAACCAGCCTTCACAATCTGCTGGACTTGCCGAACAAAATGTATCATAGGACGATCCCGTAATGGCAAGGAAAATACGAAGAAACGAATTACAAGGGTGTTTGCAGCACTGCGGAGACTTCTGGTGTGCTAAACCTTTATCCAGGAGGCCCCTTAATTCAAAGGTTCTACAGCCCACATGGCTAGCGACTCCAGAGGTAGCAATTAAGTATGTTTTCCTCACATATCAGCCATGAATCTCACCACTTGATATGATGTAGGGTCAATGAGACCACTTCGCTGTTCCCCTCATATCGCGTCAAAGCTTTTCTGTCACAATCTAGGGGTGAATTGCTTGGCAGTTGACAGGTCTCTCGCTAATGGTGTCATGACGAGAGAATGATTTGCGCCAAGAGAAAAGTGTCGAGGGGGTTCTCCTGCCATACCGTGGTTTGAATACTATAGGCTCTAGGTATTCAACATTCTCCGCTGTTACATATTTTGTGCCAAACGCCAAGTACCTTTAATATCATATATAGTAATTTTCTGCGTGAGACATGAAATAACCCTAGCATTAGGTCAGCTCCTTGCAGGGGTTCCCTGTAGGGGGCCTGACCAGCAGGAGGGGGGCTTGCGCAGAAGGGCAAAAGTGTTGAGATCAGTTAGTTTGCAGCCGTCCATATACTATATCGTACGTATCACCCGGGGCGGGAACACTTAGCTGCTGCCTGTAGAATAGTGATGGGCACGATCATGCTCGAGCAGAAAATTTAGCCCATGCTCGAGCATAAATCGTGCTCGAGCACACCAAAAATTCATGATTGAGCATGATCGTGTCCATCACTAACTGTAGAACACAATTAATAAGTCAATCTCGATTTATTAGTATGTATGGACAATCGATCTGGGTCCCACATCCCGAAGCAGTCACAGGTGATCACTTCCCCCGCACATCCAGAATGTATTTCCTAAATCCTGTGTGTGCTAGTGCCTATATCTTCGAACTACCAGATTGCTGTTGAACAAGATTGCTGGTGTGTTCCTCTGTCTTTGATCAGAGCTAGCTGAGCAACTTTGGTTCACAGTCCCAGAGCGGACGCCCCATTCCATTAGCACAATATTTCTAGTGGGTTTTCCAGGCAATAAAATACATTCAGAAAATACCAATTGGTCTGTAAGATCCTCTATAGCTTTTTATCACAGGAATTGAGGAAGGAGACTTAACAACTGGTAGAGAACAAACCTTTGCCGCAAACCCGTACCCAGCAACTTCCTTCTCCCGCCCCCATAATCTCGCAATAGATCAACCCTGTCTCCCTGTACATTTTACACAGCAAGTCGCAGGAGCACCCAGTGTTATAGATATTAATGCGAAAGTTTGGCGACCTGTATTCTTGATCCCACTTGGTCGGGGTATGGAGCCTGTGAAACAAGATCTTAAATTGAGACCCTAAATGCCAACTGCGGTCGGTCAGACCTCTATGCTGTCGCGAGGGTGTGATTTAGTAGGCGCTGTCCTTAAGAATAATTTTAACAAGAGCAGACTCAAGATGCCGGAGAATTGGGAACTGCATGACCACCTAAAAAGATCAAGCCTAAGAAGCCTCAAATTTGTCTGTGGTTTCAATGGCCCGGGAAAGGGAGCGATAACCTCTAGTAACACTATTAATAAGATAACATCTACGTTAGACTCCAGAAAACCTTTAAGCGCCCTGGTTGGGAGTATCCTTTAGATATTCCGCCCAAAGCTACTGAGTGTTATTGTGAATTTCTGGATGGATCCACGGTTTTTCAATTTTCTTTGACTATATTTCTGATTATCGCGGGTTGGGAATCCATAGAACACCTTGTCAGGGGAACCTATCATAAATATATATTTCAGTTACATTAACTTTATGGTTTTTGTGGATTGCTACTACTAAGACTATTTTTGCCCACCTGTTAAATATAGATAAATGCTAGCCCAATTGTTTTTACAAACGAGAAAATTGTAGACATCGCTACGGCGGAGGTTCTTAGGCAGCTAAATTTGTTTGGATCATTTCAAAAGGGGAGGTTTGCCGGCGTTGCACTAGCACCTGTCAGGTCATCTTGGGTAAGATCTACAGTCCTGGTTAGCCACATTAGACGAAATGCATATCTTCGGGGTGTCCACAAGCGGGAAGGCTGAGGGCCGCAACCAAGTACCGCACCTTAGCCGAAAATCCGAGATAGTGTAGACGCTACTAGATTCAGACTATTATCACAATCTCACCAGGAGCGCCCCCCGGCAGATTAAGGCAGCCATTGATGTTGAAGGATAGTATACCAGATTTTAGATGTATTTTATATTTTCTGTTTTTGTTGTTGAGCCCCAAGGAAGTATTATTGAGATGTGTTGAGGTACTTGTCTGGGCGGGGAGTATTCGGAACACTAGTTGTGAGCTTGTGACAAGCAGGGATCTTCTGCTGTATATCCTGCGAATCCCTGGTTCTGTGTGCTTCTTGCCTGAGACAAGTGTATCACTATGGGTACACAGCAGGGGGTCGCGTTTATTTGACCCCACTCGAGAACCCGGGTCATTCGCACACACAATTTCGACCTAATCACACCAGGCCCCGACGGGCCTTTGTTGTCGCACCTTTAACTGGACAAAAGTGCACAGCACCGCCTAAGCAGGCATTTCCCCTCCGTTTACAAAGAAAAATAAATAAAAATATCGTACATAATAAAAGTACGGGCGAGCCAAAATATACCAAAAAACAAAGGTCCTTAACCTTTCTCTTATCTCACAATTCTCTTAAAATTAGCACTAATTAGATTCAAGAAATACAGTATGATTTTTTCCCAATCTCAGCTCGAGGTGGGGTTTCGTGGTGGCGCCCGTACAGAGCGGGGTTAAAAGATATGCTATCAATCCTGCCATCCGAGGTTAACCAAAAAGTTGAACCAATGATTGTGGAAAGGGCCGTAGGGTTAGGGTCCTGCTCGTTAGAGTAACAACTGAGCCAAAACGAATCACACTCAAAATTGACAACCGAAATTGCTCTCGGTTTGGTGGTGATGCACCAAAAAGAGGTAATTTCTATTCGTCGAGGGGGGAAGGAAGCCTACGATCAAGCTCCCTTAGTGCTTCTAAGCCTCCAAAAACCTGGTCTACTCAGCCGAAAATGCAGTGTTTTTATTGTTCAGCATTAAGATTCTCGTGGTAAGGCCCACGATTGTGTGTCCGGTATACAGATTTACTGGGTGAAGTATTTTATTATGGTATCCCAAAACCTACAATCAACTAAACTCCCTTACTCGAGCAATTCCCAACCAAGAAACCCAAACTCCTCAAGAACGGCCAACCACTATCTGACCAGAATTCGCGCGCTACATGATACAAGAGAAGACACCAAGCGCCCTTCCGGGTAGTGACGGGGGAAAATGAAAGGTAAGCAGCTATGATCCCTCAGCAGGGTTCATGGTATAGAGCCACTAGACACCTACAGAAAAGCGTCCACTAGCGGGCGTTTGTGGCGGTATCTAAGAGAATTCCAGCACCGTACTACAATCAATCCCCACATTGATCAGCAATAATTCCACTATAACCTCCGAAGAAGCCCAGAATAAAGAGTGCTAACCTCGGATTCATTCCTGCTCTGTTTAGCGGTCCACATCCCTTCCCAAATGGCCACCTTCTGAGCGATAGCCTCTTCCCCGGTTATCCCCATGCTCCTAGCACGTGACTCGAATTCGGCGATCCTCGACTTCCTCGCTTCTTCAGCACCGTTTCCCAATGCCAATTCGACTATATCAATGTGGTCAGCTTTGCCTTCTTCCGGTGCCTCTTTGAAGCTAGAGCCTGGGGCAGGGTTTCAAGGGAGCGCAGGGGGAAAGGGGCAGATGTGTGATAATTCTTTTATCCAGGGAGGAGGAGGAGATTTCAGGGGGTATGGAGCGTTTGAATATACCCTTAGGGGGTTGGGCAGACATGGCTTGCAAACTAGAGTCTTATTCTAGTTGTAATCCTGGATGGCAAATCGAAGCCCTCAGTAAACAGATGGAATTTGGAGATAGTCGAGAAGTCCCGGGAGAGCAACCTGCTGAAGTGCAATCTGTACGACGCCCTCTGGTCTGTGTAGGGGAATAATGGGGGCGGGAGGGAGAGCCCCCACTTATATAGAGGGTGAGTTAACTTCTGATTCTATGAAGACTTATGAATGTGCTTGCTGGACGCTACATACCGGGGGTACTGGCGAGGGAGGTATTTCTTGGTTGTACACGAAGTGGGGTTATATCGCTTGGCTATTGGCCTTTCGGCTATTCTCGAGGAGGCCTGGGATCCCATTGCCCAAATGTATTAGGCATTGAATCATGAGTCATCACTCTTAGTAGAGGGTGATTCCGGAGGACACTAACTGCATCTTGTCTGAGTTTCGGGGCTCCCCGGTGCTGGTGGTCGCAAGAGAGTAACAGGCCAAGGCGTCCGATTCTCTTCATCCAATACTATCGTGCACGTCAAAACATCCCTTAATACATTTCCAAGTCTGATAAGGGCGTGTATGGTATGAGGAAATTATAACGTAAATGGGCTTAGAGCTGCAAAGCACAAGTAGCAGTCATCTAGAGCTCCGGGGGTCTCAGTCGTACAGCGTCTAAGACTCTGCTCCAAAGGAGGAGATTCAGCGCCTGGTTGTGTGATTCTCAATTATTTTAGATTTTCCCGGTTCTCGGATTTGTGCCCGATGGGTGTGGCTTATGTGTCTGGATATGCGCGAAGCCGCCGATATAATGAAAAACTAAAAACGGGGCGAGATTCCCCTTGGCCTCACTTAATTCGTATTGTCTATGGAACGGGCGGAAATACTATGGTAAAATAGTATGCTGTATCGTAAGGATGGGGAGCTAACCCCAGCATCATCCTGTTCAAACGCTAGCTAGAATCCTCCCTGGTTCCTCCGGAAGGATAAAACTAAACTAATTGAATAGTGGGTAGAAGCGTCTTCAATAATGAAGTGCACTACCTGTCCTAGGCAAGAAGTATCCGGGCATAGGGGTTGTGGGTTCGTGGTGGGCATCGATCTTTTGCCATATATCTTGAGAATCCCAGCTTTTTGTCACCTCTAGTGGAGGGGAAGTAGGGATTCCCTCTGTTTGGTTTGGGGGGACTACGGAGGAATGTTTCTCCTTCTTGGTTGAGATAGATAGAAAGACAAACCCAACTGAGGCAATTCCAACGTCGCAGTATGATCAAGTGATCATCAGGTGCTAGTGCGTTCAAATAAGATTTTGATGTTCGCTCTGCAACTCACCTGTACAAAACGCCTGTGCGGGGGTTTTCTTTTTCTTTTTTTTTGGTAATCTGCCGCGAGGTGCGCACAGTGTGATACAAGCACTGGGGCCCTGATCGTACTCGGGTACGCTCACGGAGGAACGTTCCAATGCGCACGGTTTGAAGATCAGAGGCACTCGCAGAATGCAACAGTGGCGAAAGCCAATCCCAGCCAGGATTGGTAGTGTGGGGTCCGTCCCAGCTCATAGGGGAAGCTGAATCGCCAAAGTGCGCTTTTTGTCTACAAGGTTTCAGCCGACCAGATTTCAGGATATACAATTCCGACGGGAAGAGGGCAACGTGCTCGATAGCTTCGATAACAAATTCGGATCGCAATGCTTGAGCTATATTTTTGGAATTCATAATCATGTAGAGTGATACGCGATTGGGGTTTCCGGTGAGCTCTCCCGGGCCGCTGCGCACCGGCAGCCTAAAGGTTCGGAAGCATTTTTCTAGGTAATACTAAAGACTCAAATAGACATGATCCGTGAAACAGCTTCTTTTCTCCATTGCCCCGCGGAGCGGTCAGATCATCCGTGGGCGGTCTCTGGAATTTCTCCGTTCCCCAATTTCCCCAATTTCCCCCATTTCCCCCATTTCCCCCATTTCCCCCATTTTTTCTGTGTATTTGGTGTGATATTCCGAATGAATCCGCCGAGCGGGAAAAACACCGTGCAGAGGGTGAGCAATGCTGCTACTTTAGCGGCTCGGGAGTCTCACAGTGCGGTAACAGACGGTTGTCCCCGAGCTCCGTGTTGCTCGGTGACCGCCACCACGGTATCTACATTTTAAACCTCTCTGCAGAGTGCTGGTTACAAAGTTCTTTGGGCAACCAGGATTTGCATGGCTGAGTTGAAGTCACCCACATGGATACAGAGATTGATGTGTGTAAGCAGAGGCGAGAAGTATCTGACACTCGTGTATCAATTCCGTACAAGTATGGTGCTCAGATCGGGACAGATGATGAGTAATATTGTATTATTATTTTTCCTAGTTTCCTTATTCGGACAGTTTTTTACCCAAAACTCCCTCCATTTAGGGTATCATCGGCTACTTCTCATCTGCCTCTTCGGTCCTACGGTTTTTATACTACTCGGCCCTTCCCGCTGAGTTCAAGCACCCCCTATCTGTCAATGGTGGGTTCAGGGGCGCTCGCTACCTTACAATTCAAACCACACGACTTAATAAAGATGAGCTACTAAATGGCGAGCGGTACACTGGGGGAAGAATTTCCCCACCTGTAGTTGAGCATGAAGTACAAGCAACAGGTAGGGAGTATCAGAACATTCGGTCACTAATTTAGTACCGCGCTCAGACCTACCCATAACCGGCCATATATTTTTCTAATCCCTATTTTCGGATACTGCTTACCTTTTAATGTGCTGTACCACCTATACCATTTGGGGTGATCACCTGTCAGCATTGTGTGCATTGTGTTCCCCGTCCAAAGGAAAACTGTATCTTTGTCAGCGTCAGCAGGCCTTGCTCTAATGTGATGGAACCGCCAACATCTGCGCTTTATTAGGAATTCCCAGCATTTTCTCACATTTTGTGTGTTTGTAAAAACACTTAGCGGAAAACTAGGTCCATTCCGTAAGTGTCATTTAGCATAAATATTGGAGTCGAAAGCTTGATATTAGGAATAAGCTTTATGACTGAATAAAGCAGAACTATTGCTGGGAGAAACGCAATCGTTAGTGTACAGGAACGATGAAACATATGAATGGGTTTAGTTTTTACACGAAAGGACAGCGAGGGAGGAGATTTTTTGTCCAACAAAAACCGAAGAATTTTTTTGTCCAACCTGATTTTGCTCCATCATAGGCGATCCCAAGTACTGCCACCTAAAAGAGCCTTTCGGCAGTTTGTGCCTGCCACAAATGTGTTGCGTGGTACAGTGCTTGTACAAATGGTGTGCGTAAAAGCCTGTGGAACTCCGGGAGCTAGCGAGATTGGGGAAGGGTGTTCTGGTGTGCAGTACAGTACTCGAGTACGCGTCCTCGCCCCAGGAAAAATGTGCCGGAACACAGGGGAGGTAAACACACTGGAAGAAGGGCGGAATATCCCTGGAAGGTTCATGGAATATCCCTGAAGTATCCCTGAAGTATCCCTGTTTTCTCCTCTCAATATCCGGGTACTTTCCTGGGACGGGTAGGAGGGTCTGTGGGTCGTCCGGTGGCACCGAGAGGGATGACAAGCGGAAAGAGTCGAGTGGCAAGGACACATTGCCGGGCTCGCAGGGTTAGTGGGTTTCTGGGCTAGCGCGGTGTTTGCTCAAACTCTTTATTTCATCATGAAGAGGGCGGAATAGAAAAAAAATAAAAAAAGAGGCCTCTAAAACCCTTGTATAGTTGATCCGAATCACCTATAATAGAGATTCTACAACTAAGTAGGCAAGATAGAGTAATTTCTGATGAAAGAAAAAGGTCGGTCGAACCCTTGGCGCAGTAGGTGGAGGAAAAATACAATTCTCGGAGGGGCCTGGAACGAATGAGAGGAAGCTGCACATAGTTCCCCTCCATGCTTGGTACTCGTACAATTTGCCCTTCCCCCGGGTCCTCTCACTGTGAGCAAGAATTATGGAACGGCTTCGATATGGCTTTACATCCTATATACCCTACCCCTCACGCTACTTACTGTAGGTACTCTAGAAGGAAAAAAAAAAAAAGAGGTGTAAAAATATAAAAATATAAAGATATAAAAATAAAAAGAGAAGATGAAAATGAGGGGAAAAAAAGGAGTGAAGGGAAGAACCCCACTATAGCATCCAAAAATAAACTTGATAAAGGATAGCAGCTCTGGCATCGCTACCCTTCTGTTTGGCAAACTACATGCCTTCCTAAACCGCTACGTTGTTAGTCGCGGAGTGCCCTTCGATAGTCCTATGTTCTTCCCATGCAACTCTAATACTGCAATCCTCGAACTTCCCCCTCTTCCTCCCTATTTCCCTCTATCTCCTAATTTAATTATATCAACATTGTTAGCTTGGTCTACTTCTAGTGCCTCAATTTAGTTGGGGCGTGGGGGAGGGGTTAAGTTGAGTTTAGTCAGAGGTTTGCCTTGCACAACCTTGCGATGCTGAGCTAAGCCTGTTTCTCATCCCCGTATGCCCCTGAGACCCGGGGTACTTGATGCACCTCCTGAGACTCTGGTAGGTGGCCCCCCCGTCGGAACCCCCCGGGCTACGGGGGATGGGGCAAGCGATCTGAGGTGTGCGTGCATGAGTAAGGGTGGAAGGGGCTAGGGCATTCAAAGGAAGGCAAGAGGAAGTGGGTGTTTGTGGGATAATTTATTCCCTCCAGAGGAGGGAAAGTCAGTGAGACAGTCAGACATGCTTTCGCGGGGGTAGCCAAACACGGTTAGCAAGCCGGAGCCTCGCTGCTTGTGACCAAACGCGATGTCAAAGCTCTGGTTGTAGTACTCTATCTTAGCACATGAGCCTACTCGTAGGTGGAAAAATGTTAGAGATAGGCCAACGTGTTTCGGGAGAGCAGTGGGAGAGATTCTAACTGGGATAGAGCCCTCTGGTCTATGAGGGAGAGGAACAGGGTGCGAAGGGTGACTTTCGCTTTTATAGGAGGCGGTTTGGTTTGTGGTGTTATTTGGACTTATGAATGTGCGAGCTGTGTACTCAATATTGGGCGGAGGTTGAAAGGGAGAGGTTTTTGTTTGGAAGAACTCTGAGTTTATTCCTTAGTTGTTAGTCTTGAGGCAACTGTCAGATTTTGTCTGTAGAGATGTATTACAACGGTGGGTTTTACCTTATATTCACAGATTATCACCCTGGCAACAGCTGCAATGGGGGATCATGTGGAGGCACTGCCGCATCAAGCATGATGGCCCTGCCCAGTGCAGAGTGCATGCCTGCTGTGTATATATTTAATGAAAGAAAAAAAAGGGCAAGAAAATTACCCTCCTCCAAAAACCCTCTGTAGGTATTTCTGTAACTTAGAAGGCGTTCTTTTTTTCATTAGCATTGATGAATTTATTTTTTGGCTGCCGAACGCTCTCTTTCGTCATCCACTGGTGTTCGCCGTGCCAGACCAATAGGGTAATCCGAATGAGGAGGCCCGGAAGTCCTAGTATTATTCTCAATTATTTTAGTCTCAGAAGTACTCGAACAGGTGGCCGAAAGGTGTTATGTATGTAGATAGAGAATTGTGTATTCCCGGAAGTTACTAAGAAGCTGAGTTGCTGATAACAAAAAAACTGAAAAAAAGACTTCAAATCTCTCTAGGCTTCACTCAGTTACTCTGAACGCGATAAAGCTAGGGTGAATGAATGGCTTTCAAAGCGTGGATGCGTTTTAAACTTAGAAATGCTGGTATTAACTGCTCCGATGAGTCGCCTTCTGCTTCGGTCTCAAACCTAGCACAGCGGGGCTCATATTGCATGTCTGGCTCTGCTCTGCCTAAGGCATAATTAAGAATGAGGTTAGGATACCGGGGTGTTCTCCTTTAGATTCAGGGAAGGGAGGACGTGGAGAGAAGGTGTTTTTTTCTTTGGTCGAGATGCGGTGGATAAGGGGAGACCTGAACTTTAAAGTCTTAGTGAGATTCTCAGTTATTAGTTTACGCTCCGCACAGTTATTTATTTGGGTGCTCTATCAATCGCGTGCTACTTTTCACAGTTCTACATATGGTAGCTCATTAGTTGAAAATGCCAGATGTCCGCTCATTTTTTTCTTTTGCCCTGGCGTGTCGCGGGGTTGGCACTGGATAGAGTATAATTCCGAGCAAGGTTTCTGCTGCTACAATTTCGGGATAGGCAGGGAGTCTTGGGGCACGCCGGGACAATCCAAAAACGGGAATCGCGGAGTCTGTGACAAACGGATGTGTGATCACCCATACGAACCCCCACCCACGTTTTTTATTCCAGAACCTTCTCGCACTCCACAGGCACAAGCAGTTCGTTAGCTTTTTCCTTTTTCTCCCATGTCTACAATTCAGTCTATAATACCCTAACACTAGTGAATTCAGAAAGACAATGTTTTCTATCTACTTAGACTTACGACAAAAACTCTCTTGATCCATTGGATTGCTTAACAGAAACCGCTCTACTGGACGGAAATAGGTTTACCAAATGTAATTAACATAATTACTAATGACTAGTTGATGAGAGCCAGCGGGCTTAAAGAAATTATATCCCACCTAAAAGCAAAATCCCTTTATTCTGCATTTTGTCTCGGATTGCAAAGATCAGGGCCTGACCCCCTGTAGTGTATTTAGCAATTTCTTGCCGTAGCTCCTCCACAAGTGGCAGAAAGTTGGTACCGTAAAAACTCGAATAATTGAACCGTGTGCTATGTCGTTGGACTTTCCTCTCTAAGTAAGGTCAAGAAACCTTTTTTTCTTTTTCTGTCTCAGCAGGGGGAGGGGGCTGTGTTTTTGCTGTGTTTTTTGCCCCCGTTCCAGAGAAGGGAATTTCGGACTTCATAGCACGCGGTTCAATTATTCAAGTTTTTACGGTAGGTCGTCATATGATATCACGGAATTAGTATCATGAAATCTCACTCGACTGAAAGCTTAGGCGATGTTGAAACAACTGGGATAAGATAGATATATAGGAGAATAGATCACTTTTGGAATTCCAACCTTTATTTGTTTATCCATGCTTGCAACTGGGTGGTGTACTACTCCGCCCTGACCCTGAATATATTATATACCAGCTGTATTCCCCCATTCTACATGTGGTAAATATATATATGACTTGAGCAGGCTCGGCTGGTGAAATATTATGGCTTATGGGAAATACTGGGTAAGTAAGTAGGCGGGGAGGAAGAATCCACTCGAGGTATTATAGTAAAAGAAACTCTGGAGGCTCTTGTGGAGGAAGAGGCAATAGAGATCAATGTCTCAAAATCCGTCAACCTCGAAGCTGAATTGGAATTCAACCTTATATCGGCCCCTTATCCATACGTGAAGTATCTAGAGCCTACACCATAACCTATCCAAGTTGGATGCGGATTTCAAGCTTAAGCAATTTTAGTCAATTGAAGCCTAGTTCTAGATCGCCAGGACCATAGATAAATGATTATTATGCTGATCAGGAAAATCCGAGCAACCCTATAAGGGTTGGCGAGCAAGGATTCCCTGATCTGAGATAATCTACACCAGAGACCAAAAACAACGCAGATTCGTTAGCACCTCCCGCTAACTTAATATATACCTTACAGTACACTACACTAGAGTAACGGCTCCATCCCGCCGTCTGTTCGACCTGGAGGGAGATCATCCTAGTGCCCTTATGGGTGAGGGGGGCTCTAAAGGACTTGAGGAGCCAAAGATGCCCCCACGTACTCTTACTCGCCCCAAGCGGGGTACCCGGAGGAGAGCACCAGATCTTTATACCCCAGCCCCATCAAGGAAGATAGCTGTGCCCACTTCTCAAGCCTTTACTCTTAACCATGAGGGTGGGCAGATGATGATATTAGAAAACTACGCACAACAATCCCAGCAGCAATCCCACCAGATGGCCCAGCCACCACAGGGGCGCCAGACTCGACCACCACAATTCTACGGGGGTTGAATACATGAAAATAATGAAACGCGGATGGTCAGAGAGCCAGAGACTAGAGACTTAGTCCCGAGCAGCTCATAGACGAGGTAAAGGGGATATATGCTGGTTTGGTGATGGTTGAAGAAAAATGTGCCGAGGTGGACGCTAAGCAAGCTGCAGCCACGTTGGATGACGGCCAAGCACAACCTCGCGCCAATTTTCCAAAGCTGAACCAATACATTGAGATAATAGGTAGTATGAGAGAATGAAAACACCAGAGAATATAGAGAACCCGGAAATCCAAAACACAAGCCATGCAATTCCATCCTTCCATTGCAGTTGGGGAATTCCTGTGTCAGAGGCAGTGCGGGAATGTCACTACCCTTGTCGCTGGGATCGTTGCCACCTATATATCCCACCCTGAGGAAGGCAATCAGAAGGCTGGCCTAAACAGCCTGCTGTGGGGTGGCCAAAAACTTCCCCATATCTGAGGCAGGCAAGCCAGCTGTTTTGCTCTCCCCTAGACCCAGCATAGCAATAGGACTGCAGGTGCAGCTTTGATACTAGTTCAGTAAGGAGAGGCAAAGTCTCATTAAATTGTCCTGTATCAATCTTGCTAAAAGATCTGACAACTTCACTAGTCGATTGGTTTTGTTCGGTATGCTTCCTTCATCTGCAAAAGTTCCCCTGCATCAAATACTGCGGTATTGCATTCTGATGCTGTAATGACCCTATGATAGGTAGCTACAATAAGTACCACCTTAGCCCAAATGGTATACCAAGAGGTAGTCAAAGGTGGTATGGTCTAGTATACTTAGTATACAAGAATGCTGGTTCGCCTAAGGGCAAGGCCTGGGGAACAGTAGAGTGACCGTAGGCATTCTATTAGGCAGGGTAACCTTTCAGGAGAACATTCACATGAGGTCAAGAGAATTATGAGAATGTTACACGGACCTCCAAGATGACTTTTGTGGTCGAGTGGAGGACTTCCGGAGTGGTTAATGGCATAAGAGGGCAAAGTTACCCTACCATGGGAATTTGGTCATTATGCCTATGGACCCCAGTTACCCTACTGAGGTGTCCAAGTGACCCTACCTTGACCGGCAAAGTCATCCTAGAACTTGGGCGGGTTTTGCTAACACCCCCCTCTGGCCCCAGCGTTTGGACAGCGCGTGATAGGCAGACGGCTGCATAGTTGCTCGTTTGCTAGAAAAAAGAGGTCATTGGAGCGGCTGCCGTAACACCGTATACGTCGTTGCCGTCCGTCCAACTGAATGTCGTTCGCAGGATATATAAGGGGAGTATGGGTAACCGCCCAAATGGAGGTCGCCCAGATATGGTCTCTCGGGCACCTAGGAGTCTATTCTAACCCACGGGAAGTAGGGTAGTCTTCCTAGTGGTACTCAGCTTGTCTCAGAAGGCCAGGGTGCTTTCGAGACAAACATCAGCAAAAATACTAGCCTGCGTCCTGGGCGTCCTGTGCGTCAGACGCACCGGACGCACAGAACGTCAATCGCAAATAAGGACGCACCGGGCGCACACCTAACACTCAGCATGCACCGGGCACACCCCTAACACTCAGGACGCAACCAGACCCAGCACCTAATCCTCAGGACACAACCAGACACAGCACGTAATCCTCTGGACTCAACCTGATGAAGTACCTACTCTTCCTGAGATAACTGAAATAAGCGCAGGGTCCCCTTTACCTGTTTCTGACCTTGGTCACCCGGGTCACAATATATTTTACATCATGAAAAGGTATTAAATTTACTACTAATAGTCTTCTATTGTTCTAATTTACAGCTCATTGAATCCCACCCCCCCTCTTGCCTCCCCCTGGCCCATGTAGCTACATAGAAAGTGGGTACCTCAGAACCCTGTTTATACCGGTGTGTAGCTGGCGTTGAGCCCAGTGATGTCCAAGTGACAGAATCAAAATCGGTTCAGCGGTTGTGGAGGAATCCGCCATCGAGTTCACGATTAGTAGAGACAAAAGACCACTCACAGAAGGGTGGGCGATCTCTATGAATACTGATGCGCCAGCGACATACCTTATACCGGCGTGTAGCTGGCGTCGAGCCTAATGATGCCTAGGTGACAGATTCAAAATCAGCTGACTGGTTGTGCAGTAAACAGCCATCGAGTTCAGGATTGTTAGAGACAAAAGACTACTCTCAGAAGGGTGGCGAACCCGATGAATACTGATGCGCCAGAGACCTACCTTATACAGGCGTGTAGCTGGCGTAGAGCCCAATGACGCCCAAGTGGCAGATCCAAAATCGGTAGACCGGTTGTGGAGGAACATCAGCAAAGAAACTAGCTTGCGTCCTCTGCGTCCTGTGCGTCTGACGCACCTGACGCACAGAACGTCAATCGCGAATTAGGACGCCACGTCAATCCGACGTTGCGTCCTGATTTGCCTTTGTTTCCACCCTGAATCCTGACGCCACCCGGGCACAGACCTCTTCGCCCTGTGCGTCCTGACAGTGTCTGGTGCCCTGCCGCCGCGTCGTGACAGCGTCTGGTGCCCTGCCGCCGCGTCCTGACAGTGTCTGGTGCTCAGCGCTGTCATCCTGGCAACCCATGATCACCGCTACATAATTCCCACGTCGTCCGATACTGTCCTCTTGCGTCCTGACGCCGGATCTCTCTCCCCCGTACTCAGGGCTTCTTTCATCTGGCCACGTCCCGTCCAGATATCTCTACTCTCTGGTCCTGCGTCAGGATCTCACAATCCTGATCCATCATCTCCAGATGCGTGATGACTTCTTCAAGATTTTACTCCAAATACGGTGCGTATCCTGATTCTTACACATGACATGTTCAGACTCTCTGCGCTGCGATATCCTGACTCTGGTATGGGGATGGTGTTCTGGCGCCCGATAAACGACTTCTGACGATATCGCAACGTCTCCCGGAATGCATTTTCTTTCGCACCTCACGCTCTGGCGATGACCTCTACTATTTCCACTTTTGGTTCTGTCTTCTTAGGAATACGAAATAATTATTACTATATCTTACTCTACAAACACACCATTTCCTATGTACCCTCTGATACCCTTGCCCCATTTCCCTCCTCCTCCGTTCCCGGGTCACTATGAACTGTTTCCTCGAGTTCTGGTTCCAAGATCTCAAGACTCAGAGATAGCTGACACGACGGAGTTGGGCTCACTGCGGCGTCCTACATAAGCCCCACGGTCTCCTCTGGTGAAGAGTCCGGACTCAGAGGATCCGAATCGAGATATCTGAGAAGGCCCGCTGCTGACGCGGTGCCGATATCGAAAGACACTTGTGCCGTCTGGGAACTGTTTTGGCTCTCCGGCAGAGGCCCAAGATGCAGGTTATGCGGAGTTTGACTCTGTGGTGCTGTCCATCGCGGAAGGTTGGTCGAACTTTGACCATCTAGTTCTGCTGCCACAGCAGCCCAATCGTCCATGAAGCCTTCCCGGCGATCTTGTCAGACTCCATGCTCTCGCTCCATCTTTCCACGGATGGTCCCACGAATTTTGTCCAGAATCAGAGTTTGAACCGAGTCGGGGCATGATGCCCATGTTTGCCTTTGGCGCGCAAAAAGATCTTAAATGGTTGCCGTTAGGTTAGTCTTCTCGGGAAAGAGAAAGGTCAGGGTTCTGGCTCACCTCCGGCGGCTTCAGGCTTGAAGTCGCCCAGATCCTTATATACTCCTGTCTGCCATGCTCGCAGTGCATGGCAGATTATGGCACACGTTAAGCAAATCATGGTACCGTTGATGCGCCCAAGAAATGCCGGATCAATAATCCAATGCATTCTTCTACCCTCGAAGGGCATTCCCCATATGGCCTTGGGGATCTGGGGCGCCAGGAATCGATTTGTTATTTTCTGCGTCATGTTCACTCTGATTAGGTGCAAGAGGATAGGTCGCATCGTTAATAAGAGCAAAAACGCACCTCATATGCTCTCGGGGAGTACATAAATCTATCCTTTTCCAGCAGGTAGTCCACCCGCCGCGCAATTGCCGTTGGGTCTTCCGGGGGATCGTACAATTTTACAATCTCATGCTTTACGTGGTAGACAAACTGGGATCTTACCCCCGAGTGTTTTTGGCGTATCTGCAAAGGTTCGTACTAGTCCAGACGTCTAAAAGATTCTTCTAAAATTCGTTGATGTCTACTTACCACTTTTACGCTTTCCTCAGATGCTTCTATATTCCCTTCATCGGGTATCTGATTGAGCACCTGAAGCCAAACACGGTGCACCTGAGTGGTCATTGCAACTGGTCCCGGGAGTGGTTCATCAAAAAGGGTATATAGGAGAATAAGTCCCTTGTCCCACGCTACGACGGCTCCCTCTGCTCCCATAGCTGTATTGCGCCGTGAGTTAGTCTCAGGCCATATGTGCTCATGGCCCGGCATGCCTTGTTCGCCCCGAGCACTTGAGCGTTGGACTGCTGACGTTGTGGCTCGGTGTGTAGCCATTGATGAATAACGCGATACACCGGATGTCGAGCTCGTCGGTGGAGTGTACGCACTACTTCGTATTATACGTGCTCGTGCAGCAGGGGTAGGCCTGATGGTTGCGGCTTCCTGCGATCCGGAGGTGGTCGAAATTCGGACAGTCGATACCCTGTTGTTGGTTCGTTTCTCCCCGGCTCGTGATTGATGACGTGTTATTGATCTAGTGTCATCCGCATTATCATTCTCATCTGTGTCTTGCTCTGTGTCCAATTCGGTTTGATCAGATATGTGGGAGTTTTGGTACTCATCGCTGCTATCATCGCTGAGATGAAAGATTTCTGTTATTTGTTGTGCATCCTCATCCTGATCGGCCTCATGATCGTTATACGCCACTGTGTGTAAAGTGTCCCTTCGGGGGCGCTTGGCTGGTCGTGCAAGAAGACGTCTTACGATCTGTGGTGGGGAAGATTTCCGAGCCCCCGAATGTGCACCGTGAGTGCTGCCTGATTGGGTCAGCTGCATTCCTGATCTGGCTGCCTTATCGACTGGTACGACATCGCGCCTCTGTCGGTTCTGATTGGCTACCCGTGCGGTGGGTTGGCTGCGTGAATTGGCTTGTGGTTGTTTATGCATGTTTGAATGCCGGACGTTTGATAAAGGTATCGGATAGGAATTAGGACCTATGAAAAAGCGATATATTGTGTGGTAAAGATGAAGAGTGTGTTGTTTTGTTGAGTAGGACACGTCTGGTCTTATACGCTAGGACTTAGGGGGCTGGTGGGGGGCGTTGAGCATCACATACGATCACTCGTTAATGAAAAAGACTATTTGGCTGCAAAAAGGGGTTTTTCTGCTTGTTCCTCATTAAGTTAATACTCTGGACGAGCTTATGTATGATGTTTGGCTAGACTCTGGTATGAACCAGTTCAACGGAAGGCGGGCGTCGCTAATGTACGAGGCGTCGTCGATGTCTGAGCCTAAGCAAAACCTAGCCACAATGAGTATTGCTTAGCGACACCAATTCTAGCAAGACACATGCCACGCTAAAAGCAGTTTAGCTTTATCGATCTTAATCTCCGGACGTTGATTCAACACCATTGAACTTCGAGATATCGGTTTTCACGTCATGCATGCTCGCTAATTGTCTAGTTCTATTGGCCATCGCCTGCCGCGTTATGGACAGACTATGCGAGGCGTGCCCAATCGGGAAAAACATATTAGACGTTAGCTCAAGGGGAAGTAAGGTCAAGAAGCTGATGC
>Ga0307509_10002438_pt1 | contig 30084 bp, 39 predicted proteins | sample 10_EM_MG_FD_202245 | JGI IMG/M metagenome (GOLD analysis project Ga0307509, IMG submission 202245) | Populus trichocarpa ectomycorrhiza microbial communities from riparian zone in the Pacific Northwest, United States - 10_EM | ecosystem: Host-associated > Plants > Roots > Unclassified | place...
GAGAGGCTGCCTAGTCAAGACACGAACGCGATTACCGATAGTTTCTACGGCACAGAGTTGGGTCTACCCCTCTTTCTCCTCTTCTCCTCACGGTCGGATCGGCTGGCACCCTACTGCTACTTCACCTCTTTGGCTGGTACCCACCACTACCTGGCTGGTATCCATAACTACTTCTTCACCAGTCGGACTAAGACCATGGTCCATCACGGCGTGCCTCTGGGAGGATGGTATTGCACTATCTCCGTCTTTTAGAGCGTTCTGCCAAACCGCGGGACCGGTCCTCCTGGCTCAGTGCCCCCCCAGGTTTCTCTTTAGGCGGGCCTGGCAACCCTCCTGCTGATTGTGCGGGAATTTCTCAAGTGGTCACTGCGTTGTTTGAATTTTGTGTTTTCTTTTTGTCTGGATGAATGTGCCATGAGCTTTCCTGACTTTTCCTGCTTGTTTTTGATTTGATTCCTTTCGTCTATCTTCTTAGCTAGTCAAGGGTTTCTTGTTGAGGGCGAGATGTGCGGTTGGTTCCACACCAGAGGGACTTGGGGGGTTGGCTTTTTCCCTGGGGTATTGGAGGTTTTTTTATGCCATAGCGCGAGCTGCATGCAAGATTTTGTACCTTAAACAATAATCATAGGATTCAAAAAAACAAAGAAAAAAAAAAGAAAAAAAAGGTACAAAGACAGCATCCTCCGACTCCTCTACACACCCGGCGATTGAAATCTCAATACCACAAGATTATCACCACTTTTCTTTTCTCCACCCCCCGCCATGAGCTCGCTCTAGGGGGTGGAGTCATACCTCCTCTACACTTCCCTCCCTTTAGGCTTATCCCTTTGGGCTTTCTTCACTCTGGGTGATGAATTTCGTCTTCTTTGATGATATTTCCTCTCCCTACCCCGTACTTGCTCTACCTCGCTTAGAGCATTTGCATGGTGGGCAAACCCCTTACCTCGTCAACGGGTCGGTCGCAGTCTCAGGCTATCGGCGAAGTAGTGGCCCCGGTGGCTCTGCTCTCTGGTATTGGACTATCTCCTGAGAGTCCTGTCCGGTACGGTCAGCATCGTCGACAAGTCGTGATCTCGCTACGGTCGCGTTCCCTCGCACATCTCGGTTTGGGTCTACCCCTCCTTCTCCACTTCTCCTCACGGTCGGATCGGCTGACACCCTCCTGCTTCGCTCTCTGGCTGGCACCCTACTGCTTCTACACCCGGGGCCTCTGTTCCCTTCTGATCTCTGGGCTTGGGTCATTGTCATGGCTGCGTGCATGCCTTTTGCCTGTGTTTGGGGCAGGGGTTTGATGCCTGCCGCCTCTGGTGCCTCCGGGTGACATGCACTCCCTTCCGGTCTCGTTTCCAGTGGGCCCACGGTCGCTACTTCGCCCTACCACCCACTTCCGTTGTGTTGGTTTCGGTTACCGATCTTTCTCTTGGTGGTCTTGTTTGCCCTTGGGTCCATGACGTAAGAGCCCCATGTACATATATAGGTACCTCTTAGAGTGTGATCATTGGCCTACGGCAATGTCCTGCTGGCTCCTTGGCCCCTCCCCTGCTGCGGCAGAATGGGGTCAGTTGTGGGCTATGGGTGGGTTGCTTATGGGTTCGGCTAGCATTTTTCTTCCTTGGGATTTGTGAGGTTTCTGTACATTCCTTGGTTGTTCACTGTTGGGGTGGGGAGTTTTCTTATGGGCTGCACGTCTGTGGAGGTTTTTTGGTTCGTTGTATTCAGGCCTGTACGCTCTTCGGTAGTTTCTACCCATAGTACCGGACACTTTGGTGTCGGGCAGGGTCAGAGGGTTTTAGCACAAGGGATGCAGGATGGACTGTAGGTGGAAGTTGTTGCTGTCTTAGAGCGATCTGCATACGGGCGTTTGTACCTTAAACAATACTCAAATGATACTAAAAAAAGAAAAAAAAAGAAAAAATGTACAAAGACAGCATCCTCCGTCTCCTCTACACACCCGGCGATTGAAATCTCAACACCACCAGATTATCACGACATTTCTGTTCTCCACCCCCCGCCATGAGCTCGCTCTAGGGGGTGGAGTCCTACCTCCTCTACACTCCCCTTCCCTTAGGTTTATCCCTTTGGGCTTTCTTCACTCTGGGTTGATGGTTTTGGTCTTCTTTTGATGATATTTCCTCTCCCTACCCTGCTTTTGCTCTGCCTCGCTTAGAGCATTTGCACGGTCGGCAACACTCTTCTCAACGCCCATGTTACAGACGGCCGGGTACACGGTTTGCAGTAAGAGAACACACTTCAACATGCCATGGTCGATTTCTCTATTTTCATTATCTTTAAGAGGCTGCCTTGTCAAGACACGAACACGTTTTCCGATAGTTTCTACGGCACCGGATTGTGTCTACCCCTCTGTCTTCTGCTCCTCACGCGGTCGGATTGCCTGGCACCCTACTGCTTCTCCACTTTTTTTGGCTGGTACCCACAACTACCTGGCTGGTATCCATAACTGCTTCTTGACCAGTCGGACTATGACCACGGTCCATCACGGCCTGCCTCTGGGAGGATGGTATTGCACTATCTCCATCCTCTTTTTCGTGTGTGCGGCCACAATAGATGGCATCTTAGCCTCCCCAGGACTTAGATCATGCCGAGCCTGGCCCCTCCCGCGCTCAGTGTGCTAAATTTTCAAGTGGTCTTCCCTTTGTTTGCTTTTTGTTTTTCCTTTGTTCGGATGATGGTGCCATGGGTGTTCCTGACTCTTCCTGCTTGTTCTTTGATTTGATTCCTTTCGTCTATCTTCTTAGCTAGTCAGGGGTTTCTTGTTACAGGCGAGATGTGCGCTTGGTTCCACACCAGAGGAACTTGTGGGGTTGGCCTTTTCCCAGGTCTAGTTGCGGGTTTTTTTTTGCCATAGCGAAAGCTGCATACAAGATTATGTACTCTAAAACAATAATCAGATGATTCAAAAAAAAAGAAAAAGAAGAAAAAAAGCTACAAAGACAGCACGCTGCGCGCCCTCTATTTTCCTCTCACTTAAAATACTTTCCGCATTCGGCCATCGTAAACCTCAGGGTTTGGTCTTTATTTCGTTACGATATACTTATTTTAGCTTTTCACCTGGGCTTTATTTTCAACTGAAATATATATTTCACCTTTGCTGAGAGGATTTTTGAATGTCATACTGGTAGTTTGTCTTTGCTTTCTCTCTCCCCCTCCTTCCTGTCCTCTGGCCTGGCCCATTCGCTTCGCCCTGATGTCGTCTACCCCTCTTGCTTCCACGGGTGCAGGCCCAGCCTTGGCTGTGGGCCCTGCTCGCTCTACCTCCTCCCGCCAGGACTGTAGGGCTGATCCCATCTCTCGCTCAATGTCGTCTCAATCCAGCCATGCCTCTCTCTCTCAGGAGGCTGACAATGTCGCCAACATTCTTGGGCATGCTGCCAGGCTTGCACGCCTTGACCCGGCTTCTTTCCCCACTGTCAACAACGCCTCCGCCGCTACTTTCCCCGCTAGTCAGCTTGCCATCGCCCCTCTTCTCGCCCAGGTTGTCGCCATGGTTAATGACCTCAGTGCCTCCGTTACTTTCCTAACGTCGCAGGTCGAGAACCTCCCCTCCGCCCAAGCAGGGCGCTCAACCACCCCCTCACCACGAGCCACATCCAACCTCGAGGTGTCCCTCAAGGATTTGTCCTCCCGCGTTGCCACCCTCTCCTCCCACCGCGCCACACAGGTGTCTCCCCCGCCGCCTCAAGCGCCCCCTCCACCCGCCCCTGCTGTCCAGACCAAACCAACTCAGCAGAAGAAAAAACCTTCTACCCGCCTTTCATCTCGTACTGTCACAGCCCCAGATTTTCATGTCCTCTTCGAGGGGAAATGGTATGGTAACCCGGATATGAACGCCAAACGCCAACCCGACTTACCCCAAGCCACTATCCTCTTTGCCTCTCATCACCCACAGTCAGTGGAAGCCAAGCTCTACTCCGAACGATACCCCACCACTTTACTTTTTCATACTTGCCCCCCTTGCGGCTATTTAGTCTCCGATCCCCTGCAGCCCCAAGAACAAACCTGGGCACAGGTTACCAGGAAGGGCGGAAAGGGCAAGAAAAACGCCACTGCAGCAGAAGTCGCTGCATCAAGCAAGAGTAGTGTCCCAAAAGGACCCCTACCACTCCCAGCTGCTCAACGTCGTTTCTTCGCCTTGTGCACTTCCCCTACCCCCCTTAATGATTTGTTGATCATGACTGCCACCCTTCCAGACATCATGGCTGCTGTGCTTAAAGAGGCCAACTGCTCCCTACCCTTATCTCTTACTGCCTCTCATAATCGCAATGGCGCTGTCACTCTTACTGCCAACCCCTACACCCCCGTCTTCTGCTTACTCCCCGTTTTTTGATGCTATGACCAAGAAGCTCAATCAGAGTTTCCCTGTTGGAGAAAATCCGTTCCTGGTCTTTAGGGAGGCACCTACAAGTGTTGAACTCCTCATTCATAATCTCCCGCGGTCTATTCTTCCAGACGAGTCTACTGACTTGTTCCCTTCACTCCTTGAATCAATCGGCAACGCTATTGACGTCCCCATCTTTGGGGCTAGGTTCTTGCAGTCTGATCCGGCAAAGAGGGCTGAGAAGCGCACAACTTCAGTTGTTGTTGCGGTCGACCCACTGCATGTTTCCCGTTTTGGTGAATCCATTTGTCTTTTCTCCCATGCCCGCACAGTCGCTACCGCCGACTCTGCCTCCAAGTCCACGCAGTGCAGAAAGTGCTGGCGTTTTGGTCATCCTGCTCCCCGGTGCAAAGAGGAGGCACAAGCCTGCCCAATCTGCAACCTCCTCGACTACCATTCCGCCCACAGATGTGCTAACCAGAGCTGTGCGAAAGGAGGCTTCGAGAAGTCTGTGGTAGGATGTTGCAATACCTCCCCCCCTACTCTGCGTCAACTGTTGCGGTCAGCATGCCTCTTTCGATGGCAACTGTCCTGTCCGTCACGAAGTTCTCTGCTCTCTCCGTCCACCCATGGACCAAGACATACCCGATGCCCCTGCCCCCGACGCGGGCCTTCTTCAAACAACCCCTCAAGGGCCAACTGCTCCCTCAACCATACCGGCCACTCCGGCTAGACATGGCCCCCGCTTCCCTCCCTCTCGTGAATCTACCCAGCCTGAGACAGTTAAACTCGTTCGCTGTGGATCTGCCCACCCTACGCTCCCCGCTCCCCTTCCCTGCAGGAATCTATTTGGTGCTGGCAGCCCCCTCTTCCGTGCTAGCACTGGTGCCGACTGGAGCGAGCCCGCTCCGGCCGACGACAACATGGAACTTTAAATGTCGACAAGCCCAACCCCAACACAGAGTTCTTCACCATCCCAATCCTTCCACTACCCTGGGTGTTTAAATCTTTCCATTGTTCAGCATAATTGTCTCAGTAGCAGTAATGTTTTCCCAACACTTTTTAGTTTTTGTTACTGTGGTAGAAAGTTCTCCTCATATTGTGGCTCTTCAGGATATTCCTCTCTGGAAGAATTGTCCTCCTGTTTTTCGTAACTATAAGTGTTTTTTTCCCTCTGAAACTGACGGTTATAAACCTTGAGTGGCAACATATGTCCACGAAAGGTTACTGAGTGTGATCTCTGTTCTTCCAATGTTTTTTGAAAGGGGCGACCTCAGGGCAGTGAGTTTTCACTCCCCCGAGGGACTTTTTGATACCGCTTATAATTTGTTTCGTTTGTACAATGTTTACTCTATCCCTAGTGGGAACACTAGGTCTCTTTCTCCTGTTGATTTATTTCCCCAGCATGGCTATCCTACTCTTGTTCTTGGGGATCGCAACATTCATCATTCCGCCTCAGACCTGACTCGTTTGCTTTCCAATTATGATCAGTTTATAAGTTCTCCTTACTTCGACAGGGCATCAGCACAGTTGTTTTCGCTCCTCAACACACCCGGGGTTTACACTAGGTTCCCGTTCACCTCCAATCATCGCCCAGCAGTGCTTGATTTGTCCTTTGCTAATTCTGCTTTACTTTCGTATTTATCCTCCTTGAACCCCTCCCTCCCGCTGACTGGTTCGGATCACTCCACCCTCACAATCATTCTCGCCATTGCGCTCCTGAAGCCCCCACCCAGGGGCCTCAACTAGAAGTACACGGAGTGGGACCACATCCCCCCTCTGTTCGCCGGTTTGTCCCTCGAGGCCCCCCCTCCTCTCCTGACTCCACGCACACTCGATCTCTGGTTCGAGGACAGCCTTGCCAAAATCATGCACCTCCTCACCTCCAACACCCCAACCAAACGCCCGTCCTCCTACTCTAAACCGTGGTGGACCCCAGAACTTACACAGCTACGACACATCCATCACCATACCTCCCACCACATGAGGAAAAGTCAGGCCTCACCGGCCCTGGCCCGTGTGGCCCGGAACACGTATTTCAAGGCCATCCAATCTGCCAAGAGAGTTCACTGGTCGCAGTTTCTGGCCGATGTCGACTTGCGATCAGTTTGGGATGGTAGAAAGATTGGAGCCGGCAGAGCCCCAGATCGGTTCCCCTCTTTCGAGCACGCCTCCTCCCCCACCCAAATTAACAATACTCTTTTCCAACCTTTTTTTCCTCCTAGACCCTCTCCTCCTCCTCCCCTCATCCTTCCGGCGTTTAAGGAGGTCCCTCCCGTTTTACCAGCAGAAGTGTCCTCCGCACTTCGAAAATCCTCCCACACTTCAGCCCCTGGCCCAAGTCGTATTCCTTACTCTATCTGGAAGCAGGTCCATAAGGCCAACGAACGGCTCCTTCCATCTCTGTTCACTCCTCTCCTTACCCACGGGTACAACCCCCTAGCTATGATGAGGGCCAACGGCATTGTTCTGGATACACCAGGCAAACCTGATTACCGTACACCGTCTTCCTTCCGCCTCATTGTGCTGCTCGAAACTGTCTCCAAGATCCTCGAAAGACTTTCTGCACTTCGTCTCGCCTCCGCCGCCCGCTCCCTTGGCCACTTACATCCCAATCAGTGTGGTTCCCTGGCCGGTCGGGCTGTTTCGACGGTGTCGCTACTCTTACTTACGAAGTCCGCCTAGTTCAGGCTGCTTCCCTCAAAGTATCAACTCTCTTCCTGGATGTCAAAGGTGGATTTGACAACGTGGGAGCAAACAGGCTGGCTACTGTTCTCACCAGAGGAGGTGTCTCTGCCTACCTGGTTGCCTGGATTAAGTCTGTCCTCTCCAAGCGCCAATGCCGACTTATTTTCCAAGATGCGCCTAAGGTTTTCTGCCCGGTCGCAGTTGGCACCCCTCAAGGCTCACCGATTTCTCCTCTTCTTTTTGTGCTTAATATAGCCAGCCTCCACCCGTCTATCCCCAACGTCTGGCGATTTCGTATGTCGATGACCTCACCATCACCGTCTGCTCGGAGTTTGTACGTTCGAATATCAGCGCTCTTTAATACTATTTCGGCATCATCCAAAGACAGGGGGCTGACCTGGGGGTGGCTTTTTCTGTCCCCAAAACTGAACTCATTCACTAGAGAACTCCGAAGGACCACTCAGATGTTTCCTTTGCCCCCATAGTAAGCAATGTCATTCTCTTTCCGCCCTCTCAAGGTGTGAGGTGGCTCCGCTACAGGCTCACCCCTACTATTCACGGCTGCGTTCATATCCTGAGATGGCTGGGTCTTGCTAAAGCCTCTTTGGCTACATTCCGACAGCTCAGTGCAGCTGGCAAAGGCCTCTCCTGCTGGTGCAACAGAAAGTTAGTCTTCGGCGCCATCCTCCCTATACACACCTATGGCTGCGACCCTTTTGTTCCGGATGCAACCACTCTCAAGAAACTCAACTCGTTCTGGCACGAAGTGCTCCGTTGGACAACTAATTGCTTTTATACCACCCCCCTCGGCACTCAATCCCAGGAGGCTTCGCTATCACCCTTTTCCTCCATCTGCAAACACCGCCGTCGGTCAGCTGCCCTCCGTTTGGTTTGCGCCCCTTCGGAATTCAACCCTGCCACTGCCCGGATACCCGAGTCTGTGCCCACGTGGGACCAGGGTTGTTCTGCGGACGATCATCGCTTTCTCCTCCGAGGCTGCTCCAAAGCCATCCACCTTACTTCATGGCTTGTCCCGGCGGTTACTTCCGCCAAGCACCTACCATTAGACTCCTTATGTCACGAGGTTTCAGACCTTATTGAGGAAATCCCTATCCTCTCGCTTGCCTCAACTGATATTGTACCGCTCCAGCTGTCGAGGGTACACTCCGTCACCTACCAAGCCCTCAGAACTCCTTGGATACAGTCACTCCTCGCCGACTGGCTTGACATAAGTCCACCAGTGCCCCCTTCCTATCCTTATAGTCCCTGCCTTACTCCCGAAGCCTTTACTGGCATTCCTCGATTTATATGTGGCCGCATTCACCAGATGCGTACAGGTGCCAGCTACCTTGCCGCACATACCTCCTGGAGGAATAGGGACTCTAGCACCCTCTGCCCGTTCTGTGAGGAAGGCGATGAGTCCTTTCAACACGCAATTCTTCTCTGCCCCGCTAAGGCTCATCCTCGCCTCACCCATCTCTCAGGTGTGGACGTCATCGGCCCTGACGGTCCCCTCTGGCCCTCGGTTCCTCTCCTCAGGGGGTTTGCTGAGTATCTCTACGCTACTCCCACAGGTTTCCCTCCAGCCATGTTGCGCATGTGAGCCTGTACTGCAACTCCTGAGCTGCGTTCGGGCTCAGAGAGTGTTTAACACATAATCTCCCTAGCTCGGCCTCGGCCTTCTAGGCATTTGCTACCTCAACCTCCCCTACTCGAGTTTCTCTTGAGGGTATTTTCTATACGTTTTATGACTTTCCTTTGTTCCTGTTTGGCAGCGGCAGTGGGCAGGGAGGGCGGGGAGGTTTTAGTACTTATAAGCGTTTTTCTTATGAGTTATAAGGAGGGCTTTACTTTACCTTTCTTTTTTCAGTTATCGATGGCGATGCGACAGGGTTCGGACGATCCGACTTGGAGAGGTTTTGCACGCGTTGTTTGAATTTTGTTATTTCCTTTGTTAGTTCTTGGAATTAAGGTTTTTTATATGCCAAAGCGCGAGCAGCATGCAGGATTTTGTACCTCAATCAATAATCACATGATTCAAAAAAAAAAAAGAGGAGAAAAAAAAGGAAAACAAAAGGTAGAAAGAGAGCACACTCCGCGTCCCCTATTTTCCTTCCGCTTAAAATACTTTCCTCATACGGCCAACATAAACCTCAGGAGTCGGTGTTTATTTCGTCACAATACATCTATTTTGGCTTTTCACTTGGGGTTCATCTTCAAGTGAAATAAATATTTCACCTTTGCTGAGAGGATTTTTATTCTTGGAAAGTCAAGCTGGTAGTTTGACTAAATTTTCTCTCTCCCCCTCCTGACTGTCCTGTTGCCTGGCCTGGTGGCCTGGCCTGTTGGCCTTGTCCTGATGTCGTCTATCCCTCTCCCTTCCGCTGGTGCAGGCCCAGCCTCGGCAGTTAGCCCTGCCCGCTCTGCCTCCTCTCGCCAGGACCGTAGGGCTGATCCTATCTCTCGTTCGTCGTCGTCCAAGTCCAGTCAGGCCTCTCTCTCCGGAGAGGCTGACAATGTTGCCAATATTCTTGGGCATGCTGCTAGGCTCGCTCGTCTTGACCCGGCTTCGTTCCCCACTGTCTACAATGCCTCCGCCGCTACCTTCCCCGATAGTCAGCTCGCTATGGCCCCCCGTCTCGCTCAACTCATCGCCATGGTTAATGACCTTGGTGCCCATGTTACGTTCTGCACTGCGCAGGTTGAGACCCTCACGTCCGCCGAGGCAGAGCGCTCAGCCACCCCCTCACTACAAGCCATATCGAACCTGGAGGCGTCCCTCATGGACTTGACCTCTCGTGTTGCTGCTCTGTCCTCACACCGCCCCACACAAGTTTCACTCCGGCTACCACAACCGCCACCCACTCCCGCCCCTGCTATCTAAGCTAAACCTGCTCAGCAGAAAAAGAAACTCGCCACCCGCCTCTCGTCTTGTAAGGTTGCCGCTTCGGACCTTCCCTTCCTTTTTGAGGGAAAATGGTATGGCAACCCGGACTCATACGCCAAACGCCATCCGGACCCACCCCATGCTGCTATCCTTTTTGCCTCTTGCCATCCCCAGTCAGAGGAAGCCACACTGTACTCTGAGCGGTACCCAGTCACCTCACCTTGCCATACCTGTCCCCCCCCCGGTTTCACTGTTTCTGATCCCCCGCAACCCCAAGAACAAACCTGGGCACAGGTTACCCGGAAGGCCGGGAAAGGCAGGACAAATGCCACTGCAGCACAAGTCGCTGCGTCAAGCAAGAGTAGTGTCCCTAAAGGACCCCCACCGCTCCCGGCTACTCAACAACATTTCTTTGCCCTGCGCACCTCCCCAACCTGGCCGAACGATTCATTCATCATGACCCCTACCGTTCCCGACATCAGGGCGGCTGTGCTTAAAGAGGGCAACTGCTGCCTACCCCTCTCCCTTACTGCCTCAGTCAATCGCAATGGTGCTGTTACTCTCGCAGCCAACCCCTACACCCCGTCCTCTGCTTACTCTTCTATTTTTGACGCAATGACTAAGAAGCTCTATTAGAGTTTCCCTGTTGGAGATTATCCATTGAAGGTTTTCAGGGAGGCACCTAGAAGTGTTGAGCTCCTCATACACAATCTTCCTCTCTGTATTCCCTGGCATGAGCCTACTGACCTCTTACCTTCACTCCTTGAATCAATTAGCAATGCTATTGAGGTCCCTATATTTGGTGCTAGATTCTTACAGTCAGATCCGGCTAATAGGGCCGAGAAGCGCACCACCTCTGTGGTTGTAGCAGTCGACCCACTTCATATTTCCCGGTTCGGCGAATCCATCCGACTTTTTTCCCGCGCACCCACGGTCGCTCCTGCCTACCCTGACTCCAAATCCATGCAGTGCAGAAAGTGCTGGCGTTTTGGTCACTCCGCTCCTCTATGTAAAGAAGAGGCACAAGCATGCCCGATCTGCACTCTCCTCCATCACCATTCCGCCCACAGATGTGCTAACCAAAGCTGTCCGTAACAGGGCTTTGACAAGTCTCTCGTGGGATGCTGCAACGCCTCCCCTCCTCTCGGTATCAACTGTGGGGGTCAGCACGCCTCTTTCGATGGCACCTGTCCCGCCCGCCTTGAAATCCTCTCCGCCCTCTGTCCTCCTAGTGACCAAGACATTCCTGATGCCCCCGATGCAGGCCTCCCCCAAATAACCTCTCAGGGTCCAATTGCGCACCCAACAGTACCGGCTACTCTAGCCAGGGACGGTCCTCGTTTCCCTCCAGCTAGCGAATCTACCCAACCTGAAACCGTTAAACTGGTTCGCAGTTCATCCGCCCAGCCTAACCTCTCCGCTTCTGTAACGGGGGCACCCTGTAGCGAGGTGAACTCTAAGGTTGCGACTGTACCAAACACTCAAAGTACAAGATAAAGATGAGGTAAAATAATTGAGAAGAATCAACGGTAAAACTTAATATAGTTAAGCTCGAAGCTTCACTCAATTTAGTTCTCTCGAGGAAAAGTTGGTTGTTGAAGTAGAATGCCAAACGCTTAAACTTAAGTAGATATCAGATTTCAGCCTTTGACATTCACCACTACTTCCGACCTTGTGCGAGCACCCTGTCCTGCTCAGGGTTTGTCCGAGGTCTACCCTCCATCAGGATTTATCCTGCCGGAAGTGTCGGACCAACTCGGGTACACTTAACTCCGTCAATAGGATATGAGTTTCTGCAATGCATCTCCAATACAACCTCAGGTGGAAAAACTCTTACTATCGAAGTCATACCAGTGGCTCGCTGTTATGACAACAACCGGAGTCAATACCTAGGTGGTGGACTCACTGGCCCAGTGGCAGTTTCGTCTATACAAGCTATGCAGTCTATCATTTAATCTACGCGACTATTCAATGTGATAAATTGACATGCAAGCTCCCCCGGTGAGATGTGGCCAATGATTGGCTAAGTGGGCCCTACCCATAGCCATCCTCTCGGGACATACTCTACCGTGATAAGACTCATAGCTCCAGAGTCCAATAACAACCCATAGTAATGCTACCAATCAATAGGAGAAAGTCCAGGCTAGTTACTGAGGTATTTGTCGCGAAAGCACCCTGGCCTTCTGAGACTACCGGAGTACCACTAGGAAGACTCCCCTACTACCCGTAGGCAAGAATAGACTCCAAGATGCCCGAGAGACCCTATATGGGCGACCTCCGTTTTGGCGGTTACCCATACTCCCCTTATATAACCTGCGAACGACATTCAGTCGGACAGACGGCGACGACTTATACAGTGTTACGGCAGCTGCTCCAATGTCTTCTTTTAACTAGCAAACGAGCAACTCCACAGCCTTCTGCCTATGACCCGCCGTCCCACCACTTGGGCCAGAGGGGGGTGTTAGCAAAACCCGCCCAAGTTCAATAGTATTTTCGGGCCACCTTTACCCAGGGGTGGGGCCTCCCCGCACTGATGCGTGTGTCCCCAAGAAAATCTAAGAGCCCATAGAATCTGAGGCAATTGACCTCTAAGTTCTAGGATGACTTTGCTGGTGAAGGTAGGGTAACTGGGGTCCATGGGCATAATGACCAAATTCCGAAGGTAGGGTAACTTTGCCCTCTTATGCCTTTAACCACTCTGGATGTCCTCCAGTCGACCACAGAAGTCGTCACGGAGGTCTGTGTAACATTTCCACAATTCTCTTGACCTTATGCGAATGTTCTCCCAAAAGGTTACCCTGCCTAGTAGAGTACCTCAAGACTACTCAATTGTCCCTAGATCTTATTCTAGGTTCACCAGCTATGTATATTCTAAGTATACCAGACCATACCACCTCTGGTTACTACTTGGTATAACATTTGGGCTAAGGTGATAGTGATTGTAGCTACCTATTGTAGGGTCGTTACAGCTCCCCTCCCCCGCAGGAACCTCTTTAGTGCTGGCAGCACCCTCTTCAGAGCTAGTACAGGTACCGACTGGAGCGAGCCCGCCCCGACCGACGTCCACAGGGATCTTTGATGTCGACAAGCCCAGCCCCAACACAGAGTCCTTCACCATCCCACTCATTCCATTATCCTGGATTTTTATATCTCTCCATTGTTCAGCATAATTGTCTTGGTTGCAGTAATGTTTTTCAAACTCATTTTAGTTTTTGTACTTCGGTAGCAAGTTCTCCTCATATTGTGGCTGTTCAGGATATTCCTCTCTGGTGGAATTGTCCTCCTGTTTTTCGCAACTATAAATGTGTTTTTCCTCCAGTTACTGACAGCTATAAGCCTCGAGTTGCTACCTATGTTCACGAAAGGCTATTAAGTGTTATTTCTATTCTTCCATTGTTTTGTGAAAGGGTTGACCTCATCTCAGTGAACTTTCACTCCCCTGAGGGCCTTTTTGATACTTCTCATAATTTGTTTCGTCTGTACAACGCCTACTCTATGCCTAGTGGCCACACTGGGTCAGTTTCTCCTGTTGATTTGTTTCTCCAGTATGATTTTCCTACCCTTGTCCTAGGGGACCTCAACATCCACCACTCCGCATCTGACCTGACTCGCTTGCTTTCCACCTATGATCAGTTTATAAGTTCCCCTTCTTTCGACAGGGCTTCAGCTCTGTTGGTTTCTCTCCTCAATACTCCCGGGGTCTACACTATGTTCCCGTTCACCTCGAATCACCGGCCTGCAGTACTTGACTTTTCCTTTGCCAACACTGCCCTCCTTCCATACTTCTCCTCCTGGAACCCCTCCCTCCCGCCAACCCGTTCGGATCACTCCGCCCTCACAATTATTCTCTCCACTCCGCTCCTAAAGCCCCCACCCAGGGGCCTAAACTGGAAACTCACGCAGTAGGGTCACCTTTCCCCTCTGCTTGCTGACCTCACGCTTGCAGCTTCCCCTGCTCTCCCTACTCAAAACTCACTCGACCTATGCTTTGACGACTGCCTTTTCAAGATCATGCACCACATTACCTCCAACACTCCAACAAAACCCCCGTCCTCCTACTCTAAGCCGTGGTGGACTTCAGAACTTATACAGCTACAACGCATCTAGCACCACACCTCCCGCCTTATGAGAAAGAACCAGGCCTCGCCTGCCATGGCCCGTGCGGCTCGAAACACGTACTTCAAGACTATCCAATCCGCCAGCAGAGTTCACAGGTCGCAGTTTCTGGCCGACAGCGACTCGCGATCAGTCAGGGATGCCAGACAGATTGCAGCCGGCAGTGCCCCGGATCGCTTCCCCACGCTTGAGAACTCCTCCTCCCCCACCAAAATTAACAATACACTCCTACAGCATTTCTTCCCCCCAAGACCCTCTCCACCTCCTCCCCTCATCCTTCCTGCGTTTAAGGACTTCCCCCCAGTCTTACCAGCAGAAGTGTCCTCCGCATTTCGAAAATCCTCCAACACGTCAGCCCCTAGCCCAAGTGGTATTCCTTACTCTATCAGGAAGCAGGTCCACAAGGCCAACGAGCAGCTACTTTCAACTCTGTTCACTGCCCTCCTCACCCGCAGGTACCACCCCCTAGCCATGAAGAAGGCCAACGGCATTGTTCTGGATAAACCAGGCAAACCTGATTACCGTACACCTGCTTCCTTTCGCATCATTGTCCTGCTTGAAACTCTCTCCAAGATCCTCGAAAGAGTTTCTGCTCTTCGTTTCGCCTCCGCCGCCCACTCCCTTGGCCTCTTGCACCCTGATCAGTGTGGATCCCTGGCCGGTCTGGGCTGTTTCAACACTGTCGCAACTCTTCCCCATGAAGTTCGCCTACTCCAGGCCGCTTCCTTCAAAGTATCGACTCTCTTCCTTGATGTCAACGGTGGTTTGGACAATGTCTGCGCAAACAAGTTGGCGAATATCCTCACCAAAGGAGGTTTCTCCGCCTACCTGGTCGCCTGGATCATGTCTTTGCTCTCCAAAGGCCAGTGCCGACTCATATTCCAAGGCGCGCCTAAGGTTTTCTGCCTGCTCACAGTTGGCACCCCACAGGGCTCTCTGATATCTCCTCCCCTTTTTGTGCTTTATATAGCCAGCCTCCACCCGACTATCCCCCAAGGTCTGGCAATTGCATATGTTGACGACCTCACCATGACTGTCGGCTCGGACTCTGTACGTTCGAGTATCCGGGCTCTGCAATATTATTTCCGCATCATCCAATGGCAGGGTGCCGATCTGGGGGTGGCTTTTTCTGTCCCCAAAACTGAACTGATTCACTGGAGACCTCTGAAGAACCGCTTGGATGTTTCCTTTGGCCCCATTATGATCAATGAGCTGCTCTTTCCACCCTATCAAGCTGTGAGGTGGCTTGGCTACCGGCACACCCCTACTTTACACTTCTCCGTTCATTTCCTGAGACGGCTGGCACTTGCCAAAGCCTCTTTCGCTACAATCCGGCAGCTGAGTTCAGCTGGCAAAGGGCTCTCCTCCTGGTGCAACAGAAAGATAGTCTTTGGCGCTATCCTTCCTATCCTCACCTAAGGCTGCGACCTGTTTGTCCCGGACACAGCCACAGTTAGGAAATTTGACTCCTTCTGGCCTGTAGTGCTCCGATGGACTACTAACTGATTTTATACCACCGCCCTCAGCGCTCTATACTGGGAGGCCTCGCTGCCACCCATCTCCTCTATCTGCAAACACCGCGGCCAGTCAGCTGCCGTCTGCCTGGTCTGGAACCCTTCGGAATTCAATCCTGCCACCACCTGGATACCCGAGTCTGTGCCCACCTGGGACCTGGGTCATTCTGCGCACGATCAGCGCTTTCTCCTCCAAGGCTCCCCTAAAGCCGTCCACCTTACTTCAATTCTTGGCCTGGCGGTTAATTCCGGCAAGCACCTACCACTAGACTCCTTATGTGACAAGGTTTCAGATGTTATTGGAGAAATCGCTATCCTCCCGCTCACCTCAACCGATCTCGTGGGGCTTCCGCAGTCACGATTACCTTCTGTCACCTATTGCGCCTTAGCAAAAGTAACCGAATATCGCAATGCAACAGTGCACTTGGCGCACTTCCTTTTCAAAACCAGTTGCTCACAGATGGCTATCAAAACTGAACCAAAAGATTATTTAAAAATAAAATAAATACATAATCCTAATTAATACTTTGTATACCACCCATCTGCCTTAATAATTGCCTCAATTCTGTGAACTATAAATTCTGTCAAGCTATCAAAGATCTAAAGTTCCCAACAAAAGTGACTGCCACTTCAATAGCCTTCCTAATCTCATTTTTAGGCCCCTTCATGAGGAAAGCCTTAGGATAGTACTTATGAAGTATGGCTTTCATAAGTGACCAAATCTGTTCAATCAGATTAAGATCTGGTGAATAAGGGGTAATTTCTTCCAGAGTAACACCATTTAACCTGAACCATCTCATAAAGGGATAAGCTCTTGCATTGTCAATAATCAAAAAAAAAATCCTACTCTCCCATTTCCTCCATCATTTCCTTCCATATACCTAGAAAATTATATAATAGATCTTGCAGTAACCCTTCAGGGAGCAGAATCTAAGAGGGAGGTTGCGATGACGCACGATCAATGGTTGCCGCGCGAAATATTCGGTTACTTTTGCCAAGGGGCAATACCAAGCCCTCAGAGCTCCTCTGATACAGTCTCTCCTTGTGTAACGGGGCACCCTATAGAGAGGTGAACTCTAAGGTTGGCACCGCACCAAAACTCAGACTAGAAGAGTAAATAATTCACGAAGAATAAAAACGGTAAAAGTTAATATCGTTAAGCCGAAAGCTTCACTCAATAAGTTCTCTTGAGGAAAGTTGGTTATCGAAGTAGAATGCCAAACGCTTAAACTTAAGTAGATATCAGATTTAAGCCTTTGATATTCACCACTACTCCGACCTTGTGCGAGCACCCTGTCCTGCTCAGGGTTTGTTTGAGGTCTACCCTCCATCAGGAATTAGCCTGCTGGAAGTGTCAGATCAACTCGGGTACACTTAACTCCGTCAATGGGATGTGAGTTTCTGCAATGCATCTCCAATACAACCGCTGCTGGAAAAACTCTTCCTATCAAAGTCATTCCCGGGGCTAACTGATATGACAACAACAGGAGTCAATACCTAGATGGTGGACTCATTGGCCTAGTGGTAGTTTTGTCTATACAAGCTATGCAGTCCATCATTTAATCTACGTGACTATCCAAATGATAAATTGACATGCAAGCTCCCCCGGTAAGATGTAGCCGATGGTTGGCTAAGTGGGCGCTACGCATAGCCAGCCTCGCGGGACATACTCTACTGTGATAAAACTCATACATCTAGAGTCCAATAACAACACATAGTACTGCTACAAATCAAGAGGAGAATGTCCGGGCTGGTTACTGAGGTATTTGTCCCGAAAGTACCCTGGCCTCCGTGGACTACCTAAGTACCACTAGGAAGACTACCCTACTACCTGTAGGCTAAGATAGATTCCTAGGTGCTGGAGAGACCACATATGGGCGACCCCCATTTTGGCGGTTACCCATACTCCCCTTACATATCCTGCGAACGACATTCAGTTGGACGGATGGCGACGACCTATACGGTGTTACGGCAGCTGCTCCAATGACCTCATATAACTAGCAAATGAGCAACTACACAGCCGTCTGCCTATGATGCACCGTCCCAATTCTGGGGCCAGAGGGGGGTGTTAGCCAAACCCGCCCAAGTTCAATAGCATTTTCGGGCCACCCTTACACTGGCGTGTGGGCTCTCCGCACAGATGCGTTTGTGCCCTAGAACATCTAAGAGCCCATAGAATGTGAGGCAATCGACCTCTAAGTTCTAGGATGACTTTGCTGGTGAAGGTAGTGTAACTTGGACACCTCAGTAGGGTAACTGGGGTCCATGGGCATAATGAACAAATTCCCAAGGTAGGGTAACTTTGCCCTCTTATGCCTTTAACGACTCAGGAAGTCCTCCTGTCAACCACAGAGGTTGTCTCGGAGGTCCGTGTAACATTCCACTAATTCTCTTGACCTTATCCGAATGTTTTCCCGCAAGGTTACCCTGCCTACTAGAGTGCCCAAGGCTACAATTCCCTAGGCTTTTGTCCTAGTTTTACCAGCTATGTATATACCAAGTATACAAGACCATACCACCTCTTGTTACCGCTTGGTATACCATTTGGGCTAAGGTGATTGTGATTGTAGCTACCTATTGTAGGGTCGTTACACCTCGCTGACTGGCTCGACTTAAGTCCACTGGTGCCCCTTTCGTATCTTTATACTGCCTGCCTCACTCCCCATGCCTTGACTGGCCTTCCTCGATTTATATGTGGCCGCATTCACCAGATGCGGTCATGTGCCTGCTACCATTGTGCACATATCTCGTGGAGGAACACAGACTCCTGCACCCTCTGCCCGTTCTGTGAGGAAGATGATGAGTCCTTCCAACACGCGATTCTCGTCTGCCCCGCTTAGGCTCAGCCTCGTCTCACCCAACTCCAAGGTGTGGATGACATTGGCCCTGATGGTCCCCTTTGGCTCTCGGTTCCCCTCCTCAGCGTTTTAGCTGAGTATCTCTCTGCTACTCGCACGGGCTTTCCTCCAGCCATGTTGCGCATTTGAACAAGTACTATGACGCCGGAGCCGGTTTCGTACTCCGATAGCACTTAACACAAAACTCCCTAGCTTGGCCCTGTCCTTCTAGGTATTGCTACTTCAAACTCCCCTGCTTGAGTTTCTCTTCAGGCTATTTTCTATACAGTTTATAAGTTTCCTTTGTTTCCTAGTTGACTGCGGCAGTGGCCAGGTAGGGCGGGGAGGTTTTCTTTTCTTTAGTACTTATAATTGTTTTTATTGTGAGGTATAAGAAGGGCTTACTTTACTTTTCGTTGGTCAGTCATCGATAGCGATGCAACATGGTTGGGATGATTCCGCATGGAGAGTATTTGCACGTGTTGTTTGAATTTTGTTATTTCCTTTGTTAGTTTGTTGCATTCAGGTTTTTTATATGTCATATGGCGAGCTGCATGCAGGATTTTGTACCTGAATCAATAATCACATGATTCAAAAAAAAAAGAACAAGTGGACAAAAGCAGCCACGCTCCGTGCCCTCTATTTTCCTCTCGCTTAAAATACTAACCGCATTCGGCCAACATAAACCTCTGGGTTTGGTCTTTATTTCGTCACGATACATCTATTTTGGTTTTTCACTTGGGCTTAATTTTCAAGTGAAATATATATTTCACCTTTGCTGAGAGGAGTTTTATTCTTCGAAAGTCAAACTGGTAGTTTGACTTTACTTTCTCTCTCCCCCTCCTCCCTGTCCTCTGGCCTGGCCTGTTGGCCTTGTCCTAATGTCGTCTACCCCTCTCGCTTCCACTGGTGCAGGCCCAGCCTTGGCTGTTGGCCCTGCTCGCGCTGCCTCCTCTTGCCAGTACCTTAGGGCTGATCCTATCTCTTGCTGGTCGTCATCCCAGTCCAGTCATGCCTCTCTCTCCGGGGAGGCTGACAATGTCGGCAATATTCTTGGGCATGCTGCTAGGATCGCTCGCCTTGACCCGGCTTCGTTCCCCACTGTCTGCAATGCCTCCGCCGCTACCTTGCCCGATAGTCAACTTGCTATGACCCCCCTTCTCGCGCAACTCATCGCCATGGTTAATGACCTTGGTGCCTCTGTTACCTTCTTTACTTCGCAGGTTGGGTCCCTCACCTCCGCCCAGGCAGAGCCCGCACCCACCCCCTTACCACCAGTCACATCCAACCTGAAGGCGTCCCTCAAGGATTTGTCCTGTCGTGTTGCTGCTCTCACCTTATACAGCGCAACCAAAGTGGCACCCCCGCTGCCTCAAGCGCCACCCCCTCCTGCCCCTGCTGTCCAAGCTAAGCCTGCTCAGCAGAAAAAGAAACTAGCAACCCGCCTCTCGTCTCGCACGGTCGCCACCCCTGATTTTCCCTTCCTTTTCCAGGGCAAATGGTATGACAACCCAGACCCGTACGCTAGCCGCCACCCTGACTTACCTCAAGGAGCTATCCTTTTTGCCTCACATCATCCCCCGTCGGAGGAAGCCAAGCTTTACTCCAAGCGATACCCAGCCACCTCACTCTTCCATACCGGTCCACCCCTCGGTTTCACAGTCTCTGATCCCCCGCAGCCCCAAGAACAAGCCTGGGCACAGGTTACTAGGAAGGGCGGTAAGGGCAAGAAAGACGCTAGGGCAGCAAAAGTCACTGCGTCAAGCAACAGTAGTGTCCCCGAAGGACCCCCATGGCTCCCAGCTGCACAACGTCGTTTCTTTGCCCCCCGCCCCACCCCAACACTCCCGAACGATTCTTTCGTTATGACTGCTACCCTCCCCGACATCATGGCCGCTGTGCTTAAAGAAGCCAACTGCTCTCTGCCCCTGTCCTTCACTGCCTCAGTTAATCGCAATGGTGCTGTCACTCTCACAGCTAACCCATATACCCCATCTTCTTCTTACTCCCCTTTTTTCGATGCCATGACCACCAAGCTCAATCAGAGTTTCCCTGTTGGGGATAACCCGTTTCAGGTTTTTAGGGAGCCACCCAGAAGTGTCGAACTCCTCATCAACAATCTTCCTCTTTCTATTCTTCCGAATGAGCCTACTGACCTCTTCCCCGCTCTCCTTGAATCAATCAGCAATGCTATTGACGCCCCCATTTTGGGGCTAGATGCTTGCAGTTAGACCCGTGAAAAGGGCCGAGAAGGGCACAACCTCGGTGGTTGTAGCAGTCGACCCACTTCATGTTCCCGATATGGCGAATCCATCCGACCTTTCTCCCGCGCCAGCACGGTCCCCCCCGCCTACTCTGCCTTCAAGTCCACCTAGTGCAGGACGTGCTGCCACTTTGGACACTCTGCTCCTTTATGCAAAGCAGAGGCACAAGCTTGGCCGATCTGCACTCTCCTCGATTACCGTTCTGCCCACAGATGCGCTAACCAAAGCTGTCCGAAAGGAGCCTTTGAGAGGTCGGTTGTAGGATGCTGCAATGCCTCCCCTCCTCTCTGCGTCAACTGTGGTGGCCAGCACGGCTCCTTCAATGGCACCTGCCCCATCCGCCGCAAAATCCTCTCCGCTCTCCGTCCTTCCAGGGACCAAGATATTCCCGACGCCCCCGATGTGGGCCTCCCTCAAACCACCCCTCAATGTCCAACTGCTCCTCCAACCGTGCCGGCTACGCCAGCCAGACACGGCGGTCGTTTCCCTTCCTCCACCGAATCTACCCATCCTGAGACAGTTAGACTCGTTCACAGCCCGTCTGCCCAACCTAACCTTGCCGCTCCCCTCCCCCGCAGGAATCTCTTTGGTGCTGGCAGCACCCTCTTTTCGAGCTAGCACCGGTGCCGACTGGAGCGAGCCCGCCCCGACCGACGTGCACATGGATCTTTAGATGTCGACATGCCCAGCCCCAACACAGAGTCCTTCACCATCCCAATCATTCCATTATCCTGGTTGTTTAAATCTTTCCATTGTTCAGCATAATTGTCTTGGTAGCAGTAATGTTTTTCAAACTCTTTTTACTTTTTTTGCTTCTGTAGAAAGTTCTCCCCATATTGTTGCTCTTCAGGACATTCCACTTTGGAGGAATTGTCCTCCTGTTTTTCGCAATTATAAATGTTTTTTTCCCTCTGCAACTGACAGCTATAAACCCCGAGTGGCAACTTATGTTCACGAAAGGTTACTCACTATGATTTCTGTTCTTCAATTGTTTTTTCAAAGGGGCGACCTTATGGCAGTGAACTTTCACTCCCCAGAGGGACTTTCTGATACTACTCATAATTTCTTTAGTTTGTACAACGCTTATTCTATCCGTAATGGTCACATTAGGTCAGTTTCTCCTGTTGATTTATTTCCCCAGCATGATATTCCTACACTCATCCTTGGGGATTTCAACATTCATCACTCTGCCTCAGACCAGACTCGTCTACTCTCCGATCACCACTACTTTATAAGTTCCCCTTACTTCGACAGGGCATCAGCTAATTTGTTTTCTCGCCTCAACACACCCGGAATCTACACTAGGTTCCCATTCACCACCAACCATCACCCGGCAGTTCTTGACTTGTCCTTTGCCAACTCTGCCCTGATGCCGTATTTCCCCTCCTGGAATCCCTCCCTCCCCCACCCGGTTCAGATCACACCACCCTCACAATCACTTTCTCCACTCCGCACCTAAAGCCCCTGCCCAGGGGCCTAAACTGGAAGTACACGGACTGGGACCACATCTCACCTCTGCTCGCCGATTTGTCACTCACGGCCCCCCCTGCTCTCCCCACACCACAGACACATGACCGCTGGTTCGACGACAGCCTTGCCAAGATCATACACCTTATCACCTCCAACACCCCAACCAAACGCCCGTCCTCCTACGTTAAACCGTGGTGGACTCCAGAACTTACACAGCTACGCCGGATACATCATCATACCTTCCACCTCATGAGAAAGAACCACACCTTCCCCGCCATGGCGCGCGTGGCTCGAAATACGTACTTCAAAGGTATCCAATCTGCCAAAAGAGTCCACTAGTCGCAGTTTCTGGCCAATATCAACTCGCGGTCAGTTTGGGAGGCTAGAAACATTTCACCCAGCACAGCTCCAGACCGCTTCCCCACGCTTGAAAACGCCTCCTCCCCCACCGAAATTAACAACACCCTTCTACAACATTCTTTTCCTCCCTGACCCTCTCCTCCCCCTCCCCTTATCCTCCCTGCGTTTAAGGACGTCCCCCCAGTTTTACCATCGGAAGAGTCCTCTGCACTTCGAAAATCTTCTAACACGTCAGCCCCTAGTCCAAGTGGCATTCCTTACTCTATCCGGAAGCGGGTCCACAAGGCCAACGGGTGGATCCTGCCATCTCTGTTCACTCCCCTCCTTACCCACGGATACCACCCCCTAGCCATGAAGCAGGCCAATGGCATTGTCCTGGACAAACCAGGCAAACCAGATTACTGTACTCCACCTTCTTTTCGCATCATTGTCCTACTCGAAACCATCTCCAAGATACTCGAAAGACTGTCTGCCCTTCGTATCACCGCAGCTGCCCGCTCCCTTGGCCTCTTACACCCCAATCAGTGTGGGTCCCTGGCCGGTCCTGGCTGTTTCGACGCAGTTGCTACCCTCACCCACGAAGTACGCCATCTTCAAGCTGCTTCCTTCAAAGTATCAACTCTTTTCCTGGACATCAAAGGGGGTTTCGACAATGTCTGTGCAAACAAGTTGGCAAGTATTCTCGCCAAAGGAGGGGTCTCCGCCTATCTGGTTGCCTGGATTAAGTCTTTCCTCTCCGGTCGCCAGTGCCGTCTCACCTTCCAAGGCGCACCAAAGGTCTTTTGCCCGGTCGCTCTTGGCAGACCTCAGGGTTCTCCGATTTCTCCTCTTCTCTTCGTGCTTTATGTAGCCAGCCTCCACCCCACCATGCCGCACGCTCTGGCGATTTCATACGTCGACTATCTCACCATCACGGTCAGCTCACACTCTGTTCGTTCAAACATCCGCGCTCTTCAATACTATTTGGGCATCATCCAAAGACGGGGTGCCGACCTGGGAGTGGCCTTTTCGGTCCCCAAAACTGAACGTATTCACTGGAGAACCCCGAAGGACCGCTCAGATGTTTCCTTTGCCCCTATAGTAATTAACAACATGCTTTTTCCTCCATCACAAGCTGTAAGGTGGCTTGGCTACTGGCTCACGCCGGCGATCCAAACCTCTATCCACTTCGGAAGACGGCCGGCACTTGCCCAGGCCTCTTTCACTACAATCCGGCAGCTTAGTGCCGCTGGCAAAGGCCTCTCCTCCTGGTGCAACAGAAAACTGGTTTTTGGCCCCATCCTGCCGATCCTCACCTATGGCTGCGACCTCTTTATCCCGGATGCAGGCACACTTAAGAAACTCGACTCTTTCTGGCATGCGGTATTCCGGTTGTCAACTAATTGTTTTTACACTACCACCCGTGGCGCGCTATATCGGGAAGCTTCACTACCACCTATTTCCTCAATATGCAAGCACCGCCGTCGGTCAGCTGCCCTCCGCTTGGTCTGTGCCCATTCGGAATTCAATCCTGCCACAGCCCGGATACCCGAGTCTGTACCCACCTGGGACCAGGGACGTTCTGCGGATGATCATCGTTTTCTCCTCCAGGGCTCTTCCAAAGCCATCCACCTTACTTCATGGCTCCGTCCGGCGGTTAATTCTGCCAAGCACCTGCCTCTAGACTCCTTGCGCCACAAGGTTTCCGACCTCTTTGCGCAGATCCCTATCCTCCCGCTTGCCTCGACTTATCTCTTATCGCTGCTACTGTCAAGAGAACCCTCCACCGCCTACCAAGCTCTCAGAGCTCCTCTGATACAGTTACTTCTCACCGACTGGCTGAACACAAGTCCGCTGATGCCCCTCTCCTATCCGTACAGTGCCTGCCTCATGCCTCACGCGTTTACTGCCCTTCCAGGGTTTATATGCGGCTGCATTCATCAGATGCGCACAGGTGCCAGCCACCTTGCTGCTCATGTCTCCTGGAGAACCAGAAACTCTAACACCCTCTGCCTGTTCTGTGAGGAAAATGATGAGTCCTTCCAACATGCGATTCTCCTCCCTCTCTGTCCCGCTAAGGCCCAGCCACGCCTCACCTATCTCTCCGGTGTGGATGACATTGGCCCTGACGCTCCTCTCTGGCACTCAGTCCCCCTCCTTAGAGGGCTGGCTGAGTATCTCTACGCTACACGCACAGGTTTTCCTCCACCCATGTTGCGTATTCGAGCCAGAACTGCTACTCCTGAGCCGGGGTCGGACTCAGATAGCACTTCACACCTTAAACTCCCTAGCTCGGCCCTGGCCTTCTAGGTATAGCTACTTTTATCTACCCTGATTGAGTTTTTCTTTATTGTATTTTCTTTTTGGTTTATGAGTTTCCTTTGTTTCATGCTGGCTGCGGCAGTGGACAGGTAGGGCGGGGAGGCTTTAGTACTTTTGAATATTTTTCTTATGAGTTGTAAGGAGGATTTTACTTTCCTTTGGTTTTGATAGTCATCGATGGCGATGCGACAGGGTTCTGATGATCCCGCTTGGCGAGTTTTTACACGTATTGTTTGAATTTTGTTGTTTCCTTTGTTAGTTTTTGGAATTAAGGTTATTTATATGCCATAGCGCGAGCTGCATGCAGCATTTTGTACCTAAATCAATAATCACATAATTCAAAAAAAAAAGAAAAAAGAAAGTGTACAAAGACAGCAATTCTCCGTCTCCTCTACACACCAGGCGATTGAAATCTCAACACCACGAGATTATCACCACTTTTCTTTTCTCTACCCCCCGCGGTGAGCTTGCTCTAGGGGGTGGAGTCATACCTCCTCTACACTTCCCTTCCCTTAGGTTTATCCCTTTGGGCTTTCTTCACTCTGGGTTGATGGATTTTGTCTTCATTTGATGATGTTTCCTCTCCCTACCCAGCTTTGACTCTGCCTCGCTTAGAGTATGTGCACGGTCGGCAACACTCTCTGCAAGGCCCATGTTACAGACGGCCGGGAATACGGTTTGCAGTAAGAGAAAATATTCAACAGGGTAGGGTAGATTTCTCTGTTCTCTCTTCTCTTTGAGAGGCTGCCTAGTCAGACACGAACACGGTTACCGATAGTTTCCACGGCATAGAGTTGGGTCTACCCCTCCTTCGTCTCTTCTCCTCACGGTGGGATCGGCTGGCACCCTACTGCTTCCCTCTCAGGCTGGAACCCTACCGCTTCTACACCCAGGACCTCTGTTCCATTCTGATCTCTGGGCTTGGGTGATTGTCATGGCTGAGTGCGTGTCTTTTGCCTGTGTTTGGGGTAGGGGTTTCATGCCTGCCGCCTCTGTTGCCTCCGGGTGACATGCACTCCCTCCCGGTTGTAACGGAGGCACCCTATACAGAGGTGAACTCTAAGGTTGCGACCGCACGAAACACTCAAAGTAGAAGATAAAGATGAGGTAAATAATTCAAAAGAATCAAAGGGTAAAACTTAATATCGTTAAGCTGAAAGCTTCACTCAAGAAGTTCTCTTGAGGAAAGTTGGTTATCGAAGTAGAATGCCAAACGCTTAAACTTAAGTAGATATCAGATTTAAGTCTTTGACATTCACCACTACTCCGACCTTGTGCGAGCACCCTGTCCTGCTCAGGATTTGTCCGAGGTCTACCCCACATCAGGAATTATCCAGCTGGAAGTGTCGGACCAACTCGGGTACACTTAACTCCGTCAATAGGATATGAGTTTCTGCAATGGATCTCCAATACAACCGCAGGTGGAAAAACTCTTCCTATCGAAGTCATGCCAGTGGCCAACTGTTATGACAACAACCGGAGTCAATACCTAGGTGGTGGACTCATTGGCCCAGTGGTAGTTTCGTCTATACAAGCTATGCAGTCCATCATTTAATCTACGGGACTATCCAAATGTGATAAATTGACATGCAAGCTCCCCCGGAGAGATGTATCCGATAGTGGGCTAAGTTGGCGCCACCCAAAGCCAGCCTCCCGGGACATACTCTACTGTGATAAAACTCATACATCTAGAGTCCAATAACAACACATAGTACTGCTACAAATCAAGAGGAGAATGTCCGGGCTGGTTACTGAGGTATTTGTCCCGAAAGCACCCTGGCCTCCGTGGACTACCTAAGTACCACTAGGAAGACTACCCTACTACCCGTAGGCTAAGATAGATTCCTAGGTGCTGGAGAGACCACATATGGGCGACCCCCATTTTGGCGGTTACCCATACTCCCCTTATATATCCTGCGAACAACATTCAGTTGGACCGACGGCGACGACTTATATGGTAGTACGGCAGCTGCTCCAAGGACCTCTTTTAACTAGCAAACGAGCAACTACACAGCCGTCTGCCTATGACGTGCCGTTCCAACGCTGGGGCCAGAGGGGGCTGTTAGCTGAACCCTCCCAAGCTCAATAGAATGTTCGGACGACTATTACTCAGATATGGGGCTTATGCGCGCAGATGCGTGTTCGCCCATAAACCTTTAAGAGCCTATAGAATGTGAGGTAATTGACCTCTAAGTTCTAGGATGACTTTGCCGGTGAAGGTAGGGTAACTTGGACTCCACAGTAGGGTAACTGGGGTCCATAGGCATAATGACCAAATTCCGAAGCTAGGGTAACTTTGCCCTCTTATCCCATTAACCACTCCAGAAGTCTTCCACTCGACTACAAATATCGTCTCCGAGGCCCGTGTAACATTCCCATAATTCTCTCGACCTTATGCGAATATTCTTCCGAAAGGTTACCCTGCCTAGTAGAGTACCTCCAGGTTACTCAACTATTCCCTAGCCGTTATCCTAGGTTTACCAGCTATGTGTATACTAAGTAAACGAGACCATACCACCTCTGGTTATCTCTTGGTATACCATTTGGGCTAAGGTGATAGTCATTGTAGCTACCTATTGTAGGGTCATTACACCACTTCAGAAGGGAATTGTTTGAACCCTACATAGTAAGAGAAGTGACCAAGAGATTCAAAGAAGCTAAAGCTTCCATGTGAGATTTCATTACTGCTACTCAACTCAAATGACAGAACAAGATGGTAGCTAATGCTAACCGCAGGATGAGGTTACAGCAGGCAGAATACTGTAAACTAGCTCTTTCGGATCTAATGATCAGGGTATGCTTGACAGCTTTGCAATTGGCTGTTCAGGGAGGATATTCAATAGACTCTGACAATGACCACAACTTGCGCACAGCACCTCTGCTGCCCCTTGTGATAGAGCCCCCTCTATAGTATACAGCTGAAATGGCTGCCGTGATCCACCACAAAGAGATAGAGCAGATTTTGACTCAAGTAGCTTAGACGGCATTGCAATCGCAAGATTGAGTTCAGCAATTGGAGCAGCAATTACAGGTGTTAGTCATTGTCCAACCCGCTGCGCTGACTGTAGCATTCGAGAAGGCAATGATATCTAGAGGTGTCAGCCTTGTAGCGAATATCCGGAACTTTCAACTACCAGCTTAGCCAAGTGATATCTCAAAGTCAAGAAGTCTAGCTTCTAGACAAAGCTCGTGGTAATGCTCGCTATCGCCACTACCTTGAGCTCCATCGCACATACTAACCCCGCAAGTAGGTGAGCCTGTCACACAAGCACCATCGGCCAAATATTATTTTTCCCCCATCAGCAAAAACAATAGCTTGCCTCCTGAGCATCAGGTGCGTCTGATGCACCTGATGCCCAAAACGTCAATCGCGAATCAGGAGGCAACCTGACGCAGCACCGTATCTCAGGACGCACCAGACGCAGCAGCTAGTCTCAGGATGCACAGGGCGCACACTGAATTCTCAGGACGCACCAGGCGCACACCTAATTCTCCGGACGCACCGGGCGCATATGTAATTCTCAGGATGTCCCGCGCTCACACCTAATACTCAGGATGTACTACCTCATCTGCTGGAGATAAGCGAAGGGTCCCCACTGTACCTTTTTCTGACCCTTGTCACCCGGGTCACAATATATTTCACATCATGAAAAAGTATTAAATTTACTACTAAGAGTCTTCTATTCTTCTAATATACAGCTTATTGAACCCCCCCTTCCCTCCCCCCTCTTACCTCCCCCGGGACCATATAGCTCCATGGAGAATTGGCACCTCAGAACCCTCCTCATACCGGCGTGTAGCTGGCGCTGCGCCCAGTGACGTCCAAGTGACGGAGTCAAGATCGGTTGAGCGGTTGTGCAGGAATCTGGCATCGAGTTCCGGATTGTTAGAGGCAAAAGAGCACTCTCAGAAGGGTGGTGAACTCCATGAACACTGATGCGCCAGAGACGTACCTCATACCGCCATGTAGCTGGCCTCGAGCCCAGTGACGTCCAAGTGACAGAATCAAGATCAGTGAAGCGGTTGTGGAGGGATCTGCCATTGAGCCCTGGGATCGCCACCATCCCCGCTCAGCCTTCCCAGGACCCCCCCAAAGTAGATAGCGATTTCATGAGTATTGATGCGACAGGGACGTTCCTCATACTGGCCTGTAGCTGGCCTCGAGCCCAACGACGTCGCTTCTTCAGAGCTGGAATCAGTCAAGTGGTTGTGGAGGAATCTGGCATGGAGTCCCGGGATCGCCAGCATCCCCTCTCCGCCTTCTCAGGACCCCCCTCAGAGTAGATAGCGATTTCATGAGTATTGATGCGCCAGAGACGTACCTGATACCGGCGGGTAGCTGGCGTCGAGCCCAACGACGTCCAGGTGACAGATCCAAAATCGGCTACGGAGTTGTGGAGGAACCTGCCATCGAGTCCAGGATTAGTAGTCACAAAAGACCACTATCAGGAGGGTGGGCGATCTCCATGAGTATTAATGCGACAGGGACATACCTTATACCGGCGTGAGGCTGGCGTCGGGCCCAGCGATGTCCAAGCAACAGATCCAAGATCGGTTGAGCGGTTGTGGAGGAATCCGCCTTCGGGCCCTGGGATCGCCAGCATCCCCGCTCAGCCTTCCCAAGACCCCCCTCTAGAGTAGATAGCGATTTCATGGGTATTGATGCAACAGGGACGTACCTCATACCGGCGTGTAGCTGGCGTTGATCCCAGCAACCTCCTAGTGTCAGATCCAGGATCGGAGGTGTAGTTGTAGTGGAGTACTATGCAGGATGCCCGGGAATATGGATGTTGAGGGTAATGATAAGAAAACAGTTTGTCGCGTCTCGTGTGAGGCTAAGTGCCGAGAAACCATCCTGAACTACGCCAAGAAATATTCAGGGGCACCCCTGAAGAAAGTATCTCTCAGTGGTAAATGGTGATATGCAATGGTGTTGAGGGAGGAGTCTGGATCCACAGGAGGCAGAGTTGCTTGGTCTCATATGTCAGGACGGAATGTGGTGTATGAGTTTGCCTCCAGATGCATGGAATTTGAGCGGGGGTTACCAGGCAAGTCAGGACGCACAGGATGCAGGGGATGCAGGGGACGCAAGTCAGGACGCATAGGGCGCTGGGGATGCAGATTCAATGTCGCGTGCGTCAGGACGCAATGGTGCCGTATTGTAACGACCCTACGATAGGTAGGTACAATCACTATCACCTTAGCCCAAATGGTATACCAAGAGGTAACCAGAGGTGGTATGGTCTCGTATACTTGATACACATAGCTGGTAAACCTAGGATAAGGCCTAGGGAATAGTTGAGTAGCCTTG
>Ga0307509_10002439_pt1 | contig 30082 bp, 22 predicted proteins | sample 10_EM_MG_FD_202245 | JGI IMG/M metagenome (GOLD analysis project Ga0307509, IMG submission 202245) | Populus trichocarpa ectomycorrhiza microbial communities from riparian zone in the Pacific Northwest, United States - 10_EM | ecosystem: Host-associated > Plants > Roots > Unclassified | place...
CTGGACTCACTTCTCCTTCGAACGACTCTCTTTCGTCAGCACAGAGTCATGGCAAGGAAGGTTTCAAAGACTACACGACGTCTCCTTCACGTGAATCTCTTTCATCGAACAAGAGTGGCCGCTCCATGCTTTCAGCTGCAAAGGATGGTGTGAAACGGATGTTAAGTACAAAGGACAAATCCCGATCTACGAGTCCTTTCCTCGAGCCAACCTCGTATTCAGTGGACACCCAAGAGGCACCTTCTTCCTCCTCCGCTCTGCCACTTGCTGCTGCTACTGGCAGTTCGGGTACTGCTTCAAAGAAGAAGCAGCGGCAACAGCAGGCGGCTACTCCTGACGCTGGGAATGCGTCGCCTATGTTGAAGGGAATGTTCAAGGGTCGGAAACCAACCAAGACATCCGCGTAAGAACGTAGATATCGGGATCCTGTTTACTGTTGATTTTTTTTTACCGTCGCATCCATACCTTTTCAGGTTTTAATTATAGTGTTGTTGTATCCCTTAAAATTTAATTTCATGAATATGATCTTGAATGGAGACCATAGACTGAGATCGGACTCGTGAACGCCGCCCATGAAGGACTGCGGGCAGATCTTGCAAGCACCGCAAGACTTGGAGCACCGGCCGCAGTTCTGGTCACAGGATGGAACATGAAATTTTGAAACGCAACTCTTTTAGGAATGGATGGGCCGCTTCAAGGACCAATCGTTGTCCATGTTGATTTCTAAGAAGCAATAAAGACTACTGTAATAAGATAGGCAGAATGATAAGGACAACGCATATGTTTATATCCAATAATCAGACACCAGAACAACAGACAGTGCGGAAGACGACACATAGTGCAATCCAGCATCGATGCCGGTTCTGCTTAACAGAGAAGGGTGGGGCAAGAACCTACTTCGGCCAGACTAAAGCTCGGCGGGCGGGTACGTGACTGCCTCCAGAAATATTCTTGTCAGGATCATTGACACTGTTCATCATTTCTTGTTAGCATTAATCATTCTCGTCCAATATCGATCATTCTCATCGGTGTTGAACGTTGACCATGTAATATTGACCATTCTCATCAGTATCAGTATTGACTTTTCTTGCCACTTTTGATTACCCTTGTCAGTGCTGACAACTTCAACGGTTCATGTCCTTCATTCGGTTAGCAAGTGATCACACTCATCACTGGAATCATTCTGATAATGCCAGATTCGATGCCCGAAAAGGTGTGATGCCACTGGCAACTGATTGTCGTCATATCTCAACATAATATATAAATCGTACGTACCTACCAGTTACCCCAGCATCGACGCGCTGTACCTTCTGTGTGAGTGTCCCCTTCACTTAAAGTTACTATACAATATGATTTTTATCTTACGTTGGCCCGATAGGACCCCTCATTTATGCTGTCAGACGTTCAACCCAAAATCGCCTTTTTGGTCTTTTAAACTTTCGGCGGTTTCGAGGATTGGACCTATAGGTTTGGAGGGCCGCATGATGCTGTTTTTGGGACCGGACATATATATATGCGCATGGACGATCATTGTCCTCAGATCGGCTGCCTGAAAAGGTACACAGAGAATGGTGTCAAATTTGATATAAGAACATGAAATGAATGCTCATGATAAATCGAAAAGGGCACGAAAGGGCACGGCGAACACGCTTCCTACATTAGGACAATTAGAAAGGAATTAAGATGTGAAAGACGACCTACTACTTGTACTGAGATAATGACTCTATTGGATTTTCCACCTACTCAAACAGTGAGAGTCCAGTGAGGTATGTAACAGAAATTAGCACGAAAACATACCGCAAGACATTTGCCCATTCCCGAAAGCCCATCATCAAAGCAAATTGTGTGGTCGCAGGTGCTTGCAAACGGCGTGGTGAGGATCTAAAGAAGCGGATAAACGGATTTTGGCAGGTCTGCCCTCGGCCCTATGCCTATACAGTTCATCGGGTGGTGGCCTAGGGACGAAGATCACCATCATACGAAAGGACAAAAGTTTGAACTGCCCTCAGCTATGGCTAGGTCCAAACCAGGATCGGATATCTGCGACCCTTCAAATTTCCCTTCACTCTGGACGGCTGGTGTTCAGAAGGGTTTTTGCAGGTTCACAATTGTTCAAACGCTCTTCGACGCGACGTGACGCATTCTTAGACTGACCTTTTCGTCCGCGTAAATATCGGACATGGGCCATATTTTGGACCCATTTTGGACCGCACCAGGATCGAATCACTTGCGGAATGAAGAGGTCCTAGCCCGATACGTGTGCGATACTGGTTGCAAAAGCTGCGATTTGTAGAGGCGAGAGGGCAGTGAGGTGTCATCGATTCATCGCCAAGGCTGTTCTGGTCCTGCTGGAGAACTCGTCCAAGTCCAGGGACCCACCGAGTAACAAAAAGAGGGCTTCCAATACACGAGACAGAGACACGCCTGACCCCGCAAGAAATTGCAGATTAGAGGCTGTGGAAGTGGTTGACTTCCCGTAGGCACAAGATTTCTTTGTAAATTTAAAACTCCGGTTTGGTGCTTGAAACCCATCTTGTACGGTTGACGGCTGGGCTCAGGTCTATGAGAGACCAAGTCGATCACAGTGTTGGCAGTCGTTTGATTGCAAGTATGTGACACGGCGGACATTCAAATGTCCAGTGCCGGCCCGATTTGGTAATAAGCCAATGTTATTACCAAATTGGGCCGGCACTGGACATTTGAATGTCCGCCGTGTGACACATATTTAGTACTCTTAGCTACGTGGGCTGTAATACCAGTTCATGTAAACTTCAGTATCTGTGTCGTCGGCGTACTCCCCTTGAAATCAGACAATGTATACATTTTGTTCTAGTAAGTCCAGAGTCTCTGATTGTGATTTATGTAAAGCTGATGCCGAATCCCGATTACATGCGCTCTTCACCAACTCGATCATTGTTGAATAATGTTTTCCTTGGAAACAAGACACGTCCTTTCCCAACTTCTGAATTTGAACGGCGTTGTTGGTGAGAATTCCGAACTGAACACGAGTTTCATGCTGAGAAGCTAACAAGGGTCTTAACGTTGACACGCGGTACAGACTTTAAATTTTAGCAGAACCATGTGATCACCTGTAAATGCTGAGTAGCTCCTGGTTTTAACACGCGGTCAACACACGGTACAGACTTTGAATTTCAGCAGAACCATGTGATCGCTTGTAAATATATTTGGGTTCAACTTCGAGCATAACGAAGACAAAAAAAATTTTCTGATGGTTCTCACCCTTATCCCTGTCCACCTGAACTTGAAGCACACACAAAAATCTCCTGGTGCATGAATGGGAGCACCTCAAGCGCTCAATAGAGACGCGTAGATACATTGTCGTGTTTCACACTCGACTCGGAAAATGGCAAATTTGTGATCAACATGGTCTCTCCGAGTCATAGACCTGAGCCATGTCGATCACAATGTGCGAAACACGACGAGAAACCCAAATTGGGATGTACGCCGAGGTCGGCTCGTTGACTGCATATATGGTCTCTGTTGAGCACTTGAGGTGCTCCCATTCATGCACCAGGAGATTTTTGCGTGTTTCAAGTTCAGGTGGACGGGAACCATGAGAAAATATTTTTTTTGTCTTCACTATGGTTGAAGTTGAACCCAAATACGTGAACACAAGAAGCAGCACTATATTTACAAGCAATCACATGGTTCTGTTGAAATTCGAAGTCTGTACCATGTGTTGACCGCGTGAGGCTACTCAGCATTTACAAGTGATCGCATGGTTCTGCTAAAATTCAACGCATGTCAACGTTAAGAGCCTTGCTAGCCTCTCAGCATGAAACGCGTTCAGTTCAGAATTCCGGCCAACAACGCCGTTCAAATTCAGAAGGTACTCCTAAGGACGTGTCTTGTTTCCAAGGAGAACATTCGACATTCAACAATCATCAATGATCGAGTTGGTGAAGTCAAGGTAACGTTACCACTGCATGTGATCAGCATCAGCTTTAAATCTTGATCAGAGACTCTGGACTTACTAGAACAAAATGTATACATTGTCTGATTTCAAGGGGAGTACGCCGACAACACAGATACTGAATTTTACATGGGCTGGTATCACAGCCCACCAAATACGTGTCACACACTTGCAATCAAACGACTGGTGGTCCCCCAACAAAACCAAAACCAAACTTTTGTGATCGACCTGGTCTCTCATAGACCTGAGCCCAGCCGTCAACAGTAGCCATGTGATCTGCGGTGATATGCATCAGATACAGGAAGTCATCCAGTTGTTGGAACATAAGGCGAATGTCCACGAAAAGATGGAATGCCGACAGGCCATGCGAGCTGCTAACTGTGATTTGAGATTTAACCATGCGGTTCTGGGCCACCGTGCATCAGATTCCCAGTTGGCTCAGTACTACAACCAGACAAGTTAGCAAAGAGTCATGGAAGAATTTCGCGTCTCTTATTTATCCGATCATGATGTAGTACCGTCGTCACCGTATATAAGCCATACCGTACCTACCAGTTACCCCAGCGTTGAACGCACTGTCTGAGTAAGTGTTCCCTTCATTTACTATACTATATATGATGTGATACCTATTTTTTTATCTTACAGCTTACATTTGGAGCCGGTCTCTGAATCCCGAACCCCGTACCTACCAGTTACCCCAGCGTTGAACGCACTGTCTGAGTAAGTGTTCCCTTCACTTACTATACTATATATGATGTGATACCTATTTTTTATCTTACAGCTTACATTTGGAGCTGGTCTCTGAATCCCAAACCAAAGTCCCCGCTATGAAGTTTTCATTGTCAACGATTATCGCAGTCGCCATAGCAGCCACTGCAGGAAGCGCTATCGCTGCCCCTGGTCCTCTCGTTGCGCGTGCCCTGGAACAAGTTGACTCGTTCAAACGCGGTGTTGACATCTACCGTCGTGACCCACAGCCTCACGACGAAAAGTACACGGATCATCAACTGAAGAAAACAAGCAAAAAATGGACTAAGCTTGCCCTGGATGCAGAACAGAGGGCCTCCCATCCTGATACCGAAAATGCTGGGGGGTGGCAGAGGAAGGCTAAACTCTTTCAGAAGAACGCTGATGTCATCGAGGAACACAGAAGTGACAGAACTGCTCGAAAGACAGCGCAACTACATGAGGCAATGGCTCCCTGGAATCTGCCTGTCAGAAGCAGGTCTTAAATAACAGAAGGGGATCTTGCTGGACAACACTCTGTGACGACCCATATACTTTGTCATAGCAATTTATTTAGTATCATTGGCATTGCTGTGATTGATTGACCACGAATCAGCTTCGACCCATAGATCCAGAACCAGAAAGCAGGACTCAGAGAGGTTCGACTAAAACCATCTGTGTGCCGCATGTGCAGAAGTGTTCCGACGCACTTACTACCAGCAGTGTCAGATATCCTAAATATGCGGCGTAGGCATTATACCAAATCGACCCGCCCACCGAACATCTGGCGCACCAAGTCATGTGTTGGCCCGATACGGGTGCTGGTGGCAGATACTGGTTGCAAAAGCTGCGATTTCTGAAGGCAAGAGGGCAGTGGGACGCCATCGCCAAGGCTGTTCTGGAGAGGTTCAAGTATGTAAATGCAACCAGATATCGACATGATGCTGGATGACAAGTAGGTCATTACAGTTGACCTAGACGGAACAAAAAGATTCACTGCCAGTGAAGGTGTTGAGAGACGAAAGTAATTCTGGGGACCACTTGACTTGACTGTTGTCCCCGTCGACACGACCTTGATAAACTATACTTTCTGGGCAAGGATCTCAGAAATGGAAAAAGAAGTACAATAAGGATACCTTGACGGTTGGGGTCGACGAACTTGTTTCTCTACTAGTATCTCTGCTTCTCAGGCTGGAATCTCATGTTGCAGAAATTTTGCCACCCGGAGTCAGTGGTGTCCGATTCGGACGCCTTAGTCAGAAAACTCTGCGAAACGAATGGGTGTATTCCTTAGATCTGAGCTCCTGAGTGACGTCGGTTCTTTGAAGTTTGAACCGAAAGAGAAAATTGATCTATTTTTAGGTTTATTCTGCCACCACACTCATGTTTACAACGTGTAAGCCAACCCTGCAACATCGTGCCCTCTGCTTTCTGCAGGGGCTGTGGACCGAAACTCAAGATGAAACTGGACGTACCAGAACGCGGGGCGCAGTCGCTCGACTATATCTAGAGCATCTCTAATCACGTCCTGACTCCTTTCCTTATCATCGCTGTGGTGCTGTAAATCACCCATCCTCCCAAAACTTGTATCTCGAAAAGCTCACAATGCCTGTTCCTGTGATTGTCGGTGTGGTTATCGTTGTCGGTAGCATCACTGGTGTTGCTCTCGTTGTGTGGGTATGTTCTAACACATTCCTCGTACCTCTATTATACTGAAGGCCTGCTGCCACAGGGGGTCACTTCCAACGCCTCCAAGTTCAGGGACCCACTGAGTAACAAAAAGAGCGCTTCCAATGCACGAAACACGCCTGACCCCGCAATTCCTAAACCTAAAACAACCCTCCTAAACCACCCACTGGATGACATCGTTTTGAACGACAGCTTGTCCGTTGGAAGCACGTCCGAACGTGTCAGATTGATTTCGATATCTCAAGAGGAGGCAATGACTCCTGACTCATCCATCATTGATGTTGTGACCCAGGTTGCTCTTACCGATGAACCTTTCAGCGAAGATATTGGTTCAGAACCATTTCTGTCGACCACAAGAGATGCTGCACCTCTATCGCCAATACAGGAAGAACCTCCGGCTCATACCTATCCTGAATCAGGTCTAGTTTCGTTCGCCTTGGACGAAGCGACAACGCAGAGCGAGTCCCCGGGTTTGATTCCGGGACCAATACCCGATTTCGGCTCACACTCCACGGAAGATCTGCCCTCAGCAGAGTCCTCTCAAATGCAAGAATACGAGCCCGAGGAACCCTCCTCTACTTCGCCTCCCAAAGAATCCTTGATTGACACCAATGGAAGCAGTGCTGATCTTGAAGCTGAAGCTCCCGCCTTCCATGATGCCAGTGCAGTGTCCCACACTGACCTCCGCGAAGGCGCACTCTCCATGGATGATGGTGCAACGAAGCATGATGACCTTCCAGTTTCGATTCCTGCTTCGAGTTCACCATTACCCGAGTTGCCGGCTTCAAATACGGAGTTCCCTCCTCCTCAACCTGATCTATTTGTTCCTGCTGTGCAAGAAAGGCAACCCGAAGCATCGTCCCACGTGGTCGAGGTCGAGGTCGTTTCTGACTCTCCTTCCTCTGAACCAGCCCTCTTACCAGCCGATATCGACCCAGCCGAGGCTGAACCCCTACCTCCTGTCGTTCCAGTTGCATTGCCGACTAAGGCTATTTCAGTCTCTGATGTCAACCTCAAAGAGGATTCCGAGTCCATCAAAAGTAAATCGGATAACCCCAAGGTGACTGCTGTCGGGAAGAAAGCCCTCAAGTCTTTTAAGGGTGTCTTCCGTTCTTCCAAATCAAAGGCAGCAGGATCTGGACTTACATCTCCTTCCACCGACACCCTTGCCTCAGTCGAGAGTCAAGGAAAGGCATCAATCAACTCTGTCGTCGAGACTTCCCCGATCAACGGTGCTGCCATCCCCAACAAAGCCGTGAACGATTTTTCGTCTTCACAAGACTCCCTTGTCTCGAATAAGACGGCACTCTCCGTTGCGAAGGGAGGAATGAAACGGTTGTTCGGCTCTAAAGATAAAGCCAACGTTTCCTCTCCTTCCCTTGAATCCATTCCATCAGTTGAAACCCAAGGGTCGACATCTGACACCACGTTGACCCCTACCCCTTTGGGTCCTGGTTTGAAGAAGAAGCAGAGACAACAGACGATTGACAATGCATCTCCGATGCTAAAGGGGATGTTCAAGGGCCGGAATCCCCTGCGGAAACCTACTGCCTAAGTGTCTACCGGTTCCTTCGAGTTCCTTCGACTCGTTTCACAGGTGGATTGGTTCTTCGCCATCGCCAGGTTCTTTCACACATCTGATTCTGGAATCAGATTTAGCCCCTTTACCTCCAATTGTCATCCTGAACCTGGATGTATTTACCTTTTATATTTATTTTTTCGCTATGTTTACCTTTACTACGACTGCGACACTATGAGTACGATTTGCATTTTTTTTTGGGGTTCCATCGCTTCGAATCAGTATTAGCGACAACTCATGTTATGCAACGTGTCAAGGGGAATCGCGGCTGTATGGCAGTCTGAAACGAGGAGAAACCGAAATCAACATCATCACAGTTTGGCGATCAAGGTTCATACCACATGTTGGAATCGTGGGGGCGACCGCATGTGATGCTCAATGATGATGGTTCGTAAGAGGTTTGTACAGAATATATTTGAACTTGAACACTTCTAGGAGATTCACAGGAACCTCAGCAACGCCGACGTCGCTCCTCAGCTTTTCTGCCGCGATAAAACAATTAATGGAGCAGCCTTCACAGCATCATGGTGGTGAACTTGATGTCGACACCGATCATTTGGCCCCGATTCTATTTTGGATGAACTTGCTGTAGTAGCCTACTAGGGCATCTGGCGCCACATCCGGTGCATCAGAGTTGCACACCAGATGGCAGATGGGCAAGATTTTTTTGTAAAATTAAAACTCCGGTCTAAGTATGTCGATGTCATAGATACTCGGAGTATTGTATTTACGGATCTACTATAGACGTCTTCACCAGATGTTGTCTGAAAACATCTGGGCCATGGGGTCTGGTCCAGGGTGACTCCAGGTGCGGCTTCTCGATTGATGCAACTGGTGCACCAGATGTGCACAGCCTGAGATCCCTACGTGCTCTGTAATATTTTCCATCTTACGGTGACCATACGGTCTCTGAATTCCTTTAAACCCAAGAGAGATTTTGAATAGCAGGTTTAGCAAGAGCATGAATCAGCGATGGACCCGAGATGGACCTATCGCAGCCCTCACTGCTGGTCCTCTCTGGTTCAAACGCGAACAGGGACGGCCCAAATCAAGCCCTCGCGCTCGTTTTCGGTGCAATATCACTACTTACTGAGCCCTCTTGAGCACCCTAGGGTTTTATTGTTGCACTACTTATAGTTTAGTTATGGATCCCTTTATATAGCGATTTAAAAGATGCTTATATTCAGACATTCCTGGATCTATGTAATAGATTCATAGAAATGGCCTGAAAATCAAACTTGAGGGATATAACTATTAATAGTACTGCTGTCAGACTCACTACGGTAATTGTGCAGTGCGCAGAGTACAGAAGACGGTGCTACGGTGCTCTGTAATAATGCTACAAAACGTTCTGGAATGTCGGGTGGTCCAGGTTCGTGCCAGTGATGTTAACCAATGCTAAATCTAGTCACCAATTCGATCTAGTTCTCCGTTGTGGTCCACCTCATATGTTGTTATCGGAGATTGTCGAGGGCTGGTCAATGGCTGGACCACTGGAACGGTCCAGAATATTTGAAGTGTCTTGCGACTCTTGCCCAGGCCCGTCGTTAAGATGGACTGCCGTTATGCCGAAGATCGTATGGCGTCAATCACTGATGAAATACAAAGGCCATTGGTGCGCAGTCACGGCAGTTCGGCATGCAGAATGCCCGAGTCAACACTTAGTTGTATTTCCCGCTCAGGGTTCCAAAATTTCTTCCGCTGCTGGTTATTAACGGTGACGTGTGAATGAAGAAAATTATCAGAAATGAGCCAGCACTTTGGCCCTTGGGAGTTTCAAGTTCAAGTTGACTTTGTATGTGCCTATTTTGGACGTGTGCAACAACCATAATAGAGACAGCTCGGCGGTGCTGCTGATCATCTTTTTATTTGTCGCCCTTTTCTTCCTCTGCTACTACTTTCGAGGCTCTGCCCATGTTCGCCATCCTTGGGGCCCTCCTGTTTTCGACGGCGTTCTCGTCGGTCTTGGCTGCCACTGTCGGTGGGTTCGACGATGGAGGCAACACCCGGGTTTCAGCCATGATGGTGAGGCCGGCCTCTCATTCCCCTTTGTCGTATTCCGTATAACTGACGTTCGCATAGATGTTCCTCGGTAATGAAGACAGCATCTACATACTCGACAAGGCCGAGTTGAACAGTGCCCAGGTCAATGGCCATCCAGCATGGGGTTCTCTCTGGTAAGTTTCGTCTTAGTGTGCATAGGTAGTTACGGAACTTCTGCGCTCTCGGTGGATGTTGGAACCCGTTTCTTGCTCAGAGGTGGATGAGCTTGGGTACTTTTGGCATCGAGACGGCCAACGGACCATGTTGATGTCATCGAGCTCACCTGCATTTGCTACCTACAGGGACATCAAGACACACAAAGCCCTTGAAATGGACATTAGGACGAACTCATTCTGTGCATCTGGGATGCATCTACCCAATGGTTCCTTTGTGACTTTCGGTGGCAATGACGCTGTTACTAGGGACGGCAAGCCTGGTTCGCTATTAAATCCTGACGGCACAGGCGCTTGGGATTCATTCTACCAGGACTTCGATGGACGACGGTCGATCCGCATTGTCAATCCTTGCAAGATTACCGATAATTTGAATGGCGGTAACTGTATGTGGTTCGATGAACCTGAACAACTTGCCATGAAAAAGCGGCGTTGGTATTCAACGGCAGAGCCGACCGGAGAGGGCCAGATAGTGATCATTGGAGGGTTTGTCAATGGAGGGTACATTAATCGGTGGTGGCCGAACGACGGCTCATTTAACCAGAAGGGCGGGTCAGAACCCACGTATGAATATTTCCCCCCAAGGGACGGCGAACCCCAAGTCCTGCAGTTCATCGTTCGAACGGCTGGCCTGAATGCGTACCCCCATACTTTCCTCATGCCTTCCGGGAAAATGTTACTTCAAGCAAACCTTTCGACAAGTACGTTTAGTCGTTCATTGTTAATTTGAATTTAGCTCAAGCCGTTGATAGTCTTATGGGACCACGTCAATAACGGTGAAACAATCCTCCCTGACATGCCCAACGGTGTTATTCGAGTCTATCCTGCGTCAGCTGCCACCGCCATGCTTCCCCTTACACCTGCCAACAATTGGACACCAACGATCCTTTTCTGCGGAGGTTCCACCATCTCAGATCAGGACTGGGGTGACTACACTGGTCCTTTCGTCGATACATGGAACATTCAGGCGTCGAAGGACTGCCAAAGGTTAATCGCTGAACCCTCGGATGGTTCGCAACCTCGCTACGAGCAAGATGATGACATGATCGAGCCACGCACGATGGGGCAGTTTATAATTCTTCCAACTGGCAAATTGCTCCTCTTAAATGGTGGCCAGAAAGGAACGGCTGGATATGCGGTCGGCACCAAGAATACTCCAGATGCACAGATGCCATTTGGACGTTCGCTAGCTGCAGAACCTGTCCTTCGACCTGTTATCTATGATCCAAATGCACCCAAAGGTTCACGATGGTCTTCCCAGGGTCTCTCCGCCTCTAAGATTCCACGTCTCTACCATTCTACCGCTATCCTTCTTCCAGATGGTTCCGTCGTTGTCGCTGGATCGAATCCTAACCCCGATGTTAACCTCACAACTGTCTTCAATACCGAATATCGTGCAGATATATTTTTCCCGCCCTACTTTTCTGCCAGCGTACGGCCTAGTCCTCAGAATTTACCTACGAAATTGTCCTACGGTGGTCCCTATTTCGACGTTGTCCTTCCTTCAAACTCCTATTCCGGTGCTGCCAACGATGCTGCGGACGCAACTATGGTTACCATCGTTCGCAGCGGTTTCACCACGCATGCGATGAACATGGGCCAGCGATTCATGCAACTTAACAACACGTATACGGTGAACAAGAATGGATCAATCACACTCCACATTGCTCAGTTACCACCAAACCCTAACATTTTCCAACCTGGGCCTGCACTTATCTATGTCTGCATCAACGGCATTCCAAGTACGGGCAAGCTTGTGATCATTGGAAGTGGGAACATTGGAGCACAGCCCACGGCAGACCCTAGCCCGCTTCCTGCAAGCGTCCGCCTCGACGGCACCCCTACTGGTTCTGACACCGATACTACTGCTACTACTACGGGGGTGCCAACGTCAAATAAGATGCTTCTTATTGGTGGTATTGCAGGTGGTGTCGTTCTACTCGGACTCGCCGCGCTCCTCGCTCTGTGCCTCCTGCGCAGAAAGCGTCCTGCTGTTCCGGAGAAGCCAACATATCCGTTGAACGGAATCAAACCTCTAGGTTTCGGTCCTTCAGGCGCCCGTGGTTTGCACTATCCCCGCGACAGCTCTGCCACCGAAACAACTATTTTTGCGCCTTTGACTAAGAAAGGATATCCAGGCGAATATAATGAAGCTTGGGATTCAAGTACCTCCAATCTTCATGCACCAGAATTGCCCTATAAGGATGATGGTACTTCCTCGTTAAGCAGGCAGAGCCAGGCGTATAGCGATTTCGATCCCTATGCGGCGTACAGTGGTCTTCCTCAACAACACCTTGATTCGAGGACGAATCTTGGGTTGGGTAGCGACGGAATAGAGAGGAGCGATTCGCCTTATAGTAGGGCAGGTATGCAGAGCTTTGACTATTTGCCTCCAACACAACAACACTACCCGCCGGAATCGACAGAGCAGCATCAAGGGTATCGGTGATGAGCAATGAATAGTCATACTCCTATTTGAGGGCTATTCTGCGGTCTTCTTTAGAATTTACGATATGGGGTCTAGGGACAACGCAATGGATTAGTTACACCCACGTCCACTTTATACAGGACACATTCATACTTTTGTTCTGCTGATCCTGTTGGTCGTGTATTTTTGCTTAGTACATACTTGAAACTGGACTGACATTTGTTTGTCTTCTCTTTATCCCATCACTTATTGTGTTTTATCTCACAGTTCCTTTGTCCCCACCGTTCAACTTCTTTCTGTATACGGGATCTCGTCATTTATATGGACTCTAGTACTCAAGTAACAATTTCCTATACTCGAAGTATATTTTCAAATATACTCAGTTAATGTGCAAGGCTTGATATATGAAGTTTCATGATTTTAACAACGAATTTGTTGGGCACCGATTTAGAAACATGCCAGAAATTTCCTTTTCTGACACTCAAACTTGAAACACTACTTTTCTAAGAGACCGTTCAGGATGCCAGTGAAACACATTTAAGGCGCAATTCTGGATTATTTTCAGTGTTTGGCAAGGAACGCGCCTTTCTTGTGCTTTCAGATGATTTCTCTCTTCCTTCCTAAAAGCTGGCACCTCTGCTTACGCCCAAGTCAACTACAAACCCTGTCTATGCAGCTAGTGCGTCTTTGTTGTCAAAGGAAGGTCCTTGAAGTTAACTCGCTTGTTCTAGACTCGGAGTTCTTCCGACATACATGGTTGTTCAATGAACATGCTCGCAGGTGCCCCCGACCTTGAACCAACTCTTCAGGTGCTCATAACAATCGTGTGAAGAACTCCGGCAAAGAAATGTCATATTCGATGTGCAGGCGCTGATTACGGAGGCGGTTGAGGCTTTAAAAATTGCATCTGCATGTGCGGGTATCCGAAAATTAGCAAAGGGTGCGCAATCTCCCTAGGAAGTCCCTAGTGTTTTCTAAATTTGCCTTAGGGACTTCAAGTCGTATTTTCGAGCTGGAACTTAATAATAACGGATTCCGACTCCCCTTCCCAATTGCCGGCCCAGCACACTTCACGACAGCCAGCGAGGTTGCAACAATGCGCTATGCCCGCGACATCCTAGGGTTACCTGTATTCCGGGTTCTTTCATGGTGTTCCAGGGCAGAAAACACTCCAGTAAAGTTCGAATACGCCATTATGGAAAAGACACAAGGCCTTCAACTATACGACATCTGGGACAACCTCAGCAATGAAGCTTGGTACCCTCATGTTAGACTTCACCAAGATGTAGCGACGAATGACCGGTGCCGAGTTCAGCGTCCTCGGGAGCCTCTACTTCAAGAGAGACTTGCCTTCAGAAACCCGTCGGACGTCCCTTCGGTTGATAGAAAAGGACGGAGTTACCAAAAATGACAACGGTTACTGCATTGGTCCTAGTGTCAACAGGAGATTTTGGCGCGGGAAGCGTGCACGGATGCAGACCGACAGAGATCCCTGTACGTTTACAGTCATGCTCACTTTTGCAACAAGCAACCGACGATTTGTCACAGGGGATAGCTTAACGGAATATACACAAGCAGTCATCGCCTGGGAGATTTAGTGGCTCCATTCTCATGCAAGGCCGCATCCCAAAAACAGCTCCTTGTTTCACTCAGACAGAGAGAATGATCTATTGACGCACTTTCAACTCCTGAAGAAGCACGCTCTTGTGGCGAGTTCGCTTACGCCACGCGAAGATTTGTGTACTTTCCGCCTCTGGCATCCTGACTTGCATTCTCTCTAATATCCCGATCTCGGAATCCACTCTGCCCAATATTACAGGTGCCATTGACTGCAGGAAGCTTGCATAGACCCGTTATTAGCTGCTGGTTCTGTACCCCATTTCATGGCGTATTCCGGTGGTAAATACGTTCCTGAGTCGTCGCCACCTGGCGGGGCTGTTTCCAGAACGGTTCAATGACCTGAACAACTTCGAGAGGCAAAAGGTGCAAGGCGAACGGAAAGCCGCCAAACGTTATCGTGTCTACACAATGCTTATTGAGAAGTATAACCCGGCTTTACACAGACATCGGACACACAGTGAGCCTCTTGCGCTCTGTACCTGGCCGCTCTACTGGGCTTCGAAGACCTGAGACGAGGGGTTGGCGTTCTCTTTGATTATGATATGCGATCCTTGGGACTCCATCAATCCGGATAGGCCGTGCCCCATTTCTTTCACAGCAGAAGAGCGCAGTGAAAGTGAACAGTTGCATATGGATGTGCGACCAAGAAATCGAACAGCTCGTGTCAGAGATTGGTGTTCAACCAGACGGAGTAGTTGACCGCGAAAAACGAGAGGAAGCACATCACCGGAACGCGGCTGTGATGGACCAATTCGTTAGTGGTCTGCCTGAACATGAACGCGGGGATGCCGACGGTGGCCATTCCAGGATGGTGCATTATCGTTGACGGCGGAGCCTTGCCGTTGACTGCCTCTCAAGTCCGTTGTATATCCTTAGCTTGTGGACAATTTTCAATCTAATTGTTGTGTAGCCCCCTGGTTGCGATTTCGTCATACCCCACACATGAACATGTGCCTCATCGGTCCGTGAGTTGCGATGTCTACAGTCGAAGCCTTCTTCATCGAGGACGTCAACGTAGGGCCCCTCTTTATACTGCAATAGGTTCGGTCCTGGTGTCCAAATTGGAGTGATGCATTCACGTATACCACTGACGTCGAAATATCGTGGTTTGAATTGACCCGGCCGGATATTACTTCAATCACTTCGAAGGTCGTATTTGTGTTTCTTTGCATCGAAGCTGAATACAAGATGGGTCAGGGTAACTATGTGGCCTTGGTTTCCAGGTGCAGCGCCGCAAATTTCTCTGATGAAACTTGACAATTCTGACTTATTTCTGTAGAAGCAAATGCGGAAAATGAAATGTTTTTCCTAATCTGGCACGGAAAGAAACGGAAGTTTCCAGCTGGAAGCGCTGCGCACATGAATTCCCTTGAAATCAGAAATATGAGACTCTAGACTTTTGACGATCAACATACTACAAATATATCTTGACACGGGGATGGTCAGACCTTCCATCCTCACCCTCTCTTTTCCAAGTGTGTGGTATATCACACTTCTGCACCATGCTCTTGAGTCTTGGGGGTTTGCTCCTCTTGACCCCATTTTGGCCTGTCCTGGCAGCGACTGTTGGTGGTTTCGACGATGGTGGCAATACCCTTGTTTCAGCTATGATGGTTTGTCACAGCTACCTTCCGACTTTTTCCAGACTGAAAAGTATCTACCCACATAGATGTTCCTCGGAAACGAAGATAGCATCTACATACTCGACAAAGCCGAAATGAATGCCGCCACGATAAACGGCCATCCAGCATGGGGTTCGTTGTGGTAAGTGTTGAGAACCGCAGCGATATTCGACGCATTCCATCTTTCAGAGCGTTTGATGTCATCATATTCACTTCTGCCAGGGACATCAAGACTCGTAAAGCGGCTGTGATGGATATCAGGACGAACTCGTTTTGTGCATCTGGGATGCACCTACCTAATGGTTCCTATGTAACCTTTGGTGGAAATGATGCCGTTACGACGGGTGGAAGCGCAGGGTCGCAGAAAAATTCAGATAATAGCACAGGCGCTTGGGACTCCTTGTACCAAGATTTCGATGGACGACGATCAATCCGCATACTCAACCCCTGCAAGATTTCCGACAGTCTCAACTCCGGTAATTGCATGTGGTTCGATGAACCCGATCAACTCTCGATGAAGAAGCAGCGCTGGTATTCAGCAGCGGAAGCAACGGGTGAAGGACGAATAGTAATTATTGGAGGAATGGTTACGGGAGGATACGTCAATCGATGGTTACCCAATAGCGACCCGGCCACGGAGAACGGTTGGGCTGAACCGACATTTGAGTATTATCCCTCAGGCGATGGAGACCCACAGGTGTTGAACTTCTTGGTCAAAACATCTGGTCTGAATGCATACGTGCACACTTTCCTGATGGCTTCCGGAAAGATGCTACTTCAGGCAAACCTATCCACTGGTACAGATTTTTTCATACCTTCGAGCATTACACTGGACTCAATTTGACTGTAGTCTTATGGGATCATGTCAAGAACAATGAAACGCCTCTGCCTGACATGCCTAACAGTGTCATCCGCGTTTACCCAGCATCAGGTGCGACGAGTATGCTCCCCCTCACGCCTGCCAACAATTGGACGCAAACGCTTTTGTTTTGTGGCGGTTCCACAATACCGGATGAAGGTTGGGGTGACTATAGTGGTCCAAAGGTTGAAACTTGGAATATTGGAGCATCGAAAGATTGTCAGCGACTGACTCCCGAGCCTTTGGATGGATCTCAACCCCAATATGAACAGGACGACGACATGTTAGAGCCGCGAACGATGGGACAATTCATTATTCTACCCACCGGTCAACTACTTCTGATCAATGGAGGCCGGAATGGTACAGCGGGATACACCACGGCTGGGACACCCTTTAATCATTCGCTTGCTGCGGAACCTGTCTATACGCCGGCTATCTACGATCCCCACGCGCCAAAGGGTTCTCGATGGTCAAATCAAAGCCTATCGCCGTCCAAAATTCCGCGACTGTACCACTCCACCGCCATGCTTCTCCCAGATGCCTCCGTCCTTGTCGCTGGCTCAAATCCTAATCCTGATGTCAACCTGACGGTTATATTTTCTACTGAATATCGGGCAGATATCTTTTACCCTCCCTATTTTTCTGCGAAGATACGTCCCAGTCCACAAAATCTGCCCTCGACACTATCGTATGGTGGCCGCTATTTCGACATCCTTGTTCCTTCCGGCTCATACTCTGGCAATGCGAATGATGCTGCAGATGCGACGAACGTAACACTTGTACGGGGTGGTTTCACAACGCATGCGATGAATATGGGTCAACGGTTCATGCAGCTTAACAACACGTACACAGTCAATCAAAATGGTTCAATCACTCTCCATGTTTCTCAGCTGCCGCCTAACCCAAATCTCTTCCAACCTGGTCCTGCGCTTTTGTTCGTCAACATTAATGGGGTTCCGAGTACTGGAAAGCTCGTAATCGTTGGTAGTGGCGCCATTGGGACTCAGCCGACCGCTGATGTCAGTGATCTGCCAGCAAACCTCCGTTTCAATGGCACCATTACCAGTGAGGGGTCCACCGGTTCCACGTCAAGTCAGTCAAAGTCAAACAAAATCATTCTCATCGCTGGGATTGCTGGCGCACTTGCCATCACTGCCTTGATAGCCGCCTTCGCAGTCACTCGGTATATTACCCGCAGGAAGAGTAATTCCATGTCGGAAAAACCTACATTCCCATTGCGTAACTCCAAGTCGGGAGGTTTCGATTCTGTGCGTATACCGTATGCACCTGGTTTTCAGGACAGTGGATCCGGGCTATTGCATAACAAGAGTGTTTACTTCGACGCTCGGGAAACGAGCACACCCAGCTTCCGTGCTTCGTATTGGGACGATGGGTCTTCCTCTGTTATGCAGGGTGGGACAGAAATCGGCCATTCCTCGGAACGCTATCCGGTTGCCAATGGCCCTCCGTCAACGAATATTCTTGTTGGATACGAAGACGGCGATAGTTCGCCCTATGGCAGGGTCAGCCCCGCAATGCAGAGTTCAGATGATGACCTGCACCAATCGTCGCGACTTCATAGTCAGCCAACAGCAGCATACTCGTCAATACATTCCGAGGGTTCCCGGGATGCTCTCTGAATGGTATGTTTAGTAACTTCAGTCGGGCTTTATTTATTTTTCGGACCTTGTGATGGCTTTGGACATGATTCAGATCGTATGGACTTTGCAAATTGTCTTTCATTTAGTTCACATTCATTTTTTCTGCCGCAAGTAGTCTACACCTTTATGGAGGAACTGTTGGCCGTTCTTCGTTAATCTTCGTCTAGTATGTAGTTACACAAATGCTTTATCGTTCATGTGTATGTACTGGCAGTCAGCCGTCTGACATCTGTAATTAGACCTGGCAAATATTTTAACCCATCAGCCGGCTCAATCGTTCCGAATTAGCCCAAGTGGCTGTGCCCAATCCTCTTTCGCACCCCAACGGCTGGTTGTCAATGTCGTGTCTTCTCCGCAGGGCTTTTTGCGATTTGGACATCCATTCGAACACTTCGGTTACGTCAAGCGATAAGAGCGAGGCGTCCGTTAATTCAATAATTCTGTGTGGGAGCAGTCATCACACCATTTTGTGAATGTGGTTTACTTCTGATTGGCATGCCAATTCTCATTTGACCTTCAAGCTTCAATGTTGGCTCCGAGATATATGTCCAACTCAATATTGTAATATGGCTTCCAAATCATTTGCACAACTCGCCCCTGAGAACTTCAAGTCCGTGCAGCCACAATGCAGTCCTTACTCAATGCCATCGTCGACGGTTGCATTTCTCGGGCCAACTTATGTAACGGGGCAGTGTGGTCGTATGTTCCCCACTTCATCCTAACTACACAAATATACTCAAGCCTTGCATTCAACGCATTGCACAAACTTGTTCGTCCGGTCGGCGAGACGTCGGCGAGTCGGCGACTGCTTGTTCGTCCGCCGGGTTTTATCCTTGTCCATATCCAACGTAATGACTAAAGTTAATGCTGTACTTATCTTGACCCATGACGCTCAATATGACTGGAATACCAGCCCCGTCGCTTAAAGGTTTGTGCTGGATCTGCTGATAATCTTTTCAGGGGTCAACTTACGTGTTTTTTTAAAATCCTTGTCAGGCTATTTTTGAATGAACAGTGGGGATGTCCGAGACTCGAGGCATCCAAATATAGAAGTGTACGGAACGGCGTTCGCGATCCTTCAAGTACCTGCAATGCTTCATTCCCGTTATCGACCTTCCCACACCTCTCAGCAACGAGTTCCCCAGGTTCTATGTTCTCGAATTTTTGGTTTCCCCTCTTCACTTTAGCCCTCACTCCTGTGCTGGGGGTTACAGTGGCTGGTTTCGATGATGGAGGGAACACAATGGTTTCTGCGATGATGGTGTGTCGCAGACTGGATCTTACCATCTCTCATCAATTCTCAATCTGGACTTCTTTTAGATGTTCCTTGGGACTGAGGATAGCATCTACATCCTCGACAAGGCCGAGATGAATGCCGCTCAAGTGAACGGTCATCCAGCATGGGGATCATTATGGTGAGTATTCTTATACTACCTGGGGTGAACAAACTTGGTTGATCCAAATATTGACAGGGACGTCAAGACACGCAAGGCTGTTCCAATGGACATCAGGACGAATTCATTCTGTGCCTCTGGATTCCACCTACCGAATGGTTCTTATGTGACTTTTGGAGGAAATGATGCCGTTACGACAAATGGAGTGGCAGGCTCGCAGAAAAATCCCGACGGAACTGGCGCCTGGGATTCGTTGTTCCAAGACTTTGATGGACGACGGTCGATCCGAATCCTTAATCCTTGCAAAATTTCTGACAACCTCGTCTCTGGAACTTGCGCGTGGTTCGATCAACCTGACCAACTCTCGATGAAGAAGCAGCGCTGGTATTCAGGCGCGGAGGCCACAGCCGAGGGACGGATAGTGATCATTGGGGGAATGGTCACAGGAGGATATATTAATCGCTATTTGCCTAATGACGACCCGGCGACCGAGAGAGGTGCAGCTGAGCCAACATATGAGTATTACCCCGCAATCGATGGAGATCTTAAAGTGTTGAACTTTGTGGTCAAGACTTCAGGTTTAAATACTTACCCACATACGTTCTTAATGCCCTCTGGAAGGATGCTGCTTCAAGCGAACCTTTCGACAGGTGGGTCATTTCCTACCTTGTTTGTATCGGAACTAACTACCATTCCAACCATAGCTTTATGGGACCATGTAAACAACCAAGAGTTTTCTCTTCCTGACATGCCCAATGGTGTTATCCGTGTCTATCCAGCTTCGGGTGCGACAGCAATGCTCCCTCTTACTCCTGCAAATAATTGGACACCCACAATTCTGTTCTGTGGTGGCTCGGCCATTGCAGATGCAGATTGGGGTAATTATGGCGGCCCACGCCCCGGCTTTGAAACTTGGAACTTCCCAGCATCGAGAGATTGCCAACGGCTAACCCCCGAGCCTCTGGACGGTTCCCAACCTCTGTATGAGCAGGACGACAACATGTTAGAACCGAGGACGATGTCACAATTCATTATCCTCCCGACCGGTAAACTACTTATGATAAACGGTGGACAGAACGGCACTGGTGGATATTTAGGCTCTGGAACGCCTTTTGGTCAGTCACTTGCCGCTGGACCTGTCCTAACTCCGGTTATCTACGACCCCAATGCCCCGAAGGGTTCTCGATGGTCGAATCAAGGTCTATTACCGTCCAAGATTCCCCGTCTGTACCATTCCACTGCCATGCTTCTGCCTGATGGGTCTGTTATGGTCGCTGGTTCGAATCCTAACGCCGACGTCAACCTCACCGCCGTCTTCTCGACGGAATACCGTGCGGATATCTTTTATCCTCCTTATTTCTCAGCTGCTGTTAGGCCTAATCCGCAGAATTTGCCTAAGACATTATCCTACGGCGGTCCATACTTCGATATCCTCATTGGTAATGATTCTTTTACTGGCGATGCCAACAATGCTGCAGACGCAACCGTCGTAAACCTTGTTCGTGGTGGTTTCACCACGCACGCGATGAACATGGGCCAACGGTTCATGCAACTTAATAATACCTACACCGTCCAGAATGGATCGATCATCCTTCATGTGTCGCAGCCGCCACCAAATCCTAATATCCTTCAGCCCGGACCCGCACTCCTGTTTGTTTGCATCAATGGCATCCCGAGCATTGGCAAGCTTGTAATTGTCGGTAATGGCCTTATTGGACCCCAGCCAACTGCCGCTGTTAGCCAACTTCCGCCGAGTTTGCACAGCACTGGTCCTGGTCCTGGTTCCGGTCCTGCGACCGACAATGGCCCTGATACGACGGGACAGAAAGATTCCAAGCGTATTCCCCTCATTGCGGGGATCGCCAGCGCGGCCTTTGTCCTGGCTTCTATCGGTGTCGTGATCGGTATTTTCCTCATCCGCAAGAGGCGTTCGGCAATTGCACTACCAGAGAAACCGCCATTTGATTTGACGCCTACCGACCCGGAGGTCTCGCTTTACCGTCACGACAGCAAACCTAGAGAATCCGCTGCTTTCAGCCTCTTGGATCGCAGAGAGTCTAGTGGGGATTCGAATGATGCGATGGACATCCCACCAAACCTTCTTCCACCGCAATTGCCGTATAGGGATGACACAGGTTCAAATCTGAGTCGGCCGTCGAGCACTTTCGACCCTTATTTGGGTTACAGTGATGCTGTGCAACCTGCCGATTCGATGACAAATATCAACGTTGGGTTCAGTGTTGGTACGGTTAGCGGATCCGAGTCGCCTGCCACTGGACAGCCCGCTAGGGACAGTTATATCGAGTTGCCCTCAACCCCACTTCGTCAGACATCTTCTCCGCATCCCCCGTCGCGCGAGGGTTCACCTCAACCCGTACCAAGTATTCATGAATGACACTCCTTGTTATGATTTCTGTGTGCTTATCCCTGTGGATTGTAGTAATAGATGACATGGACTATCAAGCCATGGACTGTTTGTTTTCTGTTTCAGGGACGGATTAACATTTCTTCTTACCATTGATCGATATTCACGATCTTCACGAGCTGTACGAACTCCTTGGCATCTTCCAGTACAGGAACCTTTCTTCAGTTGATAGAACTGTTGTATTTCAACCTTTGATATTTGGACAAGTTCCTAATTATCGAATGCATCGAATAAAAGTTTACATGAGAACAGCCTCAAAGTCACTGGTCTCCCTAGACAGACCACACGAACTGGGGTTCAACTCCTAGTCGTGTGGGGAAACATTGGAATTTGTGACCCCACTGCATCCTGGGTCGCGTCGTGTGCCGTCTTCGTCGACACGCAGAAGACCTGCACAGAGTAGATTAATGAAGGTTCTAGACGTATCGAATGAAGTGAAGTGACCTCTGTCACGTTTTCTGGATAAGTTCTTCAACCCCAGCACTGAGGCAATTAATACCACAGGCTTTTTGGACAGGGTATAAGCCCAACATTCAAGTTGAGATGGTCGTGGTCCATCTGACCATTGTGGGATGAGCTCAGTAATCTCGGATAACTGTTCGGCCTTCAAGCTTCAAGCTTCAAGTGTTGTCCAGGAAAAGGGAGAGGTAGCCTCGTCTGCGTCCGCATTGCATTGAGCGTGGACTAAAACCACCGAAGGGACCAGACAAAGTCACCACCCTGAGCCGTGTACCCGGTAATTATAATTCGCTTAAGGCGCCGCAAGTGGGCTGATTAAACTTTGCATGCAGACGGGCGGTCTCTATTAGTCCACTGCAAGAGCAAATCTTATGTAACGGTCGCAAACTTGGGTAGGACTTGCCATAGCAGTTCTAACATTTCGACTTCTTTGTCATGTTGACTGTCATCCGGGTGGTACTGCAATAATAATAACGGACCATTGCTGTGCTTCTTTCTATTATGGAACTGAGCGCTCCGCAACATACTCCGTCCGCGCAAGATTCAAGTATGTACTGCCCGTTGTGGATCCCTATACAACGTGGACTTTCTCTTTCGGTTTTTGTTTTTCCTCTACAACCGTCGATCCCGCCTTTCTTAGAGAATGCCATGTTGTCAATTTCTAACATCCTCTGTTTAACAACAGCTTTTGCTTCTGTACTCGCGGTATCCGTTGGTAGTTTCGATGACGGGGGCAACACACTAGTCTCTGCGATGATGGTTGTTATCTATCATCTTACAACCATTCACCTCCAGATACTGATCTTGGTTCCTGTAGATGTTTCTCGGAAACGAGAATAGCGTTTATGTACTCGACAAAGATCAGCAGAATGCTGTTCAAGGAAATGGCCACCCAGCATGGGGATCTCTATGGTAAGTGATCTTCCGTATGTGAGGAGCCACCCTTAGGGAAAACCTTGAGGGGGATGTAAGAACGGAGAACATCACGCAGCGCACGCTGAGTGGTGCACATTCGTATCAATCTAGATAACTGAACCGACTAACTTATTATAGGGACATCAAGACACGCAAATCTGTCGTAGTGGACGTAAGAACAAGTTCATACTGTGCCTCTGGAATGCATCTACCCAACGGCTCTTATGTGACCTTTGGTGGTGGGAATGACACAACTCGCGATGGACGGCTGGGAGTTCGTATCGTGAATCCCTGCACGATATCTGACATTCCCACAGATGAGAAATGCAAGTGGGTTGAAAACCCCGCCCAACTCTCGATGAAGAGGCGACGTTGGTATTCAACAGCAGAAGCGACGGGTGAGGGCCGCATAGTGATCATCGGGGGAATGTCGGCTGGAGGTTATCTCAATCGTATGTTGCCCAATGTCGACCCAGCCTATGAGGGAGGTCAGGCTGAGCCGACATACGAATACTTCCCTCCGATGGATGGTGACCCACAGGTATCGCAATTCGTGGTCAAGACATCGGGTCTGAATGCCTTCGCTCATACATACCTCATGCCTTCGGGGAAGATGTTGCTTCAAGCAAACCTTTCCACAGGTAAGTCCCATTTATTGGGACGTTTAGATCCTGCTAAAGCCTATCCAACAGCTCTATGGGACCACGTAGCCAACAAGGAATCTCCCCTTCCTGACATGCCAAAGGGCATTATCAGAGTCTATCCAGCTTCAGGTGCTACCGTTATGCTTCCTCTGACCCCAGCTAACAAGTGGACGCCGACGATCTTGTTCTGTGGCGGTTCCACAATCCGTGATCAGGATTGGGGTGACTACAGCGGGCCCAATATTGCTACCTGGAGGGTTCCAGCATCGAAGGATTGTCAACGGTTAACACCAGAGCCTATCGACGGATCATTACCACACTACGAGCAAGATGACGACATGTTAGAACCGCGAACTCTGGGCCAATTCGTTCTACTACCTACCGGACAGCTACTGTTATTAAACGGGGCCCGGAATGGCACTGCAGGATATCAAAGGGATCAAACAAAAATTGGCCCAATCCCTTTCGGCCTCTCACTTGCTGCAGACCCTGTGACCAGGCCAGCTATCTATGACCCAAACGCACCGAAAGGCTCTCGATGGTCGAATGAAGGTTTTGGGTCATCTGATATACCGCGCCTCTACCACGCAACCGCAATCCTACTCCCTGATGGTTCTGTAATGGCAGCTGGCTCGAATCCTAACCCTAACGTCAACCTCACGGCTTTCTTTCCAACAGAATATCGTGCAGATATATTTTACCCATCCTACTTCTCAGCCAAATCGCGGCCGAATCCACAGAATTTACCCAAGGCGTTGTCCTATGGGGGTCCTTATTTCGACATCCTCATTCCTGCCGACTCTTACTCTGGAAGTGGTAATGATGCCGCCGACGCGACCATCGTCACAATCGTCCGGAGTGGTTTCACTACGCATGCCATGAATATGGGCCAGCGCTTCATGCAGCTCAATAATTCTTACACGGTTCACGGGAATGGATCGATCACACTCCATGTTTCGCAGTTGCCGCCTAACCCGAACCTCTTCCAACCTGGACCTGCATTTCTGTATGTCTGCATGAAGGGCATTCCAAGTATAGGCAAGCTCGTTATCATCGGCAATGGCAACATTGGACCTCAGCCCACGTCGATTGCCAGTCAACCTCCTTCAAGCGTCCAGGGCGATGGTTCGGGTTCTGCCCCTGGCCCCGGTTCAAGGCAGACGACTATCATCGCAGCTATGTCAGCCGTTGCAGCTGGATTAATAATCATTCTGATTGTTGCCTTCATCTACGTACGGAGGAGACGTAGGGCTCAGGCTGTCCCCATCCATGGTCGAACTCTCCCCGGTCTCAACACTGAGGATGTTGACAATTTGCTGTACCCTAGCAGACGTCCTGCTATCGATCCCCTTGATTTTTTAATTCCCACTGAGCCCCGGTTGGACAGCAATCGGGAGTCAAATACTGCCAGTCATCGTCTGTCGCATTACGGTGATAGTTTCATATCAACTACTGGACAAACCAGTAGTCAGCTATATAGCGATGGTGGAACCCGATCTTCGTATGCTGGTGTTGTAAAACAACCCTTTGATAGTGTACCCGTTGGGCTCGGTGCTGTGGGGTTTGGTGATCGGGGATCAGAGAAGCAAGACGGTCGCAACATGCCGCACGCTGACAACTTTATGGATGGTTTACAGTTGGAACAACCACCTTCATATAGAATGGCCGTTGCTGGTGTAACGCAACCCATATGATCATCAAGTCCATTTTACATTTCTTGATTTCAGGTTATCAGAACATTTCGAATATGTGACGTATAATTATAAGTACTCTATTCATTTGTAGGAAGCGGGCGTAGTCTTCTGGCAATGAATTGATGAAGCGTCAACTGATTTGCGTTTATAAGGGCTAGGACTCTCACCATCCAATCCGCACAGTCGCGACTCAGACGAGGTGTCTGTTCGTGATAATGGGTCCATCAGTGGTCCATTTTTGCATTTCTTGATTCCAGATTATCATAGTAACATTCGGTTGTAATTCGAAGGAGGGTGGATGGCACACCCTCACATGATGTGTAGTTATAAGGTACAACTTTTAACTCTCCTGTCAATGGATTGATGAAGCATAGTCTGTGTATTATGAATGTACATTTATAGGGACTGCAACCATGAAAGTGTCGATAGACAGCATAGTAATCTACAATAATGCATGTAAAATAAAGAACGAAGAATGCGAAGTTTCGAATGAAAAAAAAAAGAATTATCGATAAGCAGGAAGACCATAAAACAGATCATGGAAAAGATTTCCCAAGTTTATTCCTCAAAGAAATCAGATAAATCAAAGCCAAGGACATCTACCGCTCGATAAAATCATCGGCAGGTTTATAATCTTAGTTCACGATTGTTAGCTTTCAACTCAACTGGCTATGAGGAATGTACATACCCCGATTAGAAGTATCGGGGACAACGGTGCCCCAGGCCATCGTTTCCCCATCTTCGTCCAACGAACCCACAAGTGTACTCCTGATGCCACTTGCAGGCTCACGCGTATTCCATATGTCGACAAATCCATCCACAACCGGAAATTCTCTCGATTCTCTCTCCGATGCAGCTATGAGCTGCCGTTCATAAAAGGAAACGGATGGTTGTTCGTCATGCATTCCTCCCCCTAGCCCTGAACTTAGAGATGGATATGTTCTGCCGATACTTGAGCGGCGTGCGGTTCTCCCATTTCGTGTTCGCAAAGGTGATGGCTGAGGTTGGCCCCATACGTCAAATGTGTCGATCTGTTCTTCGTGGATGGGTGATGATGATCCTGCAAACCGTTCAAAGAATCTCCCATCTACAGGCGAAGTGGTCAGATGGGGTGACGTAGGGGCGTCAAGAATCGGCACGGTACTAGTTCCCAGCCAGCCAGATCCGAACGGTGGGTAATTCTCTGCATCTGATTCGGGCTCGTCGTCTTGGTTGTAGATATAACGAACAGGGGGGACGAACGGACCCGAGGCAACTGGAGAAGGAGATAAGTTATCGAGTGACCTCGTACGGGAAGGTCGCATTGGAGGAAAGGAATAAGAAGGTGTGGAAGTCACGGCGTCGGCAAAAAACGTATAAGCGTATTGCTTGGGTTTGCTTGATGAGGATTTTGAACTCGAAGCAGATGGTTCACTGTACGACGGGTAGGAACCCGATTGAGATGGCATTTTGTCTGACAGACGAGGGCAGAAGAGGCCATCCGACGCCCATTTACAGGGCGTGTATCGTATACCCAATGGATTTCCGCTGTAGAAAAAAAACGATCAGCTTCAGACTTTTCCACAGAGGAAAGAAGAAACAAACCAAATTGCACAACCGACGCCTTCGTTCACACAACCACAAGAACTTTTTGAGAACCGGGCTGCCTCTCTTGTGCCAAAATAACACGCCTCCATCGGTACCACCGTTTCTGATGAAGCACCCCTAGCTGACCAAGTCCGAAACCTTGATCTTGGTGCAGCATGCACATGGATGACAGAACCGCATCCTGTGCTTTTCGTGTGTGCTTTCACAGCACTTGCTGATGAAGACGAGGAATTGGGGTAAAGTGGCAGGATGCTAGGTCTAAATGGCTCGGTCTCGACTGGTTCGGACGTCGGGACGTCAACACCACATACGAGTGTGTAAACATATTCATCCTTGACACCACTAGATGAACCAGAAGGCAGTCCGGTACCCGAGTATGGCCCATAACGTCTGGACGGACGAGGGTGTCTACGACCAGTTCTGCTTGCGACCGGATCCATGTTCCAGTGACTGGTGAACACGGGAGAGTCCAAGTCAGAGTCAGAATCCCAATTGGACCGCTCCACTAGGACAATATTCGGGGTGGATAATCTCGGAGCCCCTGGTACTACATGGCCTCCGGCGGTGGCATGATGTAGGTGGTTATGGTCGATACGCATCGCTCCTCGTCGCCGCAGACGTGAAACTTCTCCTGTACGAACGAGGTCTGACAAGACAATGGAGTCGTCAATGGTGGAGTCCTGGATAAACGAAGGCGGATGTGTATTTTCTGGCATCACTGCAGGAGAAGAAAACGGTCTTGGATGTTGTTCTGAGACATAAGACTGGGGCATTGTAACATAAAGAAAGTCTAATAGTAGAAGATATGATATCCGCTTGGATGTAGTTCAGGACGAACACAAGAACATGCTCCAACGTCGTGTTCATATATTTATCCATTACGTAAACCTACGAGTCACAGCCACTCTTGGTAATCGATGTTTCGGCGTCTGCAGGCTCCGAGTCCGCAAATTCGGTGGGCCAGACAAGGGCCAGACACTGCCAATGTATGAAGGACCGAAACTTGCCTACGTAATCAGAGACGGCGGGTTGACCTGTCATGGAAGACAACTCCAAGTTTTACGTACATCGACTCTCATGAACCCGTCCTCGAGATCATCCGTGATAATTGGCGTTCTAATAATGCCGCCGATCCCATACCCTGCAGGAAAATCCCGTAGGTTGGCTGGTCGAGAACGACGTTGCTGGTATCAACGTTGTTGAGAAGTTGTGACAAGGCGTGCAGGCCAGGCAGCACCGTATTCCGAAGGATCGTCGCAGCAGCAGACATATCATGTGGAGTGGCGGTAGGCCGTGTCGATATCGAATGCAGTTGTTCTTCGTGATCTTCAGAGACCACATCGCTTGGAGGTGCATCATAGGAGAATTGGCGTGGATCATTCTCATCCTCATCGGAGCTTTCTGTATCATTGTCCCCTGCTCGGCGAGGCGACTCGGACCGCACAACACGGGTTTCCCCGCTATATACGATAAACCGAGCTGGAGGAGCCTGTACCTCTGTTCGAGGTGGCGGAGCTGGTTTAGGGGAAGAACTCGGCGCTTCCCCATGCGCCTCACGAGCAAGCCTTTCCAAACGCCTTATTTTCATATGGCACGGTCCTCGCTTAACAAACGAATCAGGATCGAGTTTCCTCATCTCCTCACGGATATAGTCACTAGTTTTTCAAAAGAAATCTAAGTAAATTCTAATTGAGACAGAGCATGAATTCTTACCGGGTAAGGTGAACACCCGCTTCCTCAAAAATCATTTGTTTGATCATCTTCGCCCCAAGCTTCCCTTTTGGATCCTTCGCCATCTGGACTGAGATTAGTCGCCTTTTCTCTTCTTCACTCATTTGTCGGGTTGTTAGTCGACTTGTAACAAGTCCCAGCTTCTTTTTTCTTCTTCTTACACTCGATTCGCTAGGAGGTTAGTTAGCGATGTGATAATCACCACTCAAAACGTCGGAACTGACCTCAAGGTTATGCCATGTTCTTCCTGAAGGAGTTTACTTAGCTCGATACTGTCGTTTATGCCTTGCCTGTAATAAACTCTCAAGGCTGCTTCGACTAGAGGGTCATCTGGAAGTGCTGTTTAGATAAATTAGACAAATTTTCAATAAAGAACAATGGTAAAAAACAACTGACGCCGGTCTTTGTATTGATTTTTTCCAAACTTGTTATGGCGATTTCCTGGCTGGCCTATTGCTCTCGTTGTAGACGTCGGGGTTTCCAGGATAAATTCGGAGGTCATGAAATATAAAGTCAAGTGGTTTACGCTTCAACTCAAGTCACGTTGCCTGCATAATTATGTACGGCTGACAAGCAGCATGGCCCGCTACCTTTTGAATTTCAGGCTCGGGACTTTACATGGGGCAAAAACTATTGTGCGAGAACATTGGAGGACAGATATTGAGAGCCTTTGAACTATGTAATTCACACTTTAATAAGTAATAGACGAGGTATTGACGCCCCCATCAGCAAACCGGACAATAAATTACTTTGCAACACTTAACAAAACTTGGTCCACAAAGGGCACAAAGTACAAGAAGTTTGTAGCTCACCTTGCATAGCGTTAATTCAACATCGAAATTAAATAAAGTCAAAACTATTTTCAATTTCAGACTATTTTCGGAGAAAGTTCGCAAACT
>Ga0307509_10002441_pt1 | contig 30079 bp, 19 predicted proteins | sample 10_EM_MG_FD_202245 | JGI IMG/M metagenome (GOLD analysis project Ga0307509, IMG submission 202245) | Populus trichocarpa ectomycorrhiza microbial communities from riparian zone in the Pacific Northwest, United States - 10_EM | ecosystem: Host-associated > Plants > Roots > Unclassified | place...
GAGATTGTATCTTTAACAGTTGTGAGAGGGATGTTCAGGTAGTCAGAAATTTGTTGATACCCCATTTGAGGCTTGTGTAACCCAAGGATTCTGCCCCTGGTAAACTCAGACAGGTGATGGGTAGGAAGAGGCTTTTTAGGATAACTGCGAAGAATAGGAGGCATAGTATTGAGAAGAAAAAGAATCAGGTAAAGTGGTTAGGTTTTGGTTGAGTTAAAAATTTTTCTTTATGTGGGGTTGAGAGTAAGAGGTGGAGATGAGCGTTGTGTTGCTCCTCAGCATGGCGGTCGGTTATTTTTGTTAACGAACAATAGCTATAGCAGGAAACTACCGTCTAGTATCCCGCGACGAAGTCGGGCTCAATAAACCCTAGCTGTCCATGATATTACTGTAATCAACTAGAAATATAGACGGAAATGATGCTCGCTCTTTTAAATGTTTCACGCGTAGAAAGGTAGTGAGCCTAACTAGACCTAAGGTAGAGCCTAAAAAACTTAGTATTGTTCCTAGACAAAATCAATCCTCTACTAAGCGACAGGAGAAACTTCGGCCGTGACAACCTCACTCTCTCACCAACCCCACAATCTTTTAAACCAAAAAAATAAATTACAAATTAAAAATGTAAATACATAGTAGAATACATAGTAGAAATTGATCAAGAGAAATTTCTTCAGGCAGTATCACAGGTGCTCGGTGATGAGGAGGGCTGAGTTAGCATCGATGGGTAATTTTGTCCCCGTACCGTGTGGTAGGTAGACAAAATTAACCGCCCACCCACGATTGATAAGAACTCAACACCCCCATCACTCTGTACTTTCAACACCACTTAAAGAAATTTCTTTTGATCAAATATTAGTTTCTGCTATGTATTCTACTGTGAATTTACAAGTTTGATTTTTTTTTTTTTTTGAGGGGGGGGGGTTTCGTGATATTAGGGTTGGTGGAGGAGCGGCTGTTGTCATGGCTGGAGTTTTTCACGTTCGTTGATGGGCGGTTAATTTTGTCCACGGACAATACAAATCAGAGGGAAGACGCGGGAGCTATCACCAGGGGTGTGGCCAGTTGGTTTTTTTCTCGATGAGATCGCCTTGGGGTTCGGGGGAAGAAAGGTGGGCGTACTAAGTAATAGAGCGGGGCTTAGGATCACGGTGTGTGCGAATGAATGGTTATGAATTGGTCGGAGTGGGAGGTTGGGGTGGGAGTCTTGGACATATCATATGCTGCACGCTCGAGGGTGGTAGCTTAGTCAAGAAGGTGTCCTGTTTGTCAATGGTACTCGTAGACTCATAGTAAATGTAAACGAAATAGCCCTGCTCCAAGCATGCGTAGAGTGCCGCTCACTAGTTAGAGACAGCACTTTCGTGGGTCTGCAATGGTTGTGCGGATATGCTCATGTGCAGAGAATTGACATATGGGGAGATTTTTTAACAATAGATTATAAAGACATGAATTTCATTTGATATCACGGGAGTGGATGAAGGAATAAGGACATGTGGGGAAAGGCAGGGATAGCTATGGTGATCTAAAAAAGTATCAGGACGTGGTTGTTGTTTTACTTATGCACCGGCCTTGCTTTTAAGTTTAATTTTAGTGAAAGTGAATGAGCGAGTGAATAAAGGGAGCCTAAATGGTGAAAGTTCCGTTTCACATCATTCCCGCGGAGTGAATAAGCTCCAGGGGAACTCTCTGAGCCTATTATTATTTACTTCGGTGCAAGATCAGCAAAAGAAAATACACTCGAGTATATAAATTTATATCTTGCATCAGATGGACTTGCATTGCGTTCAGATGCATGTGATGCGAGTTTTGGGTCTAGAATGCCTGGTGGACTCTGAGGGCTAGGTGGCGAATTTACTCGTTAAATCCACTGTCTGGGTTCGGATTCGGATCCCCCCGATCGGAAACATTCCTCACCTCAGGATGTCAGCTGTCGCTACCGTACAGGCATTTACTCTCTAAACCCACCGTGGTGGGTCTCAACAGACATCCCGGTCTACTCCAGTAAAGCACAATAGGCCTAGAAGAGTAGATTAATGAGGTGACGATCTACTGACTAAAACCAGTGAATGGGATCAAGTGAGCTCAGCCTCTCAAAGATAATCTAGTCTTTCTACAGTACACTCCCGTTCGCAAAGTTTTCGCGGAAGGACTGGTACTGTGGCAAAGTCTTGGTAGCAACTAAAGTACCAGAACAAACTTTCCAGTTCAAAGTATATGCAAATTCTTGTACCAGTACCTCCATTGCAGCCAAGACAGCGCCACAGTACCTGTCCTTCCGCGAAAACTTTACGAACGGGAGTATACCGTGAATGAATTGACCTGATATCGTCGGTTTTCTAATTGGATGGATCAGGTAAAGAGAAGAAGAAACACTAGGACCAATTAAGGTAGAGGGGAAAAGGTGTGGATCGATCGCTTGCTTGTCTTTGAAAACATGAAGAGGCGGTTTTACATGCGAAACCAGAGCGCCAAGGTATCTACTAACAGAGAACGTTTAGTCCAATCACACTCCCCACAACTCCCCACCACTACCCACCCAGAACGCGAAACACCCATTCATCAACCCCCCACACTCCCAATAATCAATCTCGGCATGTTCTCTGAACCCTCAGAAGCCAGTGATGAGGTAGAATTCTCGTCAAAATAACCGAGCTGGTCGCCGCCGCCAGCGCTGCTCAGATACTTCCTTTACACCCACCATCACCCGCTACCATATGCCTGACCGCCCACCTCATATGAAGCTTCGGTCGGTCCAAGCGGTAGCCCTTTGGTTGCTTTAGCTTTTCTTTTTTTGGTTTGCTTTATATAATTTTTAACCTAGATTCCAGAAAATAATTCAACTCGATGCAGTGATGCTCGATCGCTGGGAAGCCTGCAGATATCTGCAGTCCGGTCAAGCAAGATCAAATGAGCTTTAGAAATCGGAACTCTGCCCATAGTCCGGCCCAGCACGCTACTACAAAGCCTACGCAGGACTGGCACCTCGTGAACACTGGTGGGGGGTTGCTGAGGCTTTGGGAGATTCGTGAAAGGGGATTGGGCGAGTTATTGAAGTAGGTTTAGGCGAGTTAAATTTGTCATAAGTAACGACAGCCTAATTCACAATATCATATTATCATTGACAACCACGGGGTGGGATTCCCTCCCAGGGCCCGTGACAATCATCACGGCAATCTTTAGCTATTGAAAGTAAACTGAATGAGATTATCCCCTATTGTATCGCATAGGAGAAATTATCAAGGCCACTATTGAACCGCCACTAAGCCAATCCGCCTCCTCATCCATCTGCTCCTGATTGATAAGACCTCCGCCGCATGATCAAGTGTGCCCGCGACTGCTCCACTATTCTGGCGAACACTCTATCTCTCACAGCCTGTACAGGAGTAACACCACGCGGGGCCACCGGGGCTTTAGAGGGAACTCCTTCTATGTCTTCGGCCGTATTACCCCAGGCATCCAAGAGTGTAGGTACCCTTCGCTGTCGCGGGGGTGGCCGGGGTCGCCTCGGCTTTTTCTCCCCAGCAACCAGATCCCCAGGCGGAAGAGCCCCGGCCAGAACCCCCGTGCCTACCCGATCCCCGCCGACAAGTTGATCTGACGTTCCCTCAAAGAGGAGCTGTGTGATTCTCCAGAATAGAGGATCCTCCCAGTCTGCCAGCGGCCTCGAGTACTCCTCCGGCAACTTCCCCCACTCCCTATCTGGCCCCACGCCCTCTCCGCGCTGGTGGTGAATGAACTCCTTGATGAGGGCATGCACAGGCTCGTAATACCAATCATATTGGTGTCCGTCAGTTTTCACTAGAGTGTCATCCAATTCAGCGTCTGAATCGCAGAACATTTCCACCGGGTCCGCCATGCTCTCGTCATCACAGGAGCTGATATCTTCAGGGTAACAATCGCCGCAAAAGTCTTCCTCGCCGAGTGGTCCGCCGTGATTCTCAATTAATTCCCAGTCTGGGAACGGCTTCCGTTCTGCGCCTGCGGCCGTCGCAGCTCTCAGTTGTTCTTGGGTTGTATCCCGCTGCATCCGATAGGGAAGCATGTGAAACAATTCGCCATTGGGACCCGCATGCTCCCGCCATAGCCTGGGATTGAAGTCGATACTTGTAGCTAAGTCTCCGATGCATTGGGGTAGAGGGTCGTATGAAGCAGTCTCCCAGTCTATCACCCCTGCTATCTTGCTACCACGCATAATTATGTTAAAGCCGCGTTGGAGGTCATTGTGGTTCAGGGAAAAATATTCGGGATTGGCTGGAGGCGACACCGCTGTTAAGTTCCGGATTGTCTGTCTTAGGTATTCCCTCATTTCTGGCAATGTCTTGAAGTATGAGTAGGAGGGGAGCTGTTTCATGGCGAATCCCATCCAACGGACCATACCCAACTCCCGCCGCAGGCAGCCCAATACCATCTCGTGGCGGTTTCGGAATGGGCCGCGGACATCTAAGAACCAGACACCCATCTGTTTGGATGATCAGCAGCGGCTCCAGAATTAATATTATGCAAACAGTAAAGTACGCAAAGCGAGAGCCGGAGCAGAATGGGAAGTGGAGGGGGGGGGAGGGACCCTATCGTTCTCGAGCCATTGGGGCCCGCAATGAGGCCCCACTCTGCGCCCGTCCGGGGCCTCCCTTGGAACACCGAGTTGATTCTCCACCTGGGTCATCATAGCAATCCTGATAACAGCCATCTGCCTTACAAACCTAATCATACTCTCCCTCGACCACAAGTACGGTCTCGAATCGCGATCGCGATATCCCCTCCCGTGAATATTTTCCATGGCAATATACCTATCCTGCGGCCGGCAGGAATAAACTCTCGGCACCCGGCTGATGTTGTTGTTCCGCTGGAAGGCTTCAGCAGCATGATGCAGACTAGCGGCCTCCTTATCGGCTTGCTCACTAGCTGCCTGTGGCAATCCCCTCCCCCGGAACGATTTGAGAATGAAGGCAGTGTCGTAGTACGGCGCAAATGGGACCCGCATTCTTGCCACCGCGGCTCGTTCGTGGTCCGCTAACCGGTCCCCGCGGGCATTGCCGAAGATCCTAGGTCCCCCGTAGGTGCTTTGCCCCATATCCAGGTAGTTGTTAATAAGTGTGGTGTAGGTTGTAGAGTTCAAGAGCCGCCCAGAGCGAGGTTTTGTTTGTAGGTCCGTCATTTTTGCGAAATGCTTCCATTGTTAGGAATTGGTTGGGAGGAAGTGGCTAAATTATAAGCAGATATCAATTGTATCATGTCTGCTGCCTGCTCCAATAATTGCTTCGTTCCTTGACACAACAGCCGTAAAGGAAAAGAAGGTATTCCACCATCACATCAGACAAAGAACTCCTTCATGCAAGAAAAAACTACTAAAATGGTCTCGATTTTTAAGTCATGTCTTTATCGTGCCTTTTATGTTGACACATTGAACTAATGGTGTGGTACATAAATGAGAAATTTGGTTCAGCGGGAACGCTTGGGGGATGGGGTTATCTGAGGCTGGTAGTTAGTTGTAAAGTCGGGTGACAAAAAACTAGGGCCATTGGGTTGTTTTACACTAAACATAACCATTTTCAGAAATTCATAGCTTGACACTGCCCAGTTAATTCACCAAATTTTCTTTCCTGAAAACTACTCTCTACCTATTCCCCGTTTGATTCGGCCTAAAATGGAGCTACTGGACATGTTACGGCGGATTAAATCGCTAGTAAAGAGTGCTTGGTTTTGGTGTAAAATAGACATCGGCCAGAGTTTTTTTGTCACCTGACTATAGGTCAAGTTGTATCGTAGACATCTCTTTCCTTTATTCTCATACAACAAAGATAAGCTTTATTAATTGGCCTATGATCTCAACGGGGGAGGGGGAATTTCTTGCTAATGAAAGATGTAAGTAAGTTCGCCCTAGGGCGGACAAAGGATGAGCGGTTTTTTGGGATACATTTCTCGTTAGTGTAATCCCAGATTTTTAGTGCTCGCATGGCGTTGCGATCAACAAAGCCGTTCTGTAGATGGCGCTAAGTCATCATGTTCGAGAGGTGGTGTGCTGTAAGGCTCAGAATAGAGCAAAAACGGTATGAGGTTGGTGACAGAATTCGTGGCCCACGTTTTACACCAAAAATGTGCATTTTCACCTCCTAAAATCACAGCCAGCCTGCTTGCAAAAAAAGATTCTTCACAGTCTTTAAAGCCATCTAGATAGTATTATTTATATGTGGTAAACTCTGATGGCTAACGCCCATAGTGCAATATCAGAAATATTGATGGTGGTAAAAGATACTTGTGATTTTGTATAGGCTTCCCATATACTCGAGTAATACAAAAGGTAATTTACAACCAGATCCGATCACAACCCTGAGCTCTCAGCCCTCTTAATTTCCTACAGAGAAAGCTTGTGACGGTTACCTACACAATAGCTTGATTTCAAAGCAATTTTTGGTGTAAAATGGGGGGGCAGGAATTAAAAAAGCTCCAAGCCGCTATGCCCCATTTTCTCCTTGCCCCATGCTAGCTGAGCACCCCCCTGCTAACAAAATATACAATACTCCAGTACTTAGGCGCTGTACCTCCGTATAGTACAAGTACAGTATTCCCAAGAGAGTGCCAACTCTTGGCGCGGAGGCGCGAGTACACGATAGCAATCACATCCCGGCAATACCGCTCCCAGATGCGGTTTGCCACCGAGATCCCAGCTATTAACTCATCCGTTGTGCAATCAGCTGTTTGCTCCTGCTAAAAAAGTCGACGTGTTAGTCATTCCCAAATTGCGCTCTCAATAAAGGCTCCCAGATGCGGGAAGCATTACAAGTACGAGTACTCGGGGGGTACCTAAAGTCGGGCGCACCCCATATACAGTAATTTGGGTTTTCCCCCATACAAACCCGTTCTGTGGCTTTTTTTGTTAGGGGGAAAAAAGTCGGGCGCACTTCTAGAATAGGAAATAAACCTCGACATTTCGTGGCACCGCGCCAGACTTACCCTTGTACCCTAGTACAGTACTGTACTCGTCTGCAAACCTTACGCCTTACAAGTCCAGTAGAGTATTTAAGTTAGCAAGCGAACTTTAGGCTGTAATTCGGAAGGAAGCTTAGACAAAGCCCTTAACAAGCACCTTTTCCCGGAATCCTTAGTCCGATGATGGTTACCTCCATCTCCGTAGCCCTGAAAGGGGAAGGAGAAGAAAAAAGTAAATCATATTAGCCTTACTTCCATTTTCATCGCGTATTGGGAATCAGGTAATATTAAAGATTTAAGTCTTAATACTACGACCAAACATGGCTAATAGGAGTTAATATTCCTTTCATCATTTATTCTCGTACCAGGCCAAACTTGTTCTCTTTTACTACCTTTTAGTTCACACACAGGTCACTTTCACCTACTCGAGTACTTGTGTCTCGAGGCCAAAATTGGGCTGCCAGTTTGGCAGAGGCACCATGAAGCCATGAAAAGTATAGTGTTTGTGCTGTTTGAAAGATTGCAGTGAATAGTACCAGTAGCCAGTAAAGCCCATGTATGAGAATAAACTTACAATTTAAAATTTATTGCCCTGTGCTTGAGAAAACTGGTATCAAGGGTACACTCAATAGTGAATGAACATGTTCCCTTATCCTACCATCACAATTGCTGTCACTATTTGCACAGTGATCTTCGTTTTTACTACCATCGACTACATTGTCCTCTTTATATTAAACACATCAAATCTTTGATATTTCACATAATTCTGACACACCTTGCATTACCTTTATAGCAACCATATTCTGAATACATGATCAGAATACAAGTATAGCTTTTTGGCCTCTCTGTGGTAGAAAATTGGTGGATGACCTCATGGTCCAGAGCCGACTCTCCTAAGGTTCAACTATGGCACTTGTAAGGACATCTGAATGGCCAGGAACATGTTTAGGACACAAAGAATGATTTTTTTTTACAATTCCTCCTTGTTCAAAATGTGAATGCGAAAGACACAATCAATTTTATATAGATAATACTGCGCAAGTGCAAGGGGGGTTGTGTGGCATGCTAAGCCAGGATATATAGAGCACATTGGTAGGAGTTCTGGTTCTTATGCTTCTAAGCGAGATGGGTACTAGCAACTATATTTATACAAAAGTGTGCGCTCATATATGTGCAAGAAATATAGGGCTAACAATATAAGAAACATAAGTGCCAACATGTTTGATGCTGAAAACCGGCCAAGTAAATCCCAAATAATGTGGGTTAATTCATGGAGACATGAGGAGATTATTAGAAATATCATGACCAAGAATGGTGCATAAGAGATCCATAAACAACCATAAAATCCTGAATACCTGATAGGAAACCACATGTTAAATCCCCAGATATAATCCATGAAATAAACAATAAAACACCATAATATATATCTTAGCTATAGTAATGTAAGCGGTGGACAGGCATAGCTAAAACACAAACTAAGTAAAAGAATACCCAGTAGTGTTATGAAATATACTAGGAAATATACAGAAAAATTTCAACACTCTAATCCCTCCACATATCTCTGACATGTACCTGACTCTGGAAAACATCATTATTTTGTATAATATACACCTTTAATCTTCTCGTGTCTTTTGTATGATACCCATTTTTTTCCTGATCGGGGTACCTGTTTGGATCCTTTGCATTGCCCATTGATATGCTACTTCTTCACAAGAGCCTGTTTGTCTATGCCCATAAATTATCTCTCCCCTATGTACTTGATTTTCCTTCGTCTATTTTTCAATAATTCCCCTCTCAATTCTAATCACTTTCATATACATATGTCTTTGTTTCCTAATCGTGGTGCGGGGAGTGTACTGTACTCGACTATAGTCAGTAGCCACTTAACAGCTAAGCGAGCGATTTTGTATGGCATATGACGGATGTGCTTAGCTAACCTACCCATTCTGGTCTTGGGCTACACGGCATAAATAGGAGGATCAGGGAATATTGTAGGCTAGACCGGTCTTTAGCCCAATTCATATTTGCTTAATATTGAGTTTTGTGATAAATATCAGCATCACCTATGGCGCTGCTGCCTTTCCCTGCTGGACAGAAATGGAAAAATATCAAAACCCGAACACCGCTCTTGTTCTACCATTATTCCACCCGCGAGATAGGCGGACCCTTTTCATGATGGTGCCAGATTGTCACCAGACTTTAGAATAGGTGTATCATGCAATGTCTTGTATTGCGTCTGGTATTCTTTCTTCCTTATTCTTTCTTCTCTTTTTTAGCCTATGGAGGGATCTTGAACAAACCCGCCACAATCACGGGCAGGAACAGCATTTGCCGGCGGCCAGGTTTCATGAATTTCTGGTGGCGTTGGCAGGCTTTCGGTATATCGCGCCTGAATAGTAAATATTTTATTTATAGGCGATAGTGATCTTCAGTTACTTGCAAATATCTGAAGATGCCTACAGATATCTGAGGATGTCTACGGGTATCTGAAGATGCCTCAAGATACCAGAAGACGTCGGAATATATCTGAAGATGCCTGCTCTAGAGGTGGATCGACGACAACAGCGAAATGAAACGAAAGACAAACTCCCACTTTCCATACAGTCCAGGAGTGTGGAATTCTTGTTTCCGCTTCTCTTATAGCGTTCCCACCTTTTCCTTAGCCTTCCTAGTGGCTGCACGGTTCCAAAACCCTCGCATACTCCGGCATTCGAAATGCACTCCGAAAACAAACAGATGCCCCAAGCTAAATTACATTCAAAGCGACAAGCAAGCGGGCCCCCAGGAGCCTTCTGAACAACAAAGATTGTATTACCAGAGCATTCTGAGCATCGAGTCACGGTTTCCAATAACAAGATCCTGGGATCCTATCAAAACCACACATTATCACTCCAAAGCCTGCAGATATCTGTTGTTGGAAAAATGGAGTCAATGTGACGAACGTAGGTTGGGCAGGAAATAGTGGGACTCAAATCATTGGCTCTGTATATACATACCTCCTCTCAGCATTCCTCCCGTTCGGACCTCTGAGTCACCTTATACCCACCCTGTGTCTCCCTCCTTTCCCCTTTTGCTTTTGCCTAAACCCCGATGTTGGAACTTATTTGTCCCATGTGCTGGTCATAAGCAAACACTTCCTTATGTGTTATTATAATAATATACATTTAGCCTCCTCCGGTCCTATGCCCTCGTGGTTTGATAGACCAGGGTACTTTTAGTGTATTGGGATGCTCAAGATCACGGCTTGACATACCATATCTAGAAACGTGTTTATTTTCCTTTATTTGCAACACTACAGAACCGTCCGGGAATCCTACAGGGATGACCGAGATAATGCGAAGATCGGAGGGAATAAGGAATTACTTTATTAGTATGATATAGTGAGATATAAGGGAGTGGGGCGACTCATGGGGGTGGCGAGATGGTGTGGCGGCCGGGACTGCCCTAGGGACTATCGGGGGTATTAAACGAAAGTGGGGTGTAGGAAAGGACTTTATGGTGTGGGGAAGGACTGCGAGGGAGCGGCGACCGACGGCAGGTATTGGGGACGATGGTCGGATGCAGGCAAGCAAAAAATGAGAGGGACTGTAGGGAACGGCCCGGGATGGCAGATGACGGCCGGGAGCCACACACAAACTATGAGTGATATACTATGATGAGGGTTGCGGACATAGTAAAGGATATTCATGCAAGAAAGAGAAGAAGGTTAAATACATCATCAAGTACTACAAGTATGAAGACAAGACCGAACCAATTCATCCCTCTACAAATCTCATTTTCTCTTTTGAATATCATACCACTACATATTTTGCTTTGAATGATATATTAAATTTAGTGATCTCGCGACAAAGTTATGCTGCTGAAAAACAAGAACCCGGGCAACAGTGTATCTACTTTCAGAAGCGGAGGAAGCTACAAATCACCAACTATCATAGATGGGACCCCTCACCGTAAAACAAATCACACAATTCGCGATCAATTCAACTTGCTCAAGCTAACTCACAAGCCCTTCACCCAATTCAACCCGAGAGAAAAAGAACAAAAATGCCAAAGCAAAAGAAAGTCCAACCTTTCCCGGTTGTCCGACTACCCATTCACAGGGAATCCTCCTACGGCGGGTCAAGTAGACATCGAGTGCAGAAAAAAAATCCTAAGCGAACAGGAGCCAAAGCCGTGGAGACCGATTACGTAAGCAACCCATAGCGGGCATTAGAATCCGCATTCCCCCCAAGATTTGCACTAAACTATAACCACATGATCCTTATCTATAATCTTTTTAATATTCTATCACTCCTTCATATTAATTCTGGCTACTATGATTCTCTCTCCGCAATTGTTTTGGTGATTCTTTAAGCCATGTTCAGGGTTCTCGGTTAAGGCAGTTACCCTGCTTTCAGGGCTTGAGAACAGTTCAGTGAATTTTAGTACTCCATACCAATGTTGCAAAGAAGCCCTTCAGTGATCGAACCCAGGGGGTTAGAAGGGGGAGGGATTGAATCGGGGTTTCTGAAAAATGGGGATAGAAGGGGGGGTTCTTTAAAGACTTAGTAAGCAAAAAAACCAGGAAATATTCATTCTTCAGAAGCCGGGAGAGGAGTAAAATATCAAGAGTTGTCTGCTTTGTCATAAATCCTAGTTTACCCGCTTCTTTTACCACACTTTGCTGTGTTTCTTTACTTTCAACTAGCTTCAAATATCATTATTTATTGTTTTATTAGAAGGGGTTCTATCTTATAACCCCCCGGTTCGAAAAAGCGCATTCCAGCCCTTCGATCATTTTTTAATTTAACCCCCCCCTTCGTTGCAACATTGCTCCATACCACCGAGGATTTTTGGGTAGGGGAGTGCGAACTCTTGTTGGGTGGCTTATGTAATCAAATACATGTTTTGATTGCCTCTCGCTTAAAATTTTTTTCTCTTGCACTGGCTGACCTGCTATGATACCTGCTGAGAACATAGTGGATAGGAATAATAAACAGGAGCGATAGAATATTCAATTGCTATCTAGATAAGGATCATGTGGTTGTAGTTTGGTGCAAATCTTGGGGGGAATGCGGATTCTAGTGCCCGGTATAGGCTGCTTACATAATCAGCCTCCAAGGCTTTGGCTCCTGTTCGCTTAGGATTTTTTTTTTCTGCACTCGATGTCTACTTGACCCGCCGTATCCTCCCCTTGTTCTGCGCGTCTAAATTTCCTTTCGACTGTTGACCGTCTAAACTGTTGCTCCATTCACCGTGATGGTGGTTGAAAGGAAAGAAGGAAGTGAAGGATAGTCACCCCCCTGTCTACCAAGCCTGAACTAACAACCCCCCCACATGACCCATCCACCTCGGTATGAAAGACAAGCACCATATCTATTTCCCCCCCAAGCAAAGATCTATCCTCAACAATCGATAAAGCTCTTCTGAACGATTCCAAACTAACTAAAAATATTCTAACCAAGCAAAGCCGAAATTTATCCACAACAGTACCGCTACCACAGACACTTACTCTCAGCAGAATAGATTTGAAATTTTTGGGAGGTTTGCGGAGATCAAATTGTGAACTGGAAGTCTCAATTTCTAACGGCAGAAGAGATGTAACAGAAAAACTCCACAGTTAGGGCTTCGCTTGCACGTCCGTCAGCCCTAGTCGGTCTATGGAGTACAAAATGGACGGACTACTGTATTCTGTTCCATCTTCTAGGCTACCCATCCACCACCAACCGGGGCCGGCACGAGCCCCTAGACCTCGAAGCGACAATAATAGGAAAATAATGTCAACGCGTAGGGTGTCATTACTGTTAATTCAGTTTTAGTGAAGCGCAGTTAGTAGAGTGAATAAGCGAAGCCCGAACGGTAAAACTTACATCCCTATCCTTCTTATGAGGTGTCTAAGTTCCAAGTGAAATCGCTTAGCCGCTCGTCCACAAGTACCCCTGTGTGACCCTCATTTCACCGATCTTGACAGAGCAGTACCGTATGCGGCTCAACCAGACATTCGAGGCGCTACCTCCGTAATTTTGAGCGAGTTTGATCCGGGTAACCCAACAAGCCTATTGTTCTTGATGCAGTATCAGATGGAATGTGAGGCTTAACAAAATCTATTAAGCCTTTTACACGCTACTTTTATCTTTGTACTCGACCAAGTAAAACAAAAAGTTGACCATATCACGCTCGCACTCTATTGAGACCCCACCTTCCAACCCGGCTTTTTGGGCGCGCGTGATGGTGCGGGGGAGGGCGTAACTTAGTATCATACTCGTGGCACCAGGGAATTCAAATATGCATTCAGAGGTACAAGTAACGATATTTTGGCTACGGTAAGCAGACTCGCGGCGGATAGCAGTGGTGTCGAAAAAGAATGGAGCGGGTATATTTCTTTGTCCTACTCGAGTACTCCGGCGCAAAATAAGTCACGGTGCATTATTCGGTCCGGCCCGACAACCGGAAAAGTACCCTCAATACTAGCCACCATTTAAAACAGGGCTGAGGTTCAGCCAATCACATTGCCAAAGCCTGCGGACGGCTGGCTATGTTAGGTGCTCGCTATGGCCTGGAATACATTACCGGTAAATTTAGATAGTGTTGTGTGGCCGAGAAGATGTTTGGCCGGGGAAGTGCGGTGCGAGCCCCCACTCGGAAGTGTTCCATAACTCATTTTCCACGGAGCACTTTGAAGAATTTGATCTTTGCTTGCCGAATAGTCCTGAATAGAAATGCTAGCTTTTGCCCGTTAGCAGTATTAACCGCTAGGCGAATTCCTCCTTTCCCGGCCCCCTCCCCACACTCTGATTGTTATGTGCTCCCGTCGAATCTGACGGACTGGTGCTCCTAGTCATCCTCAATTTTCTACTTCTCACAAAGGGCGAATCAGAGAACAAAATTTGTGATGTTCCAAGCAGACTCCCTGAAAGACGTGTATGAGTAAAAAATATCCGATCCTAAGAGAGTAAGCAAGTCAGGTGAAGTAGCACACGGTTTAGTTAATGGGCGTTCTGCAGTGATGTGTTCTGCAGTAGTAGCCTGTTGCACAATATCACTCTCCATGGGCAAGGTATCCGTTGGGGCTATGAAAATAAAAATATTTGGGAGAATAAAAAATGCGAAGCCGAATGGTAACAGGATGGATAGGGCAAAACTTATTTTCTCCTTCTCGAATGAATTAACGGTAAAGATAGGAGTATATATGAAGAAAAAACTTAACTTAACCGAGTGATCCCGATCCTCTTAGCGATCACCACAGATGTCCACTTTCTTCCCCGTATGTCCTGCATCCTAATGGAAACAAAAGAAAAAAAACATTGTTTCTAATTATTCAACAAAAGTAATGCATCACAAAGACTCCCATTCTCCTGCGCCTTTAATTCAATCCGCGACCCTCGCCCTACCCCGATCCCCACAGCCACCCCGAGTGCTACTCATCCATTAACGTAAACATTTCCCCAAGCTTTTGAACTTTCATGAAACAAAAGAGACTAGCTTATAGCCTGATTTCCAACAAAAAACTCACCTGTGTGTTCTAGAGGCAGTTGCGATGGTTAGGAATATCTTCGCCGGAGCTGGGGTTAGTGAGAAGCTTTGGTTAGTCATCTGACCTCGTTTGGAAGCTCTCCTTGAATCTCGGTGATTTGGTATTCTTGGCTCTCAGCTCACTTTTACAAGCTAAGTGTAGAAAATATTGGGAAATTGATAGTAGGCAGAATAATTCTGGAGCGATTCTGGCATCCCATCTTTGTTGTGCTGTAAATGTATGACTCCGGGCTCAGATGAAGGTTGGCAAAAGCTGAAATGTCCACTCCCGGTAATTGGTCAACAAGCAATACTCATGACTTTACTGATCCAGCTATTAGTACAAAGTAAGCAGTCGTCACGGCGCTCTGGAGTGAACTATACCGTAAAGCCATCGTGAGTTCACACGAGCGCACTCTAATAACTCATTTCCCAAAGAGTGGGGTCCATCAATGGGCTTCTGGGGCGGGTGCCAGGGAACTCACAAGAGTCGCTGAGAAGGCCAAATAGAGGGATCCAGCAGGAAATATAATCCCTACCAAAAATGCCAAGCATGACAGGAGAGACTTGATGCGAACCTCAGGAAATTTTTGAGTTCCAGCAGTAAGACAGGATGCCAAGATGACCTGAAGGCAAGTGCGCAATAGCGTGAGACATGGCCTGGCCCAAGTTGTTGTAGTATTCAAGGATTGTAGGTAGAAATAGTAGTGACCATACTCATCATGGTTTAGATTTTGCCTTGGCCATTGTTTACATCTTGGTATTTCCAGCAGGGATAACCACTACCCCTACTGCCCACCATTGGGTGGTAGGGGTGTTCACGATCCTTACAGAAAATGCCAACTGTGAGAACTTAGTATTTCGCCTTTCCTAATTTATCGCCGTTGCTGTGGTTACGACGTTTTCCGCAGGGATTGGGTTTGTCTGCTGGATCCCTCTAATGATAAAAGAGCGTTTTGCGATGCAGTACCCCTGCTGGGCCTTAGCGAGCCTACAGTTAGTGAATGAAAGGTAACTTAAGTTTCTAAGGGCTTTCTTCAACCGGAGTCTGCGCGCGGGGATTCAAGGAAGGGTAATCAAAGGCGTTGGTCGGGCTGTGCGTTTACTTGATATGCTACCGCTTCACGAGAGCTTGTTTATCTCTACCCATAAATTATCTTTCATATCATACTTTATTTCCTCCTTTCATTTCTCAAGAATTTCTCTCTTAATTTACATCATGTTCCTATGGATATACCTTTAATCAGGTATGGTGGTGTGGGGGAGGCAATCGTAAATAGAAAGTCACATAACAGCTGCGCGAGCGATTTTGCATCACTTCTGAAGGATATGCTTAACCACCCTTACCCATTCTAGCCCTAGACTGCTTCAGATAAATGGGAGGATCAAAGGCAGCGAATGTCATGGGCTGGACCGTTCTTTAGTGTGATAGCATTCAGGTTGCCCAACACCCTGTTTTGTCCTAAATATCGGCATCACCTAAACAGATGAGGCCTTTCTCCATTATACGGGGGGGGTATTAAAACCCGAATCCCCATCCGCTTTCCTCATTACCCATCTACGACAGGCGAGCCCTTTTCATGACGGTGCCAGTTTGTCCCCGAGGGTGCAGACTTTCTAATTGGTGTATCATAGTGGCTCTTGAATTATTTGTGCTGTTCTTTCTTCAAAATCTTTTTCTATTTCTAGCTTCGGGAGGAATCTTGAAACTAAACTCTACAGTCACGATCGCGGCCAAGATTCATATATACCCCTTCTCAATACACATCCCATCTTCTCTCCAAATCTCCTTACACCCGCCCCGTATATCCTTTGCCCTCGCGTGGATACTTTCCCCTCCTTCTCCCATTTGTTTTTTCCTAAACTCCGATATTTGAACTCATATGTCCCATGTGCTTGTTATTGGCAAACACTCCCTTATGTGTCATAATATATACATTTAATCTTCTCCTGTCCTATATCCTCGTGGTTTGATAGACCAGGTTTCTGTTAGTGTATTGGGATTCTCAAGATCGTAGCTTGACATACTACCCCTACGAATATATTTGTTTTCCTTTGTTTATTGCTGTGTACTGAACTGTCCGGGTGCCACATAGGGATAATGCCAGGAAGATGAGACGGGACCGCCGGGCCCAAAAAGCTATTCCTTGATCGGTTGAGTGAGGCACAAGGCAGAAATGCTACTCAGGCGGACGACTGCGGAGATGGTGTGACGGCTGAGACCGTGCCTAGCCATACGGGGGATGAAAAGAAGGTGGGGGTGTGGGAAAGGACTCCGGAGCGGGGGGAGGGGTACAGACTGCAGGTATTAGGGATAACGCCCGGGTGCAGGCAAGCAAAAAATGAGAGAGAATAAAAGGAACGGCCGAGGATGGCACATGACGGCTGGGGACCGCGCATAAACTATGAGTAATATATTATGATGCCAGGTAGCCGACATGGTAAAGGATATTCCCGCAACAAAAAGAAGGTTAAATCGATTGTCAAGTATTCCGTGTATGAGGGTATGTCTGAGCCAATTCATTTCTCTATGTATTTCCGTGCCTCAAGTGAGGGCTGAAGGAGAATCTTCTCGCTGTGATTTCTCCCCCTAATCCAAAGCCGGAAATCCTGGACATCCTAGCGTCATTCTCAATTATTTCGGTTCTTACGGTAGATGTGTCTAAGTCTTACTTTAATAGTGGAGAAGAGGTAACAGTAAGAGTCCACTGGAACCTGCATGGTCTGGCAGGGTTTTCCATTTTACCTCCGTCTGCCGCTGTAGGTTAACTTATGTTGTACAAAACGGAAGGACTACCCGCGGTCCATCTGATCCTAGCTCCGAGACTGATAGACGAGAGATTATCTTCTTTGCATGATGTTATGCTCTACTCTGTTCCATCTTCTACTTATCCACCACCAACTGTAGCCAAACTAGAGCGCCTAGACATCGAAGAGATAATAATAGGAAAATCATGTTAACGCGCGGGGCGCCATTACTATTACTCGTAGTTCAGTTTTAGTGAAGCGAAGTGAGTAGAGTGAATGAGCAAAACACGAGCGGTAGACTAAAACTTACATTTCATTTCCTCCCCGCAAAGTGCCTACGGAGGTAAAGTTCCTAAGTCCCGCATGTTTCACAGGGTGTAAGAGCACAAACCTCGCTTGTGGAACTTCCAAAACTTAGGCGCTTTCGCACCGCAAGTTCCAAGTGAGTTCGCGTATCGGTTATTTCTGTGCGACCCTCATTTCCCACCTTGACAGAAAGGTATGCGGCTCAAGCAGATATTTGAGGCGATAAGTTTGAGCGGGGGTAACCCAACAAGCCTATTGTTCTCGGTTGGAAAGATGCAGTGCTAAGCCTGATATGAGGCTTAAAATCCATTCAGCTTATGAAACGGTGCTTTTATCTTTGCACTGGACCGAATAAAACAAAAAGGGTTGATGTCCATACCACACTTGCACTCCATTGAGACAGCACCTTCCGACCTTGCTATTTGGGCATTCGCGCTCCTGCTAGGGGGGCGTAGTACCATACTCGTGGCACCAGGGGAACAAATATCTAGTCATAGGTAGAAGTACTATATTCTGGCTACTCTCGCGACGGTTATCAACTGGTGTCGAACAGGAATGGAGCGGGTATATTTTTTTATCCTACTTGAGTACACCGGCGCAAAATAAGTCACGTCGCACTCTTTGGCCCGGCGCGACAACCGGAACAGTACCCGCCACCAAACTTCCCCGAACAATCAGCCTCAACCAATTCTACAGCGGAAATGATACAAGTAGCGACGTGAGAAATTGGAAGGAGAAAAGGGGAGAGGGTAAGATCGGGTAACTATGGTTGGAGCTTGGGAAGCATGGAGCTATTGTGAATCGTGGCACTGTATTCCACCCCATTGTGTGAGCCTAGCGGGCCACCATCCCAATACTAGCCACCATTTAAAACAGGACTGAGGTTCAGCCAATCACATTGCCAAAGCCTGCAGACGGCTGGCTATGTTATTGTGAGTGGACAAAATTAACCGAACACCCGGGTGAGCCTGGCAACCCATCGCTTCGGGGTCCCCACAAAAGTTATTACAACCAACGGGCACCTCATAACACCTTCTGTTTTTTTATTGCAGCTAATGGATTGTATACCGAGTACTGATTACTGTCATGTATTTAAAATATTCTTACTTATTTTTCTTGACTGGGTTGGGGTGGCTGTATCGACGAGGTTGACAACATCACGACTAAAATTATGAGTATTTATTGATCGGTTAATTTTGTCCACGTACAATAGGTGCTCGCTATGCTATGGCTTGGAATACGTTAGTTGTGTGGTTTGTTTTCGGCAGAGTACTGTACAGTACTTTGAAGGATTTGATTTTTGCTTGCCAAGTACCCCTGGATAGGAGTGCTAGCTTTTGCTCGTTAGTAGTATTAATCGCCAGGTAAATTCCTCCTTTCCCAGCCTCCTCCCCCCACTCTCATCGTTCTCCGCTCCCGTCGAATCCGATATGACGGACGAGTGTTCTGAGTGGTCCACAATTTTCTACTCCTCACAAGTGACCAATCATTGGAAGAAAGTCTGGTATGGGCCACGCAGCCTGCGGGAAAGACGCCGATGAGCAAAAAGTAAGTAATCCTAAAAGAACAAGCAAGTCAGGTGAAGTAGAACACGATTCAGGTAATTGAACATTTTACAGTGCGGTAGTAGACTGTAATACTATATCACTATCGCGTAGGGCGGGCATCTATCCTATAGAAGCACCCATTAGAGCTATGGAAATAAAAATATTTGGGAGAATCAAAAAATGCGACACCAAATGGTGAGAGGATGGATAGCGCGCAAGTAATTCTCTTGTTGAATGCTGAATTGGCGGTACATAGGGGTATATATCAAGAAAAAAAATAACCGAGTCATCCTGATCCTCTGATCCATCACCACGGATGGCGGTTTTTTCCCCCGCATGTCCTGAATGGAAGCAAGAGGGAGAATAATTATGTGTACTCGAGTAATCCTTCAACAAAAGAAATGCATCACAAAGTCACCCGTTCTCCGCCGCCTTTAAATCAATTCCTGACTCTTGCCTCCACAGTCTTCGTGCGTTCCTTTGACTGCCCAGACTCATACCCATCCATCAACGTAAACATCTCCCCAAGCTTTTGAATCCTCATGAAACAGAACAAAAGAAACTATAGCCTGATTTCCAACAGAAAAAGCTCACCTGTGTATTCTAGAAGCTGTTGCGAGAGTTAGGAATCTCTTCGATAGAGCTAGGGTTAGTGGGACGCTTTTGATTAGTCATCTGACCTCGCTTGGAAGCTCTCCTCAAATCTCAGAGATTTGGTAATGTTGACTCTATCAGTTCACTTTACAAACGAATTGTAGCGAATATTGGGGAATCGATAGCACCCGAGCAGACAGAATAACTCTGGAGCGATTTGGTTATCGCATATTTGTCGTACTAGAAATGTAGACTCAGGGCTGAGATGAAGGTTGGCAAACGTTGAAAAAGTGACTGCTGGTAATTGGTCAACAAGCAATACCCATGACTTTACTGATCCAGCTATCAGTACTATGCAGTAAGTAAGCAGGCGTGACGGCCGTCCGGGGTGAACTGTACTGTACTGTACCGTAAATCATGAGTTTACACGAGCGCTCTCATCTATCATTTCGGAAAGCCCGGGTTCCCTCGATGAGGCTTCGAACGGGCGTGCCAGGGAACTCAAAAGAATCGCTGAGAAGGCCAGATGGTGAAAGAGAGCTCTGTGGTGAAAGGCCGGTGTCGGGCTAAGCGAGCCTACGTTAAGTCACTTTCCGGAGCAGGAGCAGTCAACGGCGTAGAAATGATTGGCTGTGGCCTACAGGTGACACAACAGCGAAAATATGAACAGCAGAGTGAGCCCCGCTTTTCCTGGGTCAAGTGAACAAGGCCCACATCGACACCTTCGACGAACAACCTTGCCGTTATATTCTCTCCTCACTCATTACCAACTTTATCCGCTATGGACACATTGCAGACTGGGGACAGAGTATCAAGGCTCGATGGCCCATGGCAGCATGGCATGTTGAACGCCCTTACATACCATCGCATGACGAACACGATATATGGTGACTCAAATTCGAACTTCGGGAATGCGTCAAACAGCTATAATAACACCATTAACGTGGGAATAGAGGAAGAGTCCTTGCGGATCCAAGAATGGTTATCTCCACTACAACCCTCTAAAAGACATCGGGATGTGAAAAACAGTCGGCTCGATGGTGTTGGGGAATGGGTTCTCCGGAGGAACGAGTTCGAGTCATGGTGCAGGAACAAGGACGGGTCGGTGGATCCCATATTGCTATGTTATGGTGGTCAAGGGGTTGGAAAGACCTATATAAGGTACAAGATTATTCTCCCGAATTAAGGAACAAGGTTGACGAGGGATAAAATTAGTTCCTTAGTAATCGACACGCTGCGGAAGGAAACCCGGGGACGGAATATGGCCGTTGTATTTCTCTATTGCGATTACCAGGCACAGAAGGACCAATCGGCGGTGAATATGATAGGGGGTCTAGTTCGGCAGGCAGCTTCGAGAGTGAAGGGGATTCCAAGTGAAATCAAAAGGGCTTTTGACGAGTCGAAGGAGGAGGGTGATGATGGTCTGGGGTTGCCAGATATGGTGAAATTATTTGTCCAGGTGGTCGGTTCCATCGAGGTAGTATATCTTTGTGTCGATGCAGTGGACGAGGTGCTTCCACAGCATCGACTAAAGTTCCTTCGCGCGTTACAACAAATTGTTCAAGAAGCATCAAATGTGCGGCTATTTCTCACGGGAAGACCACATATTCGCACGGAACTCGATAAGATTCTTGCCAGGAGAGTCTATTCCATACATATTGTAGCCGACCGAGGTGATATCACTCGATACGTGAGCCAGAAAATGGACGATGACGATGACCAAGATCCAGGCTTGATGACAGAGGATCTGAGAAATGTTATCTTGGAAACAATATTGGAAAAAGCTTCGGAAATGTGAGTAGAGGCACTTAGGTTCCTAAATCGAATCCCTCATTGATATTCTGCTCAGGTTTCTACTTGTTGCCCTAAATATCGAGGCAATCTTGGGCGAGACATCAGTTGCAAGCAGAAAACAAATGTTGCGACAGGTGGCCACAACGGGTGTGGGCCTCGACAGTGTGTATGTCCAGACATTGCAGCGGATAAGGGAGCAGAAGGGAGACAGATCGCGACTTGGGATGGAAGTGTTGATGTGGGTATCGCACGCCGAGCGGCCATTACGGATTGACGAACTCTGCCACGCTCTAGCGGTAGACATGCAGTCGACGGATCTCGACGCTGAGAATATCCGGCCACAAGATACAGTGTTAGGGTCATGCTTAGGGCTTGCCGTGCTTGACACAAAGACATCGACCGTGCGACTAATCCACTACACACTTCAAGAATACCTCTCCCAGTCTGGTATCTTTCCCGATGCCCACAAAGCACTTGGGCAAATCTGCTTGACCTATCTAAACCACAATATAGTCCGGGGCCTCTTGGTCAACAACGTTTCGAACCTTGGAGAAATGCCATTCCTGAAATATTCTTCCCTGTATTGGGGAAGCCACGCGAAAGTGGAGCTCTCAGATCGCTCGAAATCACTTGCACTTGATCTGTTAAACTGCGGCGGTAACCATATATTTTCTACCTTACTTGTCCAAGAAATAAACAGTCATCATGATTGCTCACTTCCTTATCACCTATGGCCCAGTTTGCACTGCGCATGTTACTTCGGAATTGATGATGTCGTGGCTGAATTGATAGAGGGGGAAGGCTGTGATATCAATCAGACTGACTGTATGAATAATACAGCACTATGTTGGGCTGCTCAGCAAGGCCATGAAGGGGTAGTGAGACTACTGCTCGCACGGAACCACGTCAATCCCGATAAGCCAAGCGACTATGGCCAAACACCGCTGTGGAGGGCTTCTTCCAAAGGGCATGAGGGGGTCGTGAAACTATTGCTCTTACAGAGCGATGTCAATCCTGGCAAGCCAAGCGATGATGGCCGAACACCACTCTGGAGCGCTTCTTACAGTGGGCATGAGGGGGTGGTGAAACGACTGCTCGCACGGAACGACGTCGATCCTGACAAGCCAAACGACGAGGATAAAACTCCGCTCTGGATTGCATCTTACGGTGGGCATGAGGTGGTGGTGAAACTACTGCTCGCACGGAAAGATGTCGATCCTGATAAGCCAAGCGATGATGGTCGGACACCACTCTGGAGCGCTTCTTACAGTGGGCATGAGGGGGTGGTGAAACTACTGCTCGCACGGAACGATGTCGATCCTGATAAGCCAAGCGATGATGGTCGAACACCACTCTGGAACGCTTCATCCAGTGGGCATGAGGGGTTGGTGAAACTACTGCTCGCACGGAACGACGTCGATCCTGACAAGCTAAACAACGAGGATAAAACTCCCCTCTGGATTGCATCTTACGGTGGGCATGAGGGGGTGGTGAAACTACTGCTCGCACGGAACGATGTCGATCCTGATAAGCTAAGCGATGATGGTCGGACACCACTCTGGAGCGCCTCTTACAGTGGGCATGAGGGGGTGGTGAAACTACTGCTCGCACGGAACGATGTCAATCCCGACAAGCCAAACGACGAGGATAAAACTCCGCTCTGGATTGCATCTTACGGTGGGCATGAGGGGGTGGTGGAACTACTGCTCACACGGAACGACGTGGATCCTGACAAGTCAAGCGATGATGGTCGAACACCAGTCTGGAACGCTTCATCCAGTGGGAATGAGGGGTTGGTGAAACTACTGCTCGCACGCAGCGACGTCAATCCCGACAAGCCAAACGACGAGGATAAAACTCCGCTCTGGATTGCATCTTACGGTGGGCATGAGGTGGTGGTGAAACTACTGCTCGCACGGACCAGTGTCAATCCTGACAAGCCAGACGTGGATGGCAAAACTCCCCTCTGGATTGCATCTTACGGTGGGCATGAGGGGGTGGTGAAACTACTGCTCGCACGGAACGACGTCGATCCTGACAAGCCAAGCCATGATGGTCGGACACCACTCTGGAACGCTTCATCCATTGGGCATGAGGGGTTGGTGAAACTACTGCTTGCACGCAACGATGTCAATCCCGACAAGTCAAACGACGAGGATAAAACTCCGCTCTGGATTGCATCTAATTGTGGGCATGAGGTGGTGGTGAAACTACTTCTCGCACGGAACGATGTCAATCCTGACAATCCATGCAACGATGGCCGGACACCACTCACGACCGCTTCTCACCATGGGCATAAGGTGGTGTTGAAACTACTGCTCCCACGGACAGACCTCCATCTCGACAAGCAAAGCAAAGCCAAACAATGACGGCCAAACAGCACTCCGATACGCTTCTTTCCATAGGCATGAAGAGTTGGTGAAACTACTACTCGCACCGACCGATGTCAATCTCGACGTGCCAGACTATCATGGTGGAACACTACCCCTTACAGCCTCTATCCGCCAGCGCGGTTCGCTCAATTACCTCCCCCCCCGCCTCTATTATTCCTAGGCTCTCCGGTGTATTCTCAGAATACCTAAACTTAAATTCCTCAACATTTCCCTAGCATATACCTGTTGCTCGTAAGCACCTTTATTGTATAATCTGTCATTAATTTTCCCGCGCCCTCTGCACCCATTTCGCGTCATCAGGCTATGTCTTTAGTTCCTTTAGCTGTTTAGTTCCTTCCGGTCACTATTTGATATGCCTCCAGTTCACAAGAGTTTATTTGTATATGCCCATAGATTGGCTTCCCCACATGATATTATTCTCTACTTTCCTCCACTTATTTCTCAACAATTTCCCTCTTCATTTAGATCTTATTCATATACATAGGCTTTCAACCTAGTGTTGGAATACGGGGCGGCTTATTGTGAATATAAGTGCCCGTTTATCTAGAGCCGGCCGTCTAAGAACCTCAGACGATGACGACCGTTAATGCGCGCTTGACAGTGGAGACAAACTCCCACATTCCATAGCGTCCAGGGGTGTGGAATCCTGGTGTCCACTTTCCTCATAGCGTTCCCACGTTTCTCTTAGCTTTCCTGGTAGCTGCATGGTTCCAAAAATCTGGAGCATTCCTGCTTTCGAAAAAGCATTCCCGAAAACAAACAGATGCCCCAAGCTACATCATATCCAAAGCGACAAACAAGCGTGCCCCTAGACGCCATCCAAATAAGATAGGTCGTATGATGAGAGCATGCCGAGCGTCGTATCAAGGTTTCCAACAAAAGATCCTCTCATCCAATCAAAATCATACATTATCACTCAAAAGACTCTAGATATGTGCTGTTGGAAAAAGTGGCTTCAATGCGACGAACATATGTCGGGCAGGCAATAGTTGTGCTAAAATCATTTGTTCTGTATATACATACCTCCTGCTAGTATAAATACCGTGGCCCAGTATGAACACATCAATGCACAAGAGATATCTGAAAATTCTGATCCTTCTTGCACGAACTATATTGTTCCCATAGTAAACTGGTTTTTACTTTCTCTTCAATCTCCTGTCTCACACATAGAAGACCCAATATGCGAAGTCCGGCCAAGCCCAGTATATAGGCCTTTAAAGCCCAGCTATGGCCGGCAATTCGGCCCTGCTTGCAACCAAAAAGCCGAGTCTGGCCGGCCTAGACCCTAGGCTCGGTCGATTTGGAATCCTGCATATACATTCCCCTTCTCAGCGCACCTCATATCTGGGTCGCCGAGCACCCTCATAGCTACCATGGATATCCTTTGCCCTCTCGTGGATACTCTCCCCCTTATTCCCCCTTGTCCCATGTGCTTGTCATAGGCAAACACTTCCTTATGTGTCATAGTATATGCATTTAGTCTCCTCCGGTCCTATATCCTCATGGTTTAATGGAATAGGGTACTATTAGTGTATTGGGATGCGATCACCGTTTGACATAGTATCTCGGCGAATGTGTTTATTTTCTTTTGTTTTTAACAGGGTTCCGAACCGTCCGGGGGCCCTATTCGAGTACAGGGATGACAGAGATAATACCAAAAAAGTGGGAGGGGACTGCTGGGCCGACAATCTATTCCTTTATCAATACAGCGATAGACAAAGGGGAGGCGCCACTCAGGCGGATGGCAGGCGAGATGGTGTGACGGCCAGGACTGCGCGGGGGACTATCAGGGGCATCGAAAGAAAGTTGGGGGTAGGAAAGGACTTTAGGGTGTGGGGAAGGACTGCGGGGGGGCAGCGACCGACGGCAGGTATCAGGGATGATGGCCGGATTCAAGCAAGCGAAAAATGAGGGAAACTGCAGGAAACGGCCCGGGATGGCAGATGGAGACCGGGAGCCACAATCAAACTATGAGTGATACATCATGATGCCGGTAGCCGACATAGCAAAGGATATTCCTTCAAGAAGGTTAAATAGATCCTCAAGCTCTCCGAGCATGAAGATAATACTGAACCTAATCCATTCCTCTGCAAGTCTTGTTTTCTCTTTCGGATACTGCTCTAAATCCTTCGCTCTCCTTAATATATTAAATTTAGTGATGTCATGACAAAGTCATCGTATAACAATAGGACAAATGTTTTCGTTTGTGGGCCTAAGAACCTCCGGAGATACATCAAATTCGATCAAATTCGGGGTATGGAATCTCTCTATTTGCGCCTCCACCTCTCAATTAATTAAAATGAATTTTTTTTGAATGGTTAGCCAGGGACCTAATGATTATGGAATTCTCATCTTTATAAAGAATTTCTTTCTTCTGTCACTGGTGCTAGTAAACTTGGGGATTCATGGAGATGCAGGAGATAGGCGCTAAGAATTGGTATGGACAGGCAGGAAAATATGCATGTTTTCGAAGTTGCCAGTTTAGCATCACCACAGTCGACCCAATATTACTCTATTCACTGCAATACTAAAATAGTTGGTTTAGAATAGAGAGAATTACTATTTCTCAAAGGATTGATCAACCCGTACGGAGGATGGTGGAGTTCTGATGTTCTGAAAATCGTCGTTTTTGGTGTAAAAAGGGCTACCGAGGGTGACTTTTGTTAGGGTGTGGTGTCGATGCCATAGAAGCTGACTCAGCAATATAGATTGAAGTCTTTTTGGGAGATTTGCCGAGATGAAATTGTGAACTAACTTTACCATAAAAACTGAAATAATTGAGGATCTCGCTAGGACTTCGGAGTTGCCTTTCCCCGTAAGTTCTGTGCCTCAAGCCAGGGCTGAAGGAGAATCTTTTCACTATGTTTTCCCCCTCCAACCCAAAGCCGGAAATTTTGGACATACTGGCGCCATTTTCAGTTCTTACATTAGAAGTGTCTAACTGTCACGGCAGAAAATATGTACCTAGTACGAGTAACAGAAAAACTCCACAAGAACCCGCATGGTTCGGCAGGACACCCAATCCCACCTCCCTCTGCCACCGCCCGTCTATGAAGTACAAAGCCGATGGACTGGAACTAGCGATCCATCCAGTTCTACCGTCAAGATGGACGGACTGTTAAATTTTAGTCAAGTGAAGTGAGTCGAGTGAATTAGTGAAGTATGAGTGGTGAAACTTACTGTACTGTACTCGTACAGTACATTTCATATATCCTTCGTGTTTACGGTATTCCTGAGTTCCGGGTAAATTCGCTTAACCTATAGTCTCCTTCCATGCGGCCCTCATTTCTCATATTGAGTGAGCGATAGGCGGCCCAACAAGATATTCGAGTGGTTAGCTTTATCAGAGTGTTATCCGGATGTTGTGTTACTCTTAGACCGAATATGAGCTTTGCTACACGGCACTTTTATCATTGCACCAGTGCTAGTATTCATGTACTTGTAAATAATAAAACACAAAAGGGCTGGTGACTGACAATACCTCACTGGCATTCCATTGAGACCGCACCGTTCCAATCCGGCTTTGTAGTCGCGCGTGCTCGTCTCGGGCGGGGGAGGCGTTGTATCTTAGAACCCGGGCATACAAATATCCCTTAGAGGAATTATACAAGTACAATATTTTGTCTACCGCAAGCACGCTCTATGGCCTCTCTTAAGGTCGGAGCGGATATCCGCTGGTGACGAAAAGGGATGGAGCTGGTATATTTTTTTATCCCCCTCGCGTACTGACACTCCGGCCCAAAATTAGTCAACCAGAACTGTACCCCCCACCAAAAATACCCGGACGACCAAACTCAACCAATTCTACAGCAGAAATCATGCCACTAGCGACACTAGCGACACTAGCGACACGAGAGATCACAAGGAGAAATGGGAGAAGGGGAAGATAGGACAACCAGAGTTAGAGCTCCTGAGGCATGGAGCTATTGTGAATGGTGGTACTGTATTCCACCCATAGTGAGCGAGAGCCCTGGATCATGAGCCACCATGCAGATACTAGCCACTATTTTAAACAGGACTGAAGTTGAGCCAATCACATTGTATAAACCTGCAGATGGCTTGCTCTCGGGCGCTCGCTTGGAATATTTTAGATATTGTTGTGTGGCTGAGAGGATGTTTGGCTAGGGGAGCGCAGTGCGAGGCCCCAATGGGAAGCGTTCCATAATTTATTTTCGGCAGGAGTATTTTGAAGAATTTGATTTTTGTTTGCCAAGTACCCCTGGATCGGATGGAGTGCCAACTTTTGCTGGTCAGCGGTATTAATCGCCAGGCCAATTCCTCCTTTCCCATCCGCCTCCCACACTCCGATTGTGCTGTGCTCCCGTCGAATCTGACGGACTGGTGCTCCTAGTCGTCCGCGATTTTCAACTTCTCACAAAGGGCGAATTATAGAACAAAATCTGTTATGTTCCACGCAGCCTCCCTGACGTATATGAATAAAAAATATCCGATCCTAAGAGAGTAAGGAAGTCAGGTGAAGTAGCACACGCTTCAGTTAATTGGCGTTGTGCAGTTTCAATCTTATTTATTACTACGTAAACGGACACTGCTAATATAGGCTTCGGCTTTGCAGTGATGTATTATAGTAGACTGTAGCACAATATCACTCTCAGATGGGCCAGGTATCCGTTATATAGAAGCACCCGTTGAAGCTATGGAAATAAAAATAATTGGGAGAATAAAAAATGCGACGCCGAATGGTAACTGGATGAATAGGGCGAAACTTATTATTTTCTTCTAGAATGAATTAACCGTAAAGACAGGAGTATATATGAAAAATAATAATAACTGAGTCATCCTGATCCTCTGGCGATCACTGATGTCCGCTTTTTTCCTCGTATGTCCTGCATCCAAATGGAAACAAAAGAAAAAAAAAACATTTTTTCTAATTATTTAATAAAAGTAATGCATCACAAAGACTCCGGTTCTCCGCGCCTTTAATTCAATGTCGGGCTCTTGCCTTGACTTTATCTTCACAGTCTTCGTGCTTTCCTCTACCCAGACTCCTACCCATCCATCAACGGAAACCTCTCTCCGAAGCTTTTGAACTTTCATGAAACGAAAGAAAATATACCCTGATTTCAACAAAAAAAAACTCACCTGTGTGTTATAGAGGCAATTGCGAGAGTTGGGAATCTCTTTGCCAGACATAGGGTTAGCGAGACCCTTCGGTTAGTCATCTGACCTCGCTTGGAGGTTCTCTCTCATTCTCGGTGATTTGGTAATGTTGGCTCCCTCAGCGCACTCTACAAGCGAATCGTAGCGAATACCGGGAGATTGATAGTCGGCAGAATAATTCTTGAGCGATTCGGGTGTCTGATCTTTGTCGTACTGGAAATACATGATTCCGGGCTCAGATGAAGAAGGTTGGCAAGTGTTGAAAAAGTCACTCATGGTAATTGGTCTACAAGCAATACCGATGGTTTTACGGATCAGCTAGAACAGTGCTGTGCCTATGGTCTCATCGTGTATTCGGAATCAGGTAACTATTAACAGTGTTCCGGAATTAGTAGAAATGGGATAAAATTAGATTAGCGATGTCATACACAATCTTAAAACAGAAATCAAGGGAAATAATAAAGATAATTACAGGAGCAATGATGGCCGTGGTGGTGATCGTGACTGTTATGTACTCGAGTAAATGCTAAAGTTGAGGTAACAAGAATTGTAGGCTTAAAAGGGCAAATGATTCCCGGTAAAACTATGCTAGAACTGAAGACTAACTGTGCTCGGAGCAAGACATTCATGAGAGCTGAAGGCTAGCTGGGAGCAAGAAGAGAAGGAAAAGGTCGGAGAGGATTTACGGATTTAAAAGTATTGGAGAATGGGCATACTAGTTAGGTATGCTGGAGAGAAGGCTTTTTGGAAAACTTGGTAGACAAGCAGGAGGTAGGATGAAAGGCCAATATGGAGTGAGCCGGCAGTGAAACTTTTGAAAAGAAGGCTAGATTACTGCTGGTTTGTAGTTTTTCTCGCTTCTCAACTCAATCAGGATAAGCACAAGAGCTTAGTTTTTGTCCCCTTTCGGAATTCTCTTCTGGGACTGGTGTTCCTACTGGTCCCCAATTCCGAATACACGATGAAATTACAAGTACCGTGCAGCAAGCAAGCAATCTTGACGACGTCCGGGGTCAACTGTACCGTACATCATGACTAGGGAGCAGCTAGAGCCGACTGCCGAGAAGGAGGCTCAACCGAAAAAAAAAGCATTCTCACTTATATCCTGCTATACTATGTTCGGGTAATTCGTATTGGGATCAAATTCGGTCCACACGCTCG
>Ga0307509_10002442_pt1 | contig 30077 bp, 29 predicted proteins | sample 10_EM_MG_FD_202245 | JGI IMG/M metagenome (GOLD analysis project Ga0307509, IMG submission 202245) | Populus trichocarpa ectomycorrhiza microbial communities from riparian zone in the Pacific Northwest, United States - 10_EM | ecosystem: Host-associated > Plants > Roots > Unclassified | place...
CTGTGATTTTTCCTCCTCCTTTACCTTCGGCTATTATGATACTTCTTAATTAATCACAAAACGAGTGATACTTAACCAACACAATAAAGCCTTAGAAATTTACCTCCAGGGCCACGAGCACAACCCTATCATACCATCATTCCCCCCTATTTTGTAAACTATTTACAGTCAACCTCTCTTATTGATGCCTTCAAAATAGTCACCGTCCTACTGCACACAGTTGATCCACCAACAGCAACTCTTTTTCTACAATTAATTCAACTAATTAATTTATTTTTAATCATATTCCGTAATTGGGAAACATTTACCCTGAATTTTGCTGTTGAGACAGAGCAGCCGCTCACTATGAGTGGGTCGGCCGAGGCCGTATAGGCCGGCCTATCAGGCAGCCGGGAAAAAGCCTATATGGCCTATAGGCGGGCCCGGCCAGGCCAGGCTCAGGCTTAACCAGGCCTGCAGGCTCGGGCCAGGCTAGATCCGAGAGAATTTGGACAGGCCGGGCCCGGCTTTACCGAAGCCTGGCCGGCCTGGCCCGTTGGGAACACTGTCGTCAATAAGCAGGCTCGGGGAACTACTGCCCACTATCGTGCGGTAAAGACGATTGATAAGAGGAGGCTACCTTCGGGCTTCGACTATTCTAGGGAGCTCCTTATAATGGCCATATTGGCAAAGGTTTGTGTCCTTGTTCCCGAGAGGGTTTGCCCACAAGTTTTTTTCCACTTGTTCCGGATTACTTTTTGAGGTCTAACGGTTAGCTGTTTTAGCATCCTCTATTGTTTGTGAAGCTCCTAGGATGGTTCGAGAACCCCGAAACTCTCTATATTGCAATGGAATATCTCCCAGAAGGCGATCTCACCAAACATCTCGACTCACCGCTACGACAAGAGACCGTTCAAACCATTTCAAAACAGGCAATCGAGGGTCTCAAAGTAATGCATCAAAAGGGGATGGCTCACCGGGATCTAAAGCCTGCAGTAAGATTCCCAGAACTAAAAATTTCCCTTGATTATATCTTATCGGAAAAATACTCACAGATGCGTAGAACATCTTTGTAGTTTCGATGTCCCCTGTCCGGGTCAAACTAGGGGATTTCGGAATATCAAAACGGATCCATCCTGAAGCTACCACAACCTTCCACACCCAGGTGTCAACTCAAATCTACGGTGCGCCTGAGGTTCTAGGGCTAGTCTCTAATAACGAAACCTCAGTCTACACGAATTCTGTTGACATTTGGTCACTCGGATGTGTGATATATGAGTTACTCGCAGGGACACGGTTATTCGCCTCAGCGACTCAAGTATCTTGTTACATCCTCGGGATATGGCCCTTTCCCGAAGATAAGCTAAAGGCGTTACCAATCCCAACGGACGATACCGGAATTTCATTTCTAAAGTCCATGGTCTCAATTCAACCCCGGATCGCCCTACTGCGGCAGATGCATTGGGCAATGCATGGTTCGTGGACCTTAAAAGCGACAACGAAGATAGTGGAGACGACGAATACGAAACAGCACAAAGTGGGGAGGAGAGCAGTTGGAGCAGGAAGAGTGAAGGCAAACTAACTACTCATGTCGAACGGAAGAAAAGAAGAGGCCGAAGGAATCTCATTACCCAAGACGGCTCAGAGCGCGCCCCAGGAGATCTAGCATTAATGACTAACCCTGGGTTGCAATCGGATAGGGACCCTACAGCCTCGAAATCTACAATTGACACAACCATAATGACACTAACAGATGTCGCCTCTACTGGGAATTCACTTATCCAGAAGGGGTCCATGGAATTGGGATTGGCAGCAGATATCTCTCTTACCAGGCGACTCATTCCGGGGGCCTCGGGATGTTGAGGAAAAGATGGATCCACAATGTTCCACAAACATGTCTCCGAAGTAGCACCCCAAATTCCAAATTCAACCTACCCATAAAACTTGTTGCTGATGAGAACTTGTTGCCGAATCCTAGACCTCCCACAAGCAGTCCACCAATCCCAGACCTTCACCATGGAAATAGCCTTCAATTGGCTTTGGGAGCGAATTACCGGGTAGGACGCACCCGAAAGCGCGAAGCCACCGCTCCCATTCCGGATGCGCCCAGGAAAAGGATTGCGCACCCACAAATCTACCTCGCCGGCGGAGCTAGTTCAGATCATAGTCGCCAGACCATGCGCCGGGAGCATCAGGGGGGTGAGGTCTTGCAGAATTCTGCGCATAACACCCCTAGAAGGGGATGCGGCGGGGATTGGGGTAGCACAACTATCTATCCCACGGGAAATTCTAACACATGGCAAAACCCGAATTCGGTACCGACCCCTAGCGACGGACACAATCCTAACAACGGCCCGACCCTTAACGAGAATCTTAGTGTTGGCCCGGATCCTAACTGGACCCCCAATGCCGGCTCGAACCATAACCAGAATAAAGCCTGTTCGAACTCTAAACAGAATCCTAATACTTGCTCGAATCCTAACAGGAATCCTAATGTTAACTCGAATCCCGATCGGAACCTCAACCCCGCCCCGAATCGTGGCCGGAATTCCAACACTGGCGCCAACTCTAATCAGAATCCTAATGTTGGATGGAAACCAGGGTCAGAGGAAATCATAATATTAGGTTCAACTCCTGCCCTGGAGGAAATCGAAACCTCGGCCAGGATCCAAGAATGCTAGTAGCCAAAGACAGTTCAGGCTAAGGAAACGACACTGTGGACGGGAGCGGGGGGGTTATGAGAAACAGGAGAGGTGGATCTCGCATCAGGGTGGGCGGGGTCATGAAGTAGTATGAAAATTTGGGCCAGGTTTCGGAAGGATCGATCATGATTTCGCTGTTGCTGTACTTGTATCTATGGCGTTAGGTTCGGGATTATGAAGTTAAAAAGCAGCTCACTCTGTTGAGATTTTTTGGAATGTTGGTTGGGGTTCACTGGACTTATGGCATGTTGAAAACGGATTTTCTAGATTTTGGCTATGGTAGCTATATTTCTTTGCAGGGGGACCGGAGTTGGATGGTTTGCGGGTAAATACTGGATAGGTTCATTGGAAGTCTGTTAGGAAAATTTATGCGATGGCTTTAGCCCCAGTATACTGGATAGTTTTGTTTGTCTGCCTCCTACGAGTACTATCCCATTCGAAATTTAATAAAAAAGTATTATACTCCCCCGTCCCACCACTTGAGATATATGGGCGGATGCATCGTAATTGCAGAGTACTGGCTACAGTATTAGATTTGTGAAATTGCGAACCGCGGAGTGTTGCGCAATCCACTAGATACGGCACTGGTAGTCCAACAATTCCATCGCTGGAAAGAGGAGGGAAAGGATAGTTCGGCTCTTCTGAAAGATGAAAAAAAGAGAGATGCTAGGTTGTTTTTTCGGATCTTAAATTCTGCCTAGACAATGAAGTGACCTGTACTAGACCAGTGCTACCAACAACCTAGCGACTATGTGAGCCTTCTCCAAGACGGGACACCCACAAGAGGAAATTTTAACCTCCGAGACCAAAAATATGCCAACACTATACACGATTCAGTCATTTGAGACTCTGACATTACCGGATATTCGGATACACTGGGGAACGGAACGTTTCATTTTATTTCTGCTCTTGTAATCACGAACTAGCCACGCTACGAACACCTGGTTATGCGTTACTGCCCATGGCACCATGCTCGAGTACGGCGGTTTATCAGATACAATATCACCAGGGGAGTCCAGCGACTCACTGTAGAAAAAATAATGACAAACAAGGAGATAGATTAGCTCGAAGACTCCAATAGGAACTCCAGAATCCCTCCCCACTTTTTCCAACTCTCGAGCACCAGACACGGGGCCTAAACAGCCGGCGGGGCAAAAGCGGCTCCGGGGATCTTAGTAAAAGCACTATAGGCCATGATCATACAGCCTCTCACAAGTTAAGTCACACTGAGGAGGATGTTTTCGCTAGCATATTTTATAGGAATTGCATTACCACTACGAATATTTATGAATACAATCACTCGGACAGTACGACACATGTGACAATTCCGGGAGTATCTAGGGACCCCATCTCCAATAACCACCAGAGGTCTTATCCAATACCAAATTAATCACAAATATGGTTCATGGACAAAATTAACCGCCCAGCAACGATTGATGGCAACTTAACCCTCCCCATCCCCGAGTGCTTCCAGCACCACCTGAAGAAATCTCTCTACGTCAATTTCTACTATGTATTCTATTATGTATTTACATTTTTAATTTGTAATTCTCTTTTGGATTACAAGATTGTGGAGTTGGTGGGGGAGTGTGGTTGTCATGGACGAAATTTCTCTTACTACCTAGTGGGCGGTTAATTTTGTCCAGGGACAATACCACACCACGTGACACTATCAACGGACAGCTCTAACTTAGAAATTGGATCTCCAAAGGGGGTTTATTCCACTGCCGCACCCCAGCTCGCTCTTTATTGATGATAAAATTATTTTCATCAAGTGAGCAGAAAGCTTGGGCAATCGATGTTGATCGATATAGACACTTGTACCGATAGGAATTCCTACACATCTGCAGGGGCTATTAGTCTAATAAGCTCCTTTTACGACGCCCCATATACCATACCACCCCGGCCTAACATTATCTTAGTGGGTATAGAGCCCTATAAGATTTGCTCAAGGTGTTAGCGTTCTTAGTATGATAGCGAGCAATCATCATGTGCAACTCTGGGCGCCCAAGTTGATAGGATAAAGAGTAATGATTCAAAGATGCTCAATCTCACAAATTTGTACGGTTAAGGTCTCCAATTCCACTGCATTTCATGTTTTATCCCTCTAATGCCACAACGTCTTATATGATTGAAAGATGTTCTGATAATTCAATAAACCTTTTTTTTCTCCGGACGAAAGTAAGCACGGAGAAAAGGAACTTTGGTGCTAGGGGTAAAGTTGATGGCAGGTACCCTTTCCCCCCGATCACAAGAAAACTCCAATTAGAAATCATGTGAAACCTCCACTTACTCGTCCACCTACAGTAGGGGACGCCCACCCAAAGAAAGAATCCGAGTTAGTGAGGTAAGGCAACGGCAACTATTGGCAAACCAAATTAGTACCCTTCCCAATTATCCAGCTCGTTCCCACCTTCGCAATCATACATGCTGGGGAATTGGCCACTACTCAGCTACATGCTATAAGCCTTCGCTCCTGGGAACCAAGTTTCTTTACTTTCCTATATCCTAGATCCAGCACTATGGAAAAAAATGAGAAAAAAAAGTTTATGTAGTCATCAGATTATCGTTCGATCTTGTAAGATGTTGTGGCATTGAAGGGAGGCTGTGGCATTGAAGTAATGATGTGGCATTGGGGGGGATAAAACATCAAAAGCTGCGGCATTGGAGACCTTAACCGAAATTCATATCATACTAGCTATACCAACCTACCTTCCACTACCGGTAGTCAAAACAAACCACCACCGCCACCACCAGGCTCATGTACCTGCCCACAGGCCAACAAAATAAATCTACTACAGAAGAAAAAAAACCCCAATCTAAGTACACTAAGTACAACCACTTTTGTCATGTTTGATCACTCGGTCCCAGTGTATACCAGAACTAAGAATAGAACGATCACCACTGTTGAAAAGCCCCCAGGTTAATAGCATCTCGCACTTTAGTACTCGAACTATTATAACAACACTAACTTTTCTTTCATAGTCTCTAGTCTATAGGCCCCATTAGACCAGCGGGGAAATCAGATTATGAACCAAGAAGCCTCACTATGTGATGCGATGGACCGATTCAAACTGTGGTAGGTATCCGGATCTGTGCCTGTGGGTGAGAGCACCTAGTAACACAGCAATGGGGGTGTGGTCACACTTGTGAATCCAATGGGCTCTATCCAATAGGCGCAACCAATAACACACAATTTGGTGAAACTTGCTCCCACACTAAGAGGTCAAAGAAAGTCTGACTCAGCAGGTGGGTTCGTTTGAATACGGTATCGACGGGGGTCATATCATAATTACAAGACAGTAGGAGCCCGGCAGCCCGGCAGCCAGTGTTGAAACACAAGTACCGGTACCCCAGCACAACTCATGATAATAAATTCATTACCACTGAAATTCCTCACGTCAATGGTCATCTGGCATTATCAACTATGATTTGCTAAATATCACACACAAGCAGAAGTACTTCCTATATGGCGTTTTTCGGCAAGGGTGATGAAATCTCTCATTGAACAAATGTATCGCTGTTATTGTTTGATCATGAGGGCCCAGAACTACCCATACTGCCGTAGAAACTCGCCAAACCTCGCTATGCATGACCAGAGATTGTCCTCTACTTGCTGTTTTCAAAAGTATCCGGATGTCTAGGCGCCAATATGTCCAAATTTACGCCTAAACCCAGTCTTGGCGTCCGGGCATCCGGATGCATACGAAAACTGCAAGTAATTGGCCAGCACAATGAACCATGCCACAAGTCTACCCCACGATCGGCCATAATCCTTGGATGATGGCCTTCGCTGCACAGCGAGCCCGGCGAGTGTGTTGAGTTGAGGTAAGTTACTCGGGTATGGACGTGGGTGATCGGGCAAACAGGGATTAAAATTGTATGTATCCCCATAGAATTGTAATCCCTGTCTGTCCGATCACCCACGTCCATACCTTAGTACTCGTTCTGGCGCACCAGTTGCAACCCTAGCTACCGTGCTTGACAACGCGGCCCGTGACGGGAATGAGCGCAGCTGCATCACACGGCTGTCTCGTTTCCCGCCCTTATCGAAACGAACATGGGGTAGTGGACGGATCTCGGGGCTGGGGGGTCTGGCGCGGCGGGTCTCTCCTTCTCAAGCCCCATGCCACATGCACCCAGGGTTACGGGAACCTTGCGGCCAAGTGTAGACAGGGATTAAGAAACGCCAGCTATCATATCATAATAAATTAGACGCCATATACATGCACAAGCACTATTCGAGTACGAGTAGAATTGAGTGAATTTCACGTTCCAATTGGAAAGAGGGTACGGTATGCCATGTGGAAGATGTCCCAGCGCGGGGCGCCTCATTCGTGCGGCTTCGAACCCTTTATTCTCCGGAAGCGACATAACTCGTCATCCTCGACCCGCTCGGTCTGTTCTCATAATGGCATTTGTGACGGCAGCCGCTGTTGCAAGCAGCTCAGATCTGGGCTGGAAGGCTAGGCATCTGCACAGGTAGTTGCGTTCGCAATAGTCCACCATGAACAAGTTAGTGAGAAACGGGAGTAGTGGGAAGGAAACTACCGGTAGTAGGATGGAAATTACTGGAAAAGAAAACGAGTAAAAAAGATTCTGCGAACTGCCCTACCAAATTTGGCACTGACAGCAAGGGTTTTCTGTGTGCCGGCAGCCATCTCCTGGTCGCCTCCTACTTTGCTAAATTGCAAAACGTGTTACGGTATAAATATCGGAGCTGTCGGAGGACCTTTCGTAAAGAGAGAGATGGGTTAAGCTGTATCCTTTCCACCACTCTTAGCCACTCTTCGCTTGATTCACAAACATTCCCTTCCAGATTCTCAATAGCAGCGGCCATTCTTCCCATTCTCGCTTCCTCAGTTAATACAGCGCGAGTTTGGGACTTAAAGAGCCTCAAATTCGAGAAATGAGCGCGGTTCAATCGGATTTGGTTGAATGGTATAAACTCGAGACGGAATTCTTTCAGGATCGCGTTAGACATGCAAGATATGTGGAGAAAGGGAAAAATAGGTATAAGAGGAGACTACCCCCTAACTTCGATTTTTCTAGGGAGCTCCTTGTAGTCGCGATATTAGCAAAGGTTTGTATCGTTCCCGAGCGGCTTTGCCCAGGTTTACTACCCGTTTGGGATTTCCTTGTTGCGGTCTAACGGTAAACCGTTTTAGCGTCCGGAATTGTTCGTGAAGCTCCTGGGATGGTTCGAGGAACCCAAGATCCTCTGTATCGCAATGGAATATCTCCCAGAAGGTGATCTCACCAAGCATCTTGGCTCGCGGCTACAACAAGTGACAATTCAAGCTATTCCAAAGCCGGTACTCGAAGGTCTCAAAGTAATGCATCAAAAGGGGATGGCCCACCGGGATTTAAAGCCCGCCGTATGATTCTTACCACCAAACATCTCGCTTGGCATTGCTGTATCGCGAAACTCTTATCAATGCGTAGAATATTTTTGTGGTTTCGATATCTCCCGTCTAGGTCAAGCTATGCCATTTCGGAATATCAAAACGGATCCTGCCTCAAGATACCACAACCTTTCACACCCAGGTGTTGTTGGAGATTAACTATTTTATGCTGCTCACCACATACATATTTTCCGTTCCCGCAGGTTGGGAAATGAAACTACGATAACCTTAAACAGAGGCGTTGCTTCGCTAACATTCCACCACTGTTCGCTTCCTACCATCTGACACCCCGACCCTGCGTTACTAATACAGCAATATCAGACACCCATCCACCTTCAATAAAACATGAACACTATCAATAGCCGAACACCTACCTCACATTCGGCCATGTACTTGACCCGAGGCAGATGGCATAACTCTACCATCGGCCATGGAGCTTCTACCCTGGAAAATTTCCGGGAAAACGAAACAGCAGGACAACCTAGGGATGGAAAGTGGGAGAGCAATCCGGCATGCGCAGGGAGTGTGCCGGGGAACAATAGCCACAGAGGCAGTGCTATACCACGACTAGGCGTAATCGAGGAAGAAGGTTCTCTGTTGATAAGGATATAAGGCGACCTGTTCTTCCCTTTGTTTGTTTTGTTATCACTCATCGCATTTTCTCTCACGGTTCTATGGTCATCTCTTGTCTTGTTAAAGTCGTTCATTATTGCACACGATCTCTTTATTCTTTCTTGTTCTCTGATGTCTTTTCTCCATCATCGTTGTTCGCACCAATAAAGGTTTTGTGTTGTTAGGTAACGGAAGATTGAATCCACTGCGCCCAACCGGCCAGTAATTGTTCAAAAGGTGTCAACTCAAATCTACGGCGCTCCCGAGGTGCTAGGGTCGGACTCTAACAGTGGAACCTCGTTCTATACGAACGCTGTTGGTATTTGGTCACTCAGATGTGTAATATATGAGTTACTTGTGGGCAGTGTTCCCGACCGTCCCGTCCTATAGTCCCGTCCGTCCCGGGCAGGGTGGGTAAGGACGGCCGGGCACGGCGTTCATCTTTTGTAAACACCGCAGGACTGTAGGTTGACGGGCGGGCCCGCAGTCTTTTTTGGAAATGGTAACTTCCGGTAGGTGCTCGGGGTAGTGGTGAAGTATTGGGACAAGCAGGGGTAGTAGAGGCCTGAGCATATACCTTGAAAGGAGTAATCAAAGAACCAAAAAGGTAAGAAAACTACTAACTAGAGTAATTCTGCTATCCCCCTGCTTGTCCCAATATTTTCCCCCTCACCCGAGTACCTACCGTCCTGAGTAAGGACGGTCGTCCCTTGTAGGTCAAGGAAGTGGAATGGGGTCAGGGTGCTCAGAACCAGGATCAGATATCACTAGAATCATTGGTTGATTGATAGCGAAATTTGATACATAATAGTAGAGCTTAAGCTTCTCTTCATTAGAATAAAAATGTTTCACATCTTGATAACACTTACCTAATGCTCATGAAATTCGAAAATGAAACATAAACTAAGACACCTATAGGGCCCGGCAGTCCGTCCCGCGCATAGGTCAGGACGGACTGCAACTGGGCGTCCGTCCCATCCGAAGGTCTCAAACTTGGCGTCCGTCCCGTCCTAGGCTAAAGACGGACGGACTGGACGCTTGGGAACACTGCAAGTTGTGGGGACACACTTATTCTCCTCAGGGGAGCAGGTATCTCGTTACTACCACGGGAATTTGCCCTTTCCCGAAGATAAGCTAAAAGAGTTATCACCCCCGACCGGCGATGCCGGAGTTTCATTACTAAAGACCATGCTCTCGATTCAACCCGAAGGTCGCCCTACTGCGGCAGATGCATTCAATGCATGGTTGGTGGACCTTAATAATGAGGACGAAGATGGTGGAGACGACGGATATGAAATAGCGCAAAGTGGGGACGAGAGCAGTTGGAGCAGGAAGAGTGAAAGCAAACTAATTACTTATGGTGAACGGAAGAAAAGAAGAGGCCAAAGGAATCTCATTACCCAGGACTGCTCAGAGTTTGCCCCAGGAGATGTAGCATTAGGGGCTAGCCCTGGATAGCGACCCTACCCCCTCGACATCTACAATTGACACAACCATAATGACACTAACAGATGTCGCCTCTACGGGGGGCGCACTGATCCAGAAGGGGTCTATGAAATTTGGATTGACAGCAGATATCTCACAATTACCGGGCGGCTCATTCCAAGGGCCTCAAGATGCTGAGGAAAAGACGGATTCACGGTGTCCTACAGACATGGCCACAAGTAGCATCCCAAATACCGAATTCAACTTATCTATAAAACATGTTGCTAATGAGAACTGGTTGCTGAATCCTAGACCTCCCACAAGTAGTCCACCAACCCCAGGCTCTCACCACGGAGATAGTCTTCAATTGGCTTTGGGAACAAATGATCGGGTAGGACGCACCCTAAATCGCAAAGCCCCCGCTCTTATTCCGGATGCGCCTAGGGAACGAATCGCGCACACATAAATCTACCCCGCTGGCAGAGCTAGTTCAGATCATAGTCATCAGACTACTCGGGAGCATCCGGGGGTGATGTCTCCCGGAATGCCGGCCGCAACTCCTGTAAGACGGGGTACGGTGGGAGCCGGGTGGCACCACCCCTATCATGGGAAATCCTAACACTTAGAAAAACCCGAACTCAAGACAGAATCCTAACAATGATCCGAATCTTAACGAGAGTCTTAATGCTAGTTTGGATCGTAACCGGAACCCCAATACCGCTCCGAATCCTAACAGGATAACCCTGCTTCGAACTCTAACTGGAATCCTAATCCTAGCTCGAATCATAACAGGAATTGTTATGATAACTCGAAACCCAAACGGAGTCCTAACCCCGTCCCGAATCATAACCGGGATTCAAATTCTCATCCGAACCCTAATCAAAATCCTTATGTCGGACGGAAACCTAGGACCGGAGGAAATCCTAATATTGGGTTCAACCCGAGTGCCAGAGGAAAACGAGAAAACTCAGACAGGATCCAAATATGCTAGTAGCAAAACACAGTTCAGGCTAAGGAAACGGCACTGGGGGCGGGAACGGAGGGGATATAGGAAAAACAGGAGAGGTGGATGGTGCATCAGGGTGTGCGGGATCATGAACTGGTATGAAAACTTGGGCCAGGTTCAGAAAGATCAATCATTATTTCACCGATGCCGTGCTTCTATCTATGGCGTTAGGTTCGGGATTATGAAGTCAAAAAGGAACTCACTCTGTCAAGAGATATTGGAATGTTGGTTGGGATTTGCTGAACTTATGGTATGTTAAAATGGACTTTCCAGATTTTGGCCGTGGAGGCAATCTCTCTTTGCAGAGGGGCAGGAGTTGGGAGGTTTGCGAATAAATACTGGCTAGGTGCATTGGAAGTCTGTCATGCAAATTTATGCGATGGCTTTAGCCCCAGTAAACAGGATAGCTTTGTTTGTCTGCCTCCCACTATCTCATTCGAAAATTTAATAAAAAGTATGATACTCCCCTGTCTCACCACTTGGGATATTTTGGCGGATGGGTAGTATTGTAGATTACTAACTACAGTATTAGATTTGGACAGTTGCTAACCGCGGAGTTTTGAACAATGAGTTAGATCCAAGAGTGGCCGATGGATATATTAGTCACGTGCCTTATCGTGGCGCTGTCAGCTGGAGGATCTATATCGTATTAAATTTTTCCTATCAGACCAACGCGACTGATACAATATATACAATAGCCGATCCCCCTCCTATTCCGCCGTCGCTCATAGTCGGGAGAAGCAAGTGTGACGCGGAAGCAAGTGTGACCCGCAGTATTATTTTATTTTATTTTTTACTTTTATGCTTACATAATACTAGTTTACAACCACATATCCCGATTTCATATAGGTTACAAACTATTAATTTAACAGGATTTCTCGTGATAGAGTTAGATGATATGCATGAAGAATCAGAGTCTGATTCACTAGCCAAATCCTCATAATTATGGCCAGTATGACAGTCTATCCCCACCTCTCTTACATATCCATCCTGAGCCCCCCGGGCTACCCCGTTCAAGTTGGATAAACGAACTGCACAAGAATCCAAGGTGCCAGAGAAGCAGAGTTGCAGAGAGACCAAAGAATCAGAAGTGCTAGTGGAGCCTCTAGAGCACAGTTGATTGGGAGCCTGTCAATTGGGGAGGTGATTGGTATTGCTAGCTAGGACGCAATCACTTGGGGGGGTGATAGTTGTTGCTGGAAGCCCAGATCAGCATGTGGGTTAGGGGACTTCTTCTGGATGAAAAATAATAATCCGGCGTGTCACACTTGCTTCTCCCGACTATGAGCGACAGCGAAATAGGAGGTGAACCGGCTATTATCTAAACGTGCCAAGGTTCCCACAACTTCGAAAGACGCTAAGCTACCTTCGAAGCACAGTAGTCGTTACAAACCATTATCTACTTCTAAACCATGGTTTGAAAACTAAACTACCTGCTACGTCGCACCAAACGCCCCTCAGTGTTGGATAACTGGATACCTAAAACCGGCCAGTGGTTGCCATGCTAAGTGGGTGTATGTAAGGGCCGATTTCTGGCACCATGCACCGTCCACCTTAAATGACGCCAGGTCTTGGCGGGAACCCAGATAATCGGAGATAATACGATATTTCCGTTCCAAAGGGAGGACCCATCTTCTCCAGAATTTTCCGCCATCTCGTTTTAGGGCACCTCACAAAGACTACCTCATCTATCAATTCTATTACTTTCTTCTTTTCTCTTGGCCATTCCCTCGCACACTTTTCATCCTTTACTATCACCACCCCACTTTGCACAGTGGTGCATCCTGAAGCCTTGGCGTTGCACTCGTCCGAACTTGGTCACGGCTTCCGGATACTTTGATGTTCTAGAGTACAGCCTCACCCACCGGTCCTTGTTACTAGTTACACAACCCATGATATGGGTTTCTACCAATCACAAACTGCCAGCAAAGGCTTCACGTCTTCACACCAAATCGTTTCCAAAAAAAAAATCCTCGCAATGCCTGAGGAAACTCGAATAATCGAACCATGTACGATACAGTACCATGGTCAAGGATTACCCACTTTATCAGCGGAAAAGGAGGTCCCCAGCGCCCCTAAAAGAAAAAAATACTGGAGCTGTCCGGGATCTTTCGCAGCGAGCGAGATAAGTTAACTTGTATCCGTTTCCCAACCCTCCGCTACTCTTATCTTGATTCACAAATATCGCCTTCCACCACCCTTCGCTTGATTGACAAATATTCCCATCCAGGTCATCAACAACCGCGGCCATTCCGCCCCCCCATCCCCACTTTTTCAGTTAATTCAGTGCGAGTTCGGTACCCAAAGAGCCTCAAATTCGAGAAATGATGACGGTTCACTCCGATTTGGTTGAGTGGTATAAAATCGAAACGGATTTCTTCCAGGATCACGTTAGACATATAAGATATGTGGAGAGAGGGGGGAATAGGTATAAGAAGGTGAAGGAGGATTGGAACGACTGTGGGGAACTCGGCACGGGAGGTTTTGGTGTCGTCAATAAGCAGGTTCGGGGAACTACGGCTCATTATCGTGCGGTGAAGACGATTGATAAGAGAAAGCTACCCCCCAGCCTTGACTATTCTAGAGAGCTTCTTATAATGGCCATATTGGCAAAGGTTTGTGTCCTTGTTCCCGAGGGGGTTCGCCCCAGTTTACCACTTGTCCCGGATTGCTTTGTTGGGATCTAACGGTTAGCCCTTTTAGCATCCTCCGTTGTTCGTGAAGTTCCTAGGATGGTTCGAAACCCCCGAAACTCTCTATATTGCAATGGAATATCTCCCGGAAGGCGATCTCACCAAGCATCTCAGCTCGCCGCTACCCCAAGAGACCGTTCAAACCATTTCAAAGCAGGTACTTGAAGGTCTTAAAGTAATGCATCAAGGAGGGATGGCTCACCGGGATCTAAAGCCTGCGGTATGATTCCTATCACCAAACTTTCCTCTTGATTAAATTGATCGGAAAATTCTAACAAATGCGTAGAACATCTTTGTAGTTTCGATGTCTCCTGTCCGGGTCAAATTAGGCGATTTCGGAATATCAAAACGGATCCAACCCCAAGTTATCACAACCTTTAAGACCCAGGTGTCAACTCAAATCTACGGCGCTCCCGAGGTCCTGGGGTTAGACTCTAATAGTGAAACTTCGATCTACACCAATTCTGTTGACATTTGGTCGCTCGGTTGTGTGATATATGAGTTACTCGCAGGGACACGGTTATTCGCCTCAGAGACTCAAATATCTCGTTACTCCTTGGGGATATGGCCCTTTCCCGAAGATAAACTAAAAGCGTTACCAACACCAACAGACGATGCCGGGATTTCATTACTAAAGTCCATGCTCTCAATTCAACCCGAGGGTCGCCCGACTGCGGCAGATGCATTGGGCAATGCATGGTTGGTGGATCTTGAAAGTGACGACGAAGATAGTGGAGACGATCAAGCTGAAACACCACAAAATAGAGATGAGAGCAGTTGGAGTAGGAAGAGTGAAGGCAAACTAACTACTCACGAGGAACGGAAGAACGGAAGAGGCCAAAGGAATCCGGTCCCCCAGGACGACTCAGAGTTTGCTCTAGGAGATGTAGCATTAGGGGCGAACGCGGGGTTGCAATTAAATAGCGACCCTACCACTTCGAAATCTACAATTAACACAACTATAATGACACTAGCTGATGTCGCCTCTACTGGGGGTTCACTGATCCAGAAGGGTTCCATAAAATTAGGATCGATGGCAGATATCTCTCGATTACCAGGCGACTCATTCCAAGGGCCTCGAGACGATAAGGAAACGACGGATCCACAGTGTTCTACAAACATGTCCCCAAAGTAGCACCCCAAATACCAAATTCAAACTATTTATAAAACGTGGTGCTAATGAGAATTGGTTACTGAATCCTAGACCTACAAGCAGCCCCCCAACCCCAGACCCTCACCACGGAAATGATCTTCGATTGGACCCGCGAACAAATTACCGGGTAGGACGTGCACTAAAGCGCGAAACCCCCGCCCCCATTCCGGATGCGCCCAGGACAAGAATTACGCACCCACAAATCCGCTCTTCCGCCAGAGCTAGTTCAGATAATAGTCATCGGACAATTTGGGAGCATTGGGGAATGAGCCCTTGCAGAATCCCGCGCATAACACCCGTGGGAGGGGATGCGACTGGGATCAGGGTAGCAGAACCATCTATCCTATTGGAAACCCCAACATCCGGCAAAACCCGAATTCGGGACAGGATCCTGACAGTGCACAGAATCCTAACAATAATCCGAATCTTAACGAGAATGTTAGTGCTAGCCCGGATCCTATCAGGAGCCCCAATTCCGGCTCGAACTCTAACTAGAATAAAGCTGGCTCGAACTCTAACCAGGATCCTAACCCTGGTCCGAATCCAAATTGGAATCCCAATGTTAATACGAATCCCAATCAGAATCTTAACCCCGTCCCGAATCACAGCTGGAATTCCAATACTGGTCCGAACCCTAGTCGGAATCCTAATGTTGGATGGAAACTTTGGACCGGAGGAAATGCTAATATTGGGTTCAACCCAGCGCAAGAGGAAATTGAAACCTCAGCCATGATCCAGACATGCCAGTAGCCAACCACAGTTCAGGCTAAGGAAACGGCACTAGAAACGGGAGTGGAGGGGTTTTAGGAAACTGGGGAGGTGGATCGCGCATCAGGAAGGGTGGGATAATGAAGTGGCATGAAAATTTGGGCTAGGTTTCAGAAAGATCGGTCATGATTTCACTGTTGCTGTACTTGTGTCTATGGCGTTAGGTTCGGGATTATGAAGTTAAAAAGGAATTCACTCTGTCGAGAGATTTTGGAGTTTTTGTTGAGATTTGCTGGACTTATGGAATGTTTAAACCGCATTTTCTAGACTTTGGCTGTGGTGGCTATATTTCTTTGCGGGGGGACTGGAGTTGGAAGGTTTGCGATAAATACTAGCTAGGTGTATTGGAAGTCTGTTAGGAAAATTTATGCGATGGCTTTAGCTCCAGTAAACAGGAGAGTTTTGTTTGTCTACCTCCCACATCTCATTCGAAATTTAATAAAACGGATTATACTCCCCCGCCTCACCCCTTGAGATATTTGGGCGGGTGGGTTGTAATTGTAGAGTACCAACTACAGTGTCAGATTTACGTAGTTGCAAACCACCTAGTATTGCACGATGCGCAATACATAGCACTATTAGACTAGCATCTCCTTAGCTGGAAACGGGAGGGGGAATATAGTCCAGCCCTTCTAAAAGACGAAAATAAAAAAACAAGAGAGAAGATGCCGGGCCTTACCAGAAGAGACAACCCGGGCAGTACTACACACCATTCAACCGTTTGAGATCCCATGATATTGCCGGATGCTCAGGTCAAATGAGGAATGGAACATTTGTTCATTTTATCCCCACTCTAATAATTATAGGCTGGTTGCGCTGCGAACACTCGGTTATGCGCTACTACGGGTAGTTCTGTGCTCAAGTGCAGCAGCTTATCAGACAGGATATTGCCGGGGGAGACTTATAGTCTAATGTGGAATAATAATAATAATCGGAAAACAGGAGGCTAGAAAAACGGAGATAGATTGGCTCGAACACTCCAATCAGAACTCCAGAATCCCTAACCATGTTTTCCGACTCTCGAACGCCGGACACGGGGGCCCAAGCAGCTGGCTGCGTATAAAGGGCTCTGGGGATCGTAGCAAAAACGCTATAGGCCGTGGCCATACTGCAGTTCTCAAGTTAAGTCATTGGCACATGCATGGAAGTGTTTCCCTAGCATATTTTATTTTATAGGAACTGCATTACCAGTACCAATATTTTTGGATACGCACAATCCCTTGAACATTATGGAAAATATGACAATTCCCGCCGTATCTGGGGACCCACTTCTCAATACCCGGATATCTTATCCAATACCAAACCAATCACAAATACTGCACCTAAGGCCACTATCAATGGAGAGCGCTAACTTAGAGATTGGATCCCTGGGGGGAATTTATTCCATCACCACACCTCAGCTCGCTCTTTATTGGTGGTGTATTACTTTTATTACTTGCGCAGAATGGTTGGGCAATTGGTGTTGATCGTTAGACACTTGTGCCGATCAGAATTCCTATACACTTGCAGAGGGTGTTAGTCTGATTGGCTGTTTTCAACACAGTCCATAATGCCATACTACCCGGCCCAACATTGTTTAAGTGCATGTAGAACTCCGTAGGATTGGTTCAAGGTGTTCGTTTTCCTAGCAGCGAGCAATTATCATGCGCAACACCGGGCAAGCAACCTTGTGGGACAAAGGGTGGTGATTCAAATGTACTCCATCTCATCAAGTTATACCAGTAATCCAAACCTGCCTTCCGCTAGTCAAGACAAACCACTACCTGCTCCATGCACATACCTTCCCACGTCCCAACAAAACAAATCCACCACAAAAGAAAAAATAAACAATCTAACAACCCGGCAGTCATAGGTGGTCACTCGGCCCCAATGCAGACCTGAACCATGAAGAAAGGAACGATCACCGGTATCGAAAGCCACCCAAGTTAATAGCGCCCCGTGCTTTGGAGCTACAGCAAACGACACCATCTTCCCTTTCATAGCACTAGTCTCTAGCCTATGGATTCCATTACACCACCGGCAAAATGAGACGGTGGACCAAGAAGTCTTACCACATACTAAACTAACCCGTTCGAACCGTAGTACATGCCCGGATCTGAGCTCCTGGGTGAGAATCCCAATTAACACAACAATTAGAGTGTGATCACGCTTGTGAGCCCTTGTTCAACATGCGCAGTCGATAAAGTCAAGAGAAAGCTCGACCTAGCAAGTGAGCTCGTTTGAGTAACGTATGTCATGAGGAGCAGAAACACGCTACGACAGGAAACATATGGCAACTGTACTGGCTTTAAGTTACATAGCATGCTGTCTCTTTGTCAATTGTTCACTAAGAACGGCTACTTTGGGAAAATCCTGTGCAACACTTTATTTTAACCTCCTAGTATGAGAACGAATTTCACTAGGCCATATGATATATACAAGTTCCAGGCATAAAGAGCTCGAACTCTGGAGACGGAATTTAATATGGGCGGAGAATTTGTCGTACAAATTTTTTGATGCCCGAGTTTGGGGGGGAGGGGGAATTCTTTGTGCCTAAAACCTGTGTTCAGGTGATCACAATGAGCAAACTTTTGTTATTTTTCCGCCGAGATATGGGTGGTTGAGGTCCGGAAAATTCGTCTCCGACTCCCGAAGGAAGTTATCCAATAGGGAGACTCGAAGCGCCGGGCGCCCAATACCCACCGGCAAAAAGGTACAGTACTAGCACAGCGCATGGCAAGACTGGGCGCAGAGGAATCATACAACTGTCTCGTTTCCAGCTCTCTGCTGAAACTACCTTCCGGTTTACTTATTGCACAATATCAGGTACGATCGAATGAACCCGGTCTCGGAGTCGCTAGCAACAAACATATGTTTTACAAGACCGCGGAAGAATAAGTCAAGAGATATGCAGGTTGAAGCGGTGACGTTCAAAGTGATACAGAATATTTCAGAGGTGAATGGGCTCAACTACAATTCCCCACTACAATCAACCACAGCAATGCCACAACGACTCAAGTTGATGCCACTGGCAAAACTAATGGTCCTGTGGCATCCTAAGCTCCTAGACAGAGGGGGGGACACAAATATAGAGGCCTTAGCACAAATAGTCATTGTAGGTACGGTCGTGATTGTAATCACCATTGTGGTTATCATGATGGATGAGCTTCGCGGCGGATCGTGGTTGCTTCCATTGGCTGAGCCTTGGGTCAGGACTTAATCTCGCCGCGAGTATGTCCTGTATTCAGTTTGAATCTTCCCAAATATGGTATTAAGTGACAGCAGCAGCTCAGAGAAAAATACTCAGTGAAACTACTGGCTCCACAAGACATTTGTGTTGGTAAAGTCCTCGTAGCGCTTGAGGTAAACCGTAAGAAACTCGAATAATGAACCATGTATAGCACAGGACCATCCTAGCCAAGGATTACCCACTTTAGGGCCCGTTTACCAATAGACGGCCGTCAAGCAACCGGAGACGGTGCCGACCGTCAAGGGAGACTAAACGGTCGAAGAGCGGTAGGGAAAATTGATGGGTGTGTGTTTACCTAATACAGTGCGTAGTAGTGTGAAAAGTGTGATCCACAAACGTGAGGTGTGCAACCAGGTAGCTTTCAATTCTCACAGTACTCGACAACCGAGATATTGGACTGGCCAACAATTCCCCCCCACAATCAAATGATGAGAATTTTGTTATTAAACTTGCCCTAAATTATGACAAAAGGAATTGTTAATTGTGCAAGGAAAAGAGAGCTTATTCATAGCTGCTCTTGTTATTGCAAGCATGGAAGATTGGTGGCATTTAGGTGGTGCCAGTAGACGGTGGTTGCAATCCCACCTCTTGAGCCGCGTCCTGTTTTGACCGTCTAACACCCAGAATATTAAACGGTTGAAAACAGGGTACCGGTATTCCATTAACTACGCTAAGAAGCTGCGAAACCCGCACACGGATTAGCGATGGTGCGGTGTCCTACTACTAGCACACTTACAGTAAACCCCCGAACAGGTATGCCCACCATCATCGCGTGGCATAAGATCAGGTGGCGTTCCGACTCGGAAGCTGCTGGTTGGCCCTTTTGGGGATTGCGGCCTTGGGAGTGGAGCTTGTTTGTTCGGCCTGATACCTGCTTTCCGCTAAGGTGCCCCGAAACGAGCCTGCGCCCCGTATCATAACCGTACATACCATGTAAGTTTCTTCTTAATAATACGGTATCATACCGTACCCTCTTTCTTTTCTTTGTTTTGCTCTTAGGAGCCCTACATGTGGTGCCTTAAATATATAAGTATGGATCAGCAGTTGCTGGCTTTCTCCTGATCTTCTTCTTTGCTGCCCTGTGGTCGCCGGCATGATACCTGTAGTCTTCTACTTGCCAGCCGGCGTGATCCCAGTGGAAGCACAACTCTCTCTCCCCCTCCACGACTCTGCCCAGATGTCGTTTTGCGATTGACCCAAGGGTTGACCGCGTGGTGCGGCGCGGTGCGGTATGATACAATGGTCTTGTGGCAAGTAGATCACAAGCACCGGCCCCACTTGCGAACATGTTTCCGTGTGGCTGTGGCGCGGTAGGTCCCTCCTTAACAAGACAAGCATCACTGTTGCTGATAGTAATATCTCCCTAGCTATTGTAAAGGCGATACGAACCTGGCCGCCTAAGCTGCCGGCATCCTCAGCTTGTCTTGAGAATAGAGACTTTGCAGTGGATGTATCCAGCATCCTTGTATGCCAAGAGTAGGGGATGTGCAGCTGGATGCAGGTTTGACTTTGCGGTGGATGTGGTTAAAGAAACCATGATGCCCGGCCATGGAATCAAGTAACTCAAAGTTAGGTTGTGAAGTCAACATAGCTCATTCTGTAGCAACCATGGTTTTTGGAATTAATATTTCCTAGTGTTGAGAATAAAAGCTTCTTGGGGTTTCAGAAATCACAGAATTCTTTTAAAATGAAGTAGTATTGGTGGTATTGGGATAGGTCAAAGTTGTTGAGGTCAAATTCGCTGAATTTGCTCCAGTCGCAGAGTCAATATCAAGGTCTGGATGATAGAATGCTTGGCGTATGCATGCCAAGCCGTGCCAAAAGACTCCGGATGTGTCCACCGCAAAGTCTCTAATAGTCCTCCATAGCGGCCTCCGCGGCAAAGCAGCAGCACAGTCAAACCTGGAATTAGGGGACGGGCCGCTGTTTTACGAATTGATGGCGCAGTCACCCTTGAGGCAGGAAAAATAAAATAAGATCACTGCCACACAATCTCGGCCTGAATAACGGCGCGGGAGCAAGCGGCGTGCTCTTTTCTTTTTCTTTCTCCTCTCTCTTCTCCTTAGCACCGCAGATACCGTAAACAGTTTTGCCACGTCTATCGGAATATGATGCTGGTTGAGACGCCACCGTTTCCCCACCAAAATCTCGAAACGCAACGGATCAGTAAACGGGCCCTTACTAGGAGAAAAAGAGGCCCTTAGTGCCCCTAAGAGAAAAAAACTGACCTTACCAGAAGAAGCAACTCCAACGACAAACGAATGGTTCGATTGTTCGAGTTGCTGCTAGATGCCAGTATACTAGCAATGCCCCGAATGTGTAGCCCATTCCAGTATCGCGAGATTCTGATACTGCGAGTATATTAGTACAGAAAGCTTGAAACAAAAAATATTATTTTTTTCTTTTGAAAGGGGTTTTTTTTCCCTTTCGAGATGAAAAAAAAAACTGTAAAGGTCTGATATGCCCCCAATGTTTGGAAATATCCCCTCAAATGTCACGGCACCCTCAGATGCCACAGGGTTGGATAACTTCTCTTTCCCCATTAGGGAGATTTTGCTACGACGGTCGCAGTTTAAACTGTTCTTATTTTATAGCGGATTACGTATAGTATGCTGCAGCAATATCAAAAAACTAACATTTTGCTAAGAACAGCGCCAGACTTGGTACGGTATGGGTCAAAAAAAAATCTCTTAGCGTTGGTGCAAACTGCGCTAATTTCCGGTAAACAAGAGGGTAAACACAACCCTTTACGACCGTCATATTTGAGAGAAGTTCTTAAGACTGCACGAGGCTAAGCCATCCAGCACTGCACATTTGGAGAGGTTAGCCATTGGTGTAGTGATAAGGACAGTTCAAGTTGCGATCGTAGCAAAAAAACTCCCTATTACGATGACCTAAAAAATCGCCTAGGACTGTTTTCGATTATCAGGAAAAAGTTGAGATGGAAAAAAAACAATCCTTGCACCCGTCCCATTTCTACGACAAGTCACAAATCTTCAATAGAAAGGACAGGTACTCTAATCCGTAAATGTATAGTAGATAGCAAGACTTTCCGAACACCTAACCCTGGTTAACCATTTCGTGTTCCCCCACGTGACCTCCCAGGGGTTCGGGACACAGTGCTGTCATGGCTCTTGATGGACTCAGGGAAACTTGTTTTGCAGCCGAGCAAACATCGTATGTTTGGAATTCAGTAGTTGTGTACGAGGCTGGCGACAAAAATCACCGGTAGAATGGCATGTATGATACCAACCATTATCATTCCCTTAATATTTCCTCAGCCAGTTTAGATACAGAGTTAGAGAGTAGAACCTAGGGAATTACATCACATGTAGAAGATTTGGTTTGGATAGCTTTACTAGATCAGTGGTGGGAAGGTCGTGAATATGGCTGTTTTCAGTGGATAAACCTTCATCTAGCGGTGATTTTTGTCGCCAGCCTCGTACACTAGATAAACTCGTATTTAAGGAGGAAAGAGGGTAGTGAGCGAGCATCATCAACCGCACCCCCTTTCCATTAATCTTCATCATTCTTTTTCTTTGATTTTTATCTCGTTTGGCCCCAGCTGTGAAATCGTGATACATGAACCGAATTTACCTCCCTTCAGAAGTTCCTATTTCCCACCGAAAGAACGCCGGGAGAAAGACGTCTCACAGTACCATGCGGTATGTGGCTGTATCTTGATAGCAACTATAGATAGGTCTCAGAGCGAGTAAATGAGGTCCTTCCTTGAGAAAACCTTTGGAATAGAGCGTTTTGGCCACAAGTGAAAATTTGAACTCGAATTTTCACTTGTGGCCAAAACGCTCTAATACAAAGTGCTTGGCGGTCAACCCTTTGGGATACCATCCACCGGGAAATTTACCAATGAAAAAGCGAAACCTTTGCATGGAACCATGATTCTCTTCGGCCACCATAAAATAGTAAAGAGGAATTAAAAAATAAAGTGAAAAAGGATCACTAAATGCAGTCAATGTCGCATATTTATTTTTCCACCCTCGGAATGGCTTCCTGTGTGCTGGTCTTCTCTCTTGAGAATGGTGGGTTCAGAGTGGTTTTTTGTCAAGAATCGCTAGAAAATCACTAAAAAATTGTAGGAAAATTGTATAAAAACACTAGCTAGGTTAAAGTAATTCATTATTTTTTCTATAACTTTTTTCAATTTCTTTGCATTGTTTGAGGGATAAAAAAAAATACCATGGTGTGCTATCATAGTACAAATATTTTGTTCGTTGCAATGTGGTCGTGGGCGCCTGTTAAGGTTTTTCCCTTTTTGGATGGTACTCGTACTTGGGGGTAAGGGTAAGTGATCGGAAAAAGAGTGGTGTTGCACTAACCAATTTTTTTCCGATCACTTTTTGCTCTATGCTGGTACATTTCTCGTTGATGGTACTTATATCCGAAAGCGTTGGCGTCCAAGCGCACGGCCCCCCCACAGCTTCTCGCTGTATGATACCGGTACTCGAGTATACTCGAGTATTTATTATTGGTTGCCAGCTGTGACAACACTTTTCAAGCCAAACACCTCCCAGATCTAAAAGTAATAAGGATCCCTGTATTTTTCCCGAAGCGCAATTCTTGTACTACGTGGATGAGAGGTGAGCAACTTAAACCGCCGGCTGACATTCAACATTGGACACTTTTAAAGAACCTCTGGCAGGGGGTGCATAACCTAGGTTGTTCAACCAAAACCCTCGGCCGCTCACCCTTCTTGATTCATAAATATCCCCTTCCTCCACCCTTCGCTTGATTGACAAATATTCCCTTCCATGTCATCAACAACCGCGGCCATTCTGCTCCTCCTCTATCCCCACTTTTTCAGTTAATTCAGTGCGAGTTCGGTACTCAAAGAGCCTCAAATTCGGGAAATGGCCACGATTCAATCGGATTTGGTTGAGTGGTATAAAATCGAAACTGAATTCTTTCAGGATCACGTTAGACATACAAGATATGTCGACAGAGGGGGAAATGTGTATAATATTGTCAAGGATGATTGGAGCAACTGTGGGGAACTCGGCACGGGAGGCTTCAGTGTCGTCAATAAGCAGGTTCGGGGAACTACAGGCCATTATCGTGCGGTAAAGACGATTGATAAGAGAATGCTACCTTCGGGCTTCGACTATTCTAGGGAGCTCCTTATAATGGCCATATTGGCAAAGGTTTGTGTCCTTGTTCCTGAGTGATTTTACCCCAGTTTATTACTTGTCCCGGATTGCTTTGTTGGGATCTAACGGTTAGCTGTTTTAGCATCCTCTATTGTTTGTGAGGTTCTTGGGATGGTTCGAAAAACCCGGAACTCTCTATATTGCAATGGAATATCTCCCGGAAGGCGATCTCACCAAGCATCTCGACTCACCGCTACGACAAGAGACCGTTCAATCTATTTCAAAGCAGGTACTCGAAGGTCTCAAAATAATGCATCAAAAAGGGATGGCTCACCGAGATCTAAAGCCTGCAGTATGATTCCTATCAATAAGCTTTCCCCTTGATCGTATCGTATCGGAAAAATACTGACACATGCGTAGAACATCTTTGTAGTTTCGATGTCTCCCGTCCGGGTCAAACTAGGGGATTTCGGAATATCAAAACGGATCCATCCTGAAGCTACCACAACCTTCCACACCCAGGTGTCAACTCAAATCTACGGTGCGCCCGAGGTTCTAGGTCTAGTCTCTGATAGTGAAACCTCATACTACACGAACTCTGTTGACATTTGGTCACTCGGATGTGTGATATATGAGTTACTTGCAGGGACACGGTTATTCGCCTCAGCGACTCAAGTATCTCGACACATCCTGGGGATATGGCCCTTTCCCGAAGATAAGCTAAAAGTGTTACCAACCCCAACAGACGATGCCGGAATTTCATTGCTAAAGTCCATGCTCTCAATTCAACCCGAGGATCGCCCTACTGCGGCAGATGCATTAGGCAATGCATGGTTGGTGGACCTTAAGAGTGAAGACGAAGATAGTGGAGACGATCAATATGAAACAGCGCAAAGTGGGGACGAGAGTAGTTGGAGCAGGAAGAGTGAAGGCAAACTAACTACTGATGGTGAACGGAAGAAAAGAAGAGGCCCAAGGAATCTGATTACCCAGGACGACTCAGGGTTCGCCTCTGGAGATGTAGCATTAGGGGCTAACTCTGGGTTGCAATCGAATAGCGACCCTATCGCCTCGAAATCTACAACCGACACAACCATAATGACACTAACAGATGTCCCCTCTGCTGGGGGTGCACTGATCCAGAAGGGGTCCATGAAATTGGGATTGACGGCAGACGCCTCACAATTACCGGGCGACTCATTCCGGGCGCCTCAAGATGCTGAGGAAAAGACGGATCCACAATATTCCATAAACATGTCTCCAAAGTAGCACCCCAGTTATCAATTTCAACCTATCCATAAAATATGTTGCTAATAAAACTGGTTGCCGAATCCTAGACCTCCCACAAGCGGTCCATCAACCCCAGGCCCTCAGCACGGAAATAGCCTTCAATTGGCTTTGAGAAAAAATGACCGCGTAGGAGGCACCCTGAAGCGCGAAGCCCCCACCCCCGTTCCAGATGTGCCTAGGAAAAGAATTGCGCACTGTGGGGTATGGAGGTGGATTGCTTGCTGTTTCGTTGTTTGCATTGCTTTATATGGCTTTACTTGAGCCCAGAGAGGGGTATATGGGAATATGGGCGTAGCTAGAGGGGATAGCGGCGGTTGTCATGGGCTATGGGTTGGATACGGGGATATAGGACCTGTAGATAGATTGCTAGGTAGAGACGACGACGGCGACTTCTGATACAACCTCAAAGAGTGAGGATTTTCTGGTATCGCGAACCTTTTGTTTTGTTTTCTTTCTTTAGTGACTTCATCGATTTTATCTACAGACTGAAGGTTCCAGGTAGCGTGAGCGGTGTTTGCCCGTACCGGTTATCCCCTTTCTTCCTGGGCCCGATCACTACTCTCGCTAGGGAGGATTTTCTGCCTTCGCTAGGAAACTTTTCTCGGCCAACCTTTCGTCAGTTCAGCACTCACGAAACTATCCCGCCGGTAGACCTAGTTCACATTATAGTTACCAGAACATGCGCCGGGAGCATCGGGGGGGGGGGGGGGGGTGAGGTCTTGCAGAATTCTGCGCATAACACCCGTAGAAGGGGATACGGCGGGGATCTGGGTAGCATAGCTATCTGTCGCATGGGAAGTTCCAACACCTGGCAATGCCCGAATTCGGGACAGACCCCTAGCGGCGGACAGAATCCTAAAAACGGTCCGAATCTTAACCAGAATCTTAGTGTTGGCCCGGATCCTAACTGGAACCCCAATGCCGTCTCAAACCCTAACTAGAATAAAGCCGGCCCGAACTCTAAACAAAATCCTAATACTGGCTCGAATCCTAACTGGAATCCTAATATTAATTCGAATCCCAATCGGAATCCTAACCCCATCCCGAATCGTGGTCGGAATTCCAACACTGGCCCGAACCCTAATCAGAATCCTAATCTTGGATGGAAACCAGGGCTGGAGGAAATCATAATATTAGGTCCAGCCCCTTTCCCGGAGGAAATTGAAACCTCAGCCAGGATCCAAGAATACTAGTATCATAGCCAAAGACAGTGCAGGATAAGGAAATCCTAAATACGGGAGTGGAGGGGATAAAGGAAACTGCGGAGGTGGATCGCTCATCAGGGAGGGCGGGTCATGAAGTAGTATGAAAATTTGGGCCAGGTTTCAGGAAGATCAATCATGATTTCGCTGTGGCCGTACTTGTATCTACGGCGTTAGGTTCGGGATTATGAAGTTAAAAAGGAACTCACTCTATCGAGAGATTTCTGAATATTGGTTGGGATTCGCTGAACTTATGGCATGTTCAAACCGGATTTTCTGGATTTGGCTGTAGGAGCTATATTTCTTTGCAGGGGGACCGGAGTTGGAAGGTTTGCGGATAATTCTGGCTAGGTGTATTGGATGTCTGTTAGGCAAATTTATGGGAGGGCTTTAGCCCCAGTAAACAGGAGAGCTTTTTTGTTTGTCTGCCTCCCACTATCCTATTCGAAATTTAATAAAACGTATTATACTCCCCCGTCTCACCACTTGAGATATTTGGGCGGACGGGTCGCAATTGTAGAGTACCAACTACAGTGCCAGATTTGAGCAGTTGCGAACTGCGTAGTATTGAACGATGCGCAATACGTAGTAGTAGTAGACCAGCATCTCCTTGCCTGGAAAGGGGAAGGAAAATATGGTTCAGCCCTTCTAAAAGACGAAAAAACAAGAGAGAAGATGCAGGGTTTTACCGGACGAGACAACCCGAGCAGCACTACACACCATTCAACTGTTTGGGATCCCACGATATTTCCGGATGTTCATGTCAAATCAGGAATGGAACATTTTGTTCATTTTATTCCCAGTCTAATAATCCTGTGCTAGATACACTACGAAGACTTGGTTATGCCCTACTCTGAGTGGTACTGTGCTCAAGAAGAACAGCTTATCAGACATGATATTGCCAGGGGAGTCTTGCAGCTTAATGTAAAGAAATAATAATAATCGGAAAACAGGAGGCTAGAAACACGGAGGTAGATTGGCTAGAACACTCCATCAGAGTTCCCGAATCCCTAACCTTATTTTCCGACTCTCGAACGGCTAGCACGGGAGCCTGAACAGCCGGCTGCGTAAAAACGACTCTGAGGATCGTAGTAAAAATGCGATAGGCCGTGGTCATACTACCATTCTCAAGTTAAGTCACTGGTGCAGTACATGCATGGGAATGTTCCCCTAGCCTATTATATTTATAGGAACTGCATTACCACTACCAATACTTTTGAATACGTACAATCCCTTGAACATTATGGAAACTATGACAATTCCCACCGTATCTGGGGACCCACTTCTCAATACCCGGATATCTTATCCAGTACCAAATCAATCACAAATCCTTCATCCAAGGGCACTATCAACGGAGCGGGCTAACTTAGAGATTGGATCCCCAAGAGGAATTTATTCCACCGCCACACCTCACCTAGCCCTTTATTGATGATACATTACTTTTATTACCTGAGCAGAAAAGCTGGGCAACCGGTGTTGATCGTTACAGACACTTGTGAGGATCGGAATTCCTACACATTTGCAGAGGTTATTAGTCTGATTGGCTATTTTTACTACAGTCCATAACGCCATAACCCCCCGATCCAACATTATTTAAGCGCATGTAGAACTCCGTAGGATTGGTTTAAGGTGTTCGTTTTCCTAGCAGTGAGCAATTATCATGCGGAACACCGGGCAAGCAACCTGGTGGAACGAAGCGCGGTGATTCAAAGGTACTCAATCCCATAAACTTATACTAGATATCCACATGTCTTCCGCTAGTCAAGACAAACTACCACCCGGCCTATGCGTACCTGCTCACAGCCCAACAAAACAAATCCACCACAAAAGAAAAATAGACTCCAATCTAACTAACCCACCAGTCACTGGTGGTCACTCGGCCCAAATGCAGACCGGAACTTTTGAATATTCTGAAATAGCCAAGCTCTATACTGGAAGCTTAGGGGAACGAAAAACCATTGAGAACCACATTCTATCTGAGGGGCCGGAGGCCCGGCTATTTATGCTGTCCAGCAAGAATAAATATTCGCAGTAGAAAAGAAATCCAAGGTAACAAAATGGGGGACGGAAGAAATCTGATGCGCATAGAGTTACATCTATGATTAATTGGTTGAGTAGTGAAATGAATGAAAGATCCAAAGCGAGTGAGTTGAGCTTGAACTCTGACGGCATTCAAGTGAAACTAGTATATACTGGGAAGCCTTGTCATGCTCAAAGACGTAGAAAGTGCATATTTGAAAGCATAATTTCAACAGGAACCATGAAGAAAGGAACGATCACCGGTATTGAAAGTCCTCCAAGTTAGTAGCCCCCCGCACTTTTACGGCGGGTCAAGTAGACATCGAGTCCTAATCGAGAGGAACCAAAGCGCGGATGTTGATTATATAAGCAGGTCATCGGGCATGAGAATCTACATTCCCTCCACCAAACTACAACCACATGATCCTTATCTAACTATAATTGTTTAATATTCTATCACTTCTGCGTGATATTTCTGTCCGCTGCCCCTGCGGCAGGTGTGGCGGATCGTGTAGTCAAGTACCTGTAGATGTCCAGTAGGATACAAGAAAAATGAATATACTCCAGTAGACTAACCGAGTTGGAACCAAAGCGGGTGTTTGATTATATAAGCCTCCCACAAGAATTTGGGCTCCGAGTATCATACCATTTAGGGTCTGAAATGCTAAAATTCACTACAGAACCTTTCTCTGGTGGATTTAAATAATTTTTGTTTATCCAACTTGGGGTTCAAGTTGCCGCTGAAAGGCAACAGTTAGCCTAAGGGAAGTATTCAAGTACCGTATTCTGTCACAATGGGTCTGCTGGTAGGGCTAAGCCCTGAGAGCACGTAACTATGATACTTGTGCAGAGAACCCAGAATACGGCTCTGGGAATCACCAAAACACTTGGCGAGAGAGTAGCAGATAGAAATAGTACGCAGAAGTGATAGAATAATATTAAACAATTATAACTAGATAAGGATCATGTGGTTGTAGTTTGGTGAGGGAATGTAGATTCTCATGCCCGATTATCTGCTTATGTAATCAACATCCACACTATGGCTCCTCCTTGCTTAGGATTTGTTTTTCTAGCACTCGATGTCTACTCGTAATTTTCTGACGTTTGCAAACACAACTGGGTCCGCAGCTTCCTGCATATGCATGTCAGCCCAATAATATCCTGTTTAACAACACATAAAGTAAGCAATTGTGACCAGGATCTAAGTACTCCAAGTAGTGGCCTCCTCCGTAATCCCCAGTGAGAAGATGTAAACAAAAACCTTTTTATTATGCTCAAACACTCAATAATGCCTGTCGTTCCACGGGGAAAAACCACTTCCTTGGCTAAGAGGTCACAAATATTAGCCTATGCCAGTCTAGAAGGAAGACGGTGTTGTTTTTTCCTTAAAATATGTTTCATATGTATATTTCTACTGATAATATCGTATATTTCTCTACTTGGTATGCGTTCCCAGTTTCACCTGTACACGGCGGACATTACTACAGCT
>Ga0307509_10002443_pt1 | contig 30062 bp, 22 predicted proteins | sample 10_EM_MG_FD_202245 | JGI IMG/M metagenome (GOLD analysis project Ga0307509, IMG submission 202245) | Populus trichocarpa ectomycorrhiza microbial communities from riparian zone in the Pacific Northwest, United States - 10_EM | ecosystem: Host-associated > Plants > Roots > Unclassified | place...
GGCAGGCGCCGACGTCCTCTACTCTGATGTGTCGGGCAATTTGCTTGGAGGACGGGACGGGACGACAAAATGTCGTCCGTCTTCGTCCGGACCCAAGACGGACGGACTGGACGGTTGGGAACACTGTGCCCTAGGGGTAGAATTCGGAGCAGAAGACTTTAGTATACAGAACGTACCTTCAATAAGGACCGCACTGGGCTGCACCTTAGGGCTTGTCATTATTGGCAAATGGGAATCAACCCCCCGTCTCATGCATTTCACACTTCAGGAGTATCTAGGGCAACATCCTACCCTTTTTGTAACGGCTCATTCGATGATGGCTGAAATCTGCCTCACCTATTTGAATTGTCGGTCGGTTCGAGCAAAAGGATTTGCTAGGTCGGGCAGGCTACCTACTTTTCTCATTTATGCCACATGCATGTGGGGAGCTCACGCCACTAGGGGGGTGACTGAGCCGATTAAATCCCTAGCATTGCAACTCCTTGACGACTACGAGAACCATGTATCTGCCACTATTCCCTGGAGAAAGGGAACATGTTGGTGGTTGTCGAAGGGAGATAGTCAAAAAGTTAGTGGATTGCACTACATCGCATATTGTGGGGTTGTGGAAATTGCAAGCGTGATGCTGGAGATGAAAGAATGGCAAGTGAATGAGCAGGGTTGCGGGGGCAAGACACCATTAATGTGGGCTGTTGAATTTAAACATAGAGCGATGGTGGAGCTATTTCTAAAACAGGAGGATATCGAACCCGACATGGTTATCAAAGACGGCCGCACAGTATTGTCGTTTGCCGCCGAACTGGGGAATGAAGATGTAATGGAGCTACTTCTGCGGCGTGGGGACGTCAACCCCGACTCAATAGATACCAATGGCCGGACGCCCTTATCGTTCGCTGCTGAGCGGGGACGGGAAGGTATAGTGAAGCTACTTCTAGACCGACGGGATGTTGATCCAAATCCACCTGATAGCAATGGCCGAACGCCCTTATCGTTCGCTGCTGAGCGAGGACGTCAAGGTATAGTGAAGCTACTTCTAGACCGACGGGATGTTGATCCAAATTCACCAGATAGCAATGGCCGAACACTTCTATCGTTGGCTGCTGAGCGGGGACAGGAAGGTGTAGTGAAGCTACTCCTAGAACGGGAAGACGTTGGTCCCAGCTCATCCGATAATAATGGCCGGACACCCCATCCTTCGCTGCTGAGCGGGGACGGGAAGGCGTAGTGAAGTTACTCTTGGAGAGGGGGGATGTCGATCCCAACTCATCCGATAATCATGGCCGAACACCCATATCATTCGCCGCTCAACGGGGACAGGAATGTATAGTGAAACTACTTCTAGAACGGAGCGATGTCGATGCTAATTCATCTGGTAATAATGGCCGTACACCCAATTCATTTGCCGCCAAGGGGCTTTGGTAGCCCGGCGGTTTCATGGACCTACCCCTCCCTTTACCGCAAACTGAAAGTGAGGCGAAGCTGCTTCTAGAAAGGGGGGATGTTGATCGCAATTCACCAGATAACAATGGCCGAACATTCCTAAAGTTCGCTGCTGGGTCGGCACACGAAGGCCTGGTGAAGGCACTTCTGGAACGGGGTGGTGTCGATCCCAATTCATCCAGTATTAATAGCCGACCAGCCTTATCGTTCGCTGCTGAGTGGGAACAAGAAGGTCCGGTAGAGCTACTTCTAGAACAACTGGATGTCGATCCCAATACACCTGATGACGGTCGAACACCCCTATCGTTCGCTGCTGGGTGGGGACATGCAAGTGTAGTGAAGCTACTTCTAGATCGAGACGATGTCGATCCCGATTCATCTGATAATAATGGCCGAACACCCTTATCATTTGCTGTCCAGGGACTCCAGAACCCCGATTCCTGGGACCTTCTCACCTCGTACCCCCCAAACACGGGTGTGGTGAAGCTACTCTTGGAACGGGGTGATGTTAATCCCAATTCATCAGATAATAGTGGCCGAACACCCTTATCGTTTGCTGCCGAGATGGGAGTGGAAGATGTAGTGAAGCTGCTGCTTGGGTGCAGGGATATCGATCTAGACTCAGCGGATCGGATTGGTTGCGCACCCCTGTGGTTCGCCTCTATGGGAAGACATGAAGGTGTGATGAAACTACTTTTACAACGCAGGGATCTCAATCATTCATCCGAGAGTAGTAGTCAAAAGCAGTGTTCCCAACGGGCCGGGCCGCTGCTAGGCCGGTCTATAGGCCGTAGGCCAGGCCGAGGCAGGCCGCTCCGGAAAATGGCCTAGGCCGATATAAGCTGAATTCGATCGGCCTATGAAAGCCTATTAGGCCTGATAGGCTCCTCTAGACCCAGTAATTAGCATTGAGAATAGATGGCTATAAGTGTATCCCAACTCCTTTCGTTCTTTCAGGTTTCTCACATTTGATTTTCTCTCTCTTTACATTCGGCTACGGGTATTTCTTCTTAATTCAACTTAGTCACAAAACGAGTAATACTAAGTAGTGATAAAGTCATAAAAGATTCGCCTCCAGTGCCACCAGCATACTCCTATCCTACCCTCATTCCCTCCTATTTTGCCTGTTCAGCAGGAATTACATTCAATCTCCAAGCTAGGAAAAGGAAATCTTTGAATTTAATGTTATTTTGTAAACTATTTACAGCTAATTCTCCCATGTTGACGCATACTGCACCCGGTTAACCCACCACAACCGCAGTTTTTTTTTTCTACAATTAATTTAATTAACAAATTCACTAACTTACCTCTAGTACCTTTCACTTTTTTTGTTCATAAAGGGAAATTCTTCCTTGATTATTAATCTTATTTGGTATTTGGGAAACATTACTCGTTGAACTTTTGCTCTTGATGGCGTAATTGTTCGCTATGAGTTAGTCAGCCAATGCCATATAGGCCGGCCTACTAGGCGGCCGCAAAAGAAAATGCCTACATGGCCTATAGGGGGGGCCGGCCCAGCCCAGCTGAGGCATGGCCTGGCCTCGAGGCTCGGGCCCGGCTTTACCAAAGCCTGGCCTACCTGGCCTGTTGGGAACACTGTCAGGCAGACACGGACCATGGCCGAACGCCAATCTCGTCGGCAGAAGGGAGGAGGCTTGAGGTTGTAGTAAGGATCCTCTTAGAACAAGAGGAGGTCAATCTCAACCATGCAGACATTATATATGGCCGAACACCAATCTCTTGGGCTGCAGAGTAGGGACATCAGAGGGTAGTAAGCATGTTTTTAGAACGAGAGAAGGTCAACACAAACCTGGCAGACCCTGACTATGGTCGAGCCCTACTCTTGCTGGCTGCTCAGCACAGCAATGCTAGGGAGCTAACATCAGATTGAGAGACCTGAGGATGGTGAATCTAGAAGGTACAGGCAAAACATCTCGCCTTAGATGCAAACCGACGTGGATCAGGGGCCCCTGTGGAAGAACTTGGAGGAAAGGATGCGACAGGAAACAAAAGCGTGTATTGATTGTTAGATGCAAGTCCACAGAAAAGAACTCAACCATAATTAAATCAATATGGTTCGTCGTGGCCAACCTAGGCAGTTTTCTCACTATCATACTTTGCCCGAGACCATACCCCTTAGGCCACCTATCCCGGTGAAAATGTCGTCAGTATACCCTAGCCTGATATTCCACAATGGAACTGCTCCATGATAAAGTTCCCTACTACACCCTCACGCAAGCCTTTAAGAACTGAATTATTACACTTTAATATATATCCAGACAACACACACCTGACCCTCGCATTCACAACTGACTAGTATTTTATCATGGCCTCTCTCATCCGTCCCTTTATTTTTCTCATTTCTACCCCAACCTCCTCCCCACTAAATATATTCCGATTCTATACTGTAAATTATTACCTAATGTAGCATTTGTGAAGGTAAGGCCCCTGACAATTTTTGTCAATAGACTTCTAGAAAGTAACCAAAAGACAATACTAGGTATTATGAGCAAGCAAGACAGCTCAAGAAGTTCCCATCTTTGCTTGTGATCAAAACTGTATCCTACCGTAATAGGTGACTTTGTTCTTTAGGTCTAAAGTCCCCATCCTCCGAGTTATGCTGTTCCAGATGTCGATATGCCAAGTTATGCTATCCACCGCATTGCTAATAGTACCAAATTTTCCCACATAATGGTTAGAGGGAGACATCAATGATATTAGTACATTTCCTTTTTTGATTGGTAGATTCAACCACATGGAGATGGAAAGCTACCACAGGACTCCGGATAAGGCGTTGTGCTCCTATTGACGGGAAAAATATATTTATCATAACTTGACCTGAAATGCTTTCAATAATGGTATCACTCAACTGACATCCCTAGAAAGGTGGGTAGCTAGTATAACTCTAGTTTCTTAGTTTCCGTTTTAGCATGAGGCAGGGGAATTCGGGAACACAATTAACATTGTAAGGAATAATGGTATTATCATATTAGCACTTACGAGTATAAGTACGGACCACAGAGATCAATCAGAATAGGATTACCAACATGAATAGGAGCAGATTTCGGTAAAAGAAAGGTCCGGGATTGAATCATGCCTACGCAGATAGAGACTCTTCTGCAAACCGAAGAACTCCTGCACCCACTCCCTCTCAGTGTTCCCAACGGGCCATGTAGGCCAGGCCGTGGCAAAGTCTGGCCTGGCCTATGGGAATTCTCTGGGCCTGGCCTGGCCCGAGCCTATAGGCTTGTTAAAGCTTGAGCCTGGCCGGGCCGGGCCCGCCTATAGGCCATATAGGCTTGGTACTGTTGCGGATAAATTTTGTCTTTGCTTAGTTCCAATATTCTTAGCCAACTAGAGCTGATTCGGTGAGATAGACGACCACCCTGTACCTAGGGGAGTAGATGGCTGGAGCTTGTATTCCCTGGGAGCCTCATAGATCATTTTCATTACAAGGATGGTGGGTTGATGCTTGGCAGACAGGGGGAGGGTGAGTCTATGTAAGGTAGTCGTTTCTCACCACCCTTGCTTTTCTTTTCTTTAACCACCAAAACCACCACCGCAGGAAAGAGCCAGGACGGTCAACCGTCAATTGGGATAGCCAACCACAAGAGGTGGATCTCCTGTGAATAGATAATCGGACAACTAGGATAGGTTGGACTCTTCTCTTAGCTTTTTTTTTTCTGTCTCAGGATTTTTCTTTGGTGAAGGTTCGTGAACTAGCTAGGCAACTTGAATCGATTGTGAATTGTGATCTGCTTTCTGTGAGTAGTTTTTGTCAGTGATAGATGGTGATTTGTAGTTACTTCCTTCTCTGCAGAATAGATATACCGGTACCCGATATTTCTTTTTTTCAGTACCAGCTCCCTGATAGGCGGGCCTGGCCTATATAGCCTAGACTGGCCTATATTACAACGGCGGACCCACTCATCGCGAACCGCGACACCATATCAACAGAAAAACTTCACGGTAAGTGTAAATAGATTACAAAATAACATCACAAATGCAGCAATTGGAATTTGTTACTTTTAGGATAAAATGTAATTCGTACTAAGGAGGTGGGGTGGGGGGGATGATTGTAGGATAGGACTACTAGTACTGGTGGCTCTCGAGGTGAGTTTTTAAAACTTTGTTGAGTTGGTTGTGTATCACTCGTTACATGACTAATTAAGAACCAACCAGCGAAGGCAAGGAGGACAAAAACCGAATGTGAGAAAACTTGAAAGAGCGGAGGGGGTTGGGGAAACTTTAAATTCGTCCACATTACCCTCTCTGCCGCCACTATTAGAATATGCTTGAGGTATACTGGAAGCTTCACCGAGGAGTTTGGTATTCGGTCAAGGGTGCGAGAAGAGGGGCAGATGTGGGGAGAAAAAGAGGGGTAGTTGCCATGAAAAGAAGCGGGGAAAAAAAGGTAAGTGGATTGTGTGATAGGTGCTGAGAATTGTGTGATTATATTGAGAATGCTGCAGGGCCAGATGTTCTTGTTGTTTGTACTTAAGGGTCTTGTCCACGCAGGATTGTAGAAGACAACTGAATGAATAGTTTCCGTTCTTCATACAGTTTAGATTCTTTCTCTCCCGTCCTTCCCCTTATACCATCCCTAGTGATCCCCAATTTATAATATATATTAACAGTAGACGGCAGGCACATTTCTACGCTCGAGGAATTAATCATGCTTCAGGTACTTTTCTCTCTGGCTACCTTGTTCAATGTCCTAAGCTACAACCAAGTCCTCATTGACTAGTGATATTTGCTATGGTAACAATCACGATGACTTCCCTACCAACATCACTAAACACCCATACACCGCCTATCGTACCCACCCCCACCATCACCACCATGCACGCAGGCAGCCCACCGAACCCCTTCCGCAGCCAGGACCTGACCGCCGCCCTCCCAAACGCAAGCCAACTAACCTATCACCAAGTGATCCCTGCGAAAGCCGGCAATTAACCAATCATCCGCCGGCGATTAAACTCTTATCCTCCAATCCGCCAGCGAACCCCTCAAAAAGTAAGCTCAAAACATAGTAGAGACGCCTGGATAATCAGGACAGAAGGAGTTGTGAATTGAGATTAGCGAGGGACGGGATAGGCCATCGTTCATTCCCGTTTGTCGTATTCTGTTGCTCGGCGGATCTTCATAGGAGCTGTTAGGTTCTCGGAATCGATTCTCGCTCCCCTGTGGTAGGCTTCTCTTTGGAATTGTTGTGGAAAGCTGGGATAGCTGGTGATGTGAGATTTTGAGGTGTTGGAAAATATATGACTATTAACCGCGAATCAAGGAACATAAAAAATAAACTTCAACGGCAACTGATACGATTGCACGACGAGTGACGAGCAATGAAACGAAACGAATGCCAAGCAACTCACAACGAAAATGATCGCACATTCAAGTGCGGGGAAAATCTTTTCACAAACAACCAGACGCTCACGCTCAACACAATGTTCTCGGTGGGTGCTCGGTGCTCTATCTAACTAACTGGCGAAGACAGGAGTATATATCAAAGACATAATATCCATGTGGGCCTCTCCATCCTCCGTGAGCATACCCTGGCTAACCAAAGAAAAGCAAAACACTTTCCACCGCTGGACTTCCATCCCTTTTCAGCTAACCTTACAGTGCTTCCGCTTTTCTCCCATCTTTCCCGAAAGATGCACGATCCCAAAACTATCGCGCATTCCTGCATTCACAATGCTTTCCAGAACTCCAAACAAAACGCCCGAAACCGAACCGCATGCCTGAAGCTAAAGCGAGCCTCCGGAGACAAATCCATGCCCGGACTCTCAGCCCATACCCGATAGCAAACCTATGCCCGGTTCCTCAACACATATCCGAAGCCACAAACAAGTGCGCTCCCTGAAGCTAATTAAACAAAGGAAGTACTATATCAAGAGAGTATGGCGAGCAGCACCATTTTCAACAAAAAACTCCGGCCATGAAAACGGCCCTCCCCCACTAGCCCTAATATCAAGAAATTAAATAATAAATAATAAAATGCAAATTCACAGTAGAATACAAAGTAGAAGCTAATATTTGATCTGAATAAAGTTCTTTATAGGGTGTTGAAAAGCGCAGGATGATAGAGCGTGTTCCTTTGCTATTAATTGTTGGCGGACAGTTAATTTTGGCGGTGTCACCCCTAGAATTTCCTTTGTAAATCATGGGCTGAAGTACATGACTAAGAATGGGCATATATAGAAGAGATTTACTCCCTTGAATACAAAGTGTATTAGTAGCAACAAACTTGGAATTTCGTAAAGTCAAAACGATATTGCGCTTAACTTGCAGTGCTAGCGGTCATCACACTGCGCCTCAGAAGTTGTACAATATATTCCAGTTGGCTTAACTGGGGATTTTACTGCAGATGTTGCATATGAACCTGGACTGGAGGTAGCTCTCGTTATTTAAATACAAAGAAAAATCCTGAATGTTGAGTGCAATACATCGGAAAGTCATGTGATGGAAGAGGAAAAGAGCATGACAAAATACGATACGATAGTGTAGATATGCGAACTTCACCATCCCACCAGCTTCAATAGTTCCTAATCCTTATCGCCATACTCCCAAACATAGCAGCTCGTGATCAGGTATATAATTGTGTACCCAAAGAGGAGAAACTATCACCAGGACATCCTTCCAAGTCTCATTAGCCTTGGATTCTCCCCGAATCGATGTGGCTGAAATCTACTTAGGCATTGTTACACCACAAGCCACATCACCCCGCTTTCTTCAGCTCCGCTCAGAGAAACTTTTATAAACCATCATACCCCGATACCTTTAAACCTCACCGCACCATATCTACTCTCAACCAACATTTTTGATAGAGCATCATGGCCCACATTACAAATACGCTCTCCATCAAAGTTGGCGATAGAAATGCCAAATCCGGCAATATAACTTTAACAGATAGTCTCAACACCACCATCTATAAATCCGACGAGCATGCTAAGGTTATGCGTTGGCTCTCTCCACTAGAGCCAAGCAACAGACACCAAGGCGTGCGGACTAGCCGATTTGGGGGTGTTGGGGATTGGCTTTTGGAGACGAGCGAGTTTCGCGAATGGAGGGAGGGTGGAGCCGGAAATGCTGTGTTGTTTTGCTCCGGGAATCCGGGGGTAGGCAAAACCTACCTGAGGTAAGTGGCACCATTCTTGGAGGGAAACGAATGCGGCTGATAGACGAGAAATACCAGTTCCCTGGTGATCGACAGTCTATGCGATCAGGCGAGGGAGGAAGATATCACGGTTGCCTGCTTGTACTGCGACTTCCTTGCTCAGGAAGAGCAGACAATCACCAGCATGATGGGAGCGATTCTCAAGCAACTAGTAGGAGACGACATCCCGGTTTACGTACGTGAAGCGTTTAAAGCAGGGGGGAAGGAGATTGGTGGCAGAGGGCTCCTACTTTCGGATTTGATCCGAATGTTGAAGACGGCTATCGCTTCGCTGAGGAAGGTTTTTATCTGCATTGATGCGCTCGATGAACTCCTACCGAAGAATCTGCCAGAGCTCCTTAAGTCCCTTGGAGATATTGTGCAGGAGTCGCCCAACACGAGAGTATTCCTCACTGGGAGGCCCCATGTTGCGGGCGCTATTCAACGTTATTTCGCGAAGACGGTCATAATACCCATCAGCCCTAACACAGACGACATCAGGAGCTACCTGGAGATGAAGTTAGACTTGGATGACGATCCAGAGGCGATGGACAACGATTTACGGGCGGATATTGTAAAGGTTATTGTGGATAAGATGTCGGATATGTGCGTAGGAGCATTTTACCTTTCCATCCCATCAATGGTGTATACTTACAAAATATTATGTCTAGATTCCTTCTAGTTTCGATCAACATTGAGGCCGTTCTAGGGGAAATGACAATTGGTCTGAGAAGAGAGAAACTTGAAGAGATGGAGCGAGGCAATGGACTGAGCGATGCCTACACGGCAACTCTGGCCCGACTGAAGGGGCAGAAAGGAAATAAAGCAGCAGTCGGATTGAAAGTGCTAAAGTGGGTGCTGTATTCTGAACGGCCGTTATGGGCGGAGGAGCTCTGTCATGCCCTCGCGGTGGAGATGGGATCTCGAGACCTGGATCCGAAAAACATCCCTGCGTTACTGGCACTCGTATCATCTTGTCTGGGACTTGTCACGGTTGAGGAGTCTTCGTCCACAGTTCGACTGGTGCACTTTACCTTGCAGGAGCATCTCTTAAGTATCCCGACACTATTCCATAGTCCCCACTCGACAATTGCGGAGGTTTGCTTGACATACCTCAATTTTGGATGTATCACAGAAATCCCACCAGCTTCTTACCGGGACCCCCCAAAAATGCCCCTTCTAGAATATGCTTCTCTTTACTGGGGGAAGCACACAAGAATAGGGATGACGGAAAATGTCAAAATACTAGCACTAAGGCTTCTGGACAGATTTGGCGAGCATATATCTGCTTACCTACTCTTATTGCGATATTTTCAAGCGCCATGTTGGGGCCAGTATATTTACTCGGTGCCAGAAGATACCGGATTTACTGCACTCCACGCAGTATCATTTCTTGGGATAGTAGAGATAATTGCTACGATACTGGAGAGAAAGGAATGGGATGTTAATGCAACCGATCGTACGGGCAGCACTGCTCTCACATGGGCAGCTAGAAAAGGGCACGAGGAAGTTGTAAAGATGCTTTTGGAACGGGAAGAGGTCAATCCCGACCAGGCAGACACTGGACGTGGCCGAACGCCAATCTCATGGGCGGCAGAGGAGGGGCATGAGGGGATAGTAAAGATGCTTTTAGAACAAGAGGTCAATCCCCACCATGCAGACAAATACGGCCGAACGCCAATCTCATGGGCGGCAGAGAGAGGACATGAGGGGATAGTAAAGATGCTTTTAGAACGAGAGGAGGTCAATCCCGACCGGGTAGACACCTACAATGGCCGAACGCCAATCTCGTTAGCAGCAGAGGAGGGGCATGAGGGGATAGTAAAGATGCTTTTAGAACGAGAGGAGGTCAATCCCGACAGGGCAGACACTGATTATGGTCGAACGCCAATCTCATTGGCGGCAGGGGGGGGGGCATGAGGGGGTAGTAAAGATGCTTTTAGAACAAGAGGAGGTCAATCCCAACCGGGCAGACACTGATTATGGCCGAACGCCACTCTCGTGGGCGGCAGAGGAGGGGCATGAGGGGATAGTAAAGATGCTTTTAGAACGAGAGAAGGTCAATCCCGACCAGGCAGACAAATCTGGCCGAACGCGACTCTCGTGGGCGGCAGTGAGGGGGCGTGAGGGGATAGTAAAGATGCTTTTAGAACGAGAGGAGGTCAATCCCGACCACGCAGACAAATCTGGCCGAACGCCACTCTCGTGGGCGGCAAAGGAGGGGCATGAGGGGGTAGTAAAGATGCTTTTAGAACGAGAGGAGGTCAATCCCGACCGGGCAGACACGGAATATGGCCGAACGCCAATCTCATTGGCCGCAGAGTGGGGGCGTGAGGGGGTAGTAAAGATGCTTTTAGAACGAAAGGAGGTCAATCCCAACCGGGCAGACACTGAATATGGTCGAACGCCAATCTCATTGGCCGCAGAGTGGGGGCATGAGGGGGTAGCAAAGATGCTTTTAGAACGAGAGGAGGTCAATCCCAACCGGGCAGACACTGATTATGGCCGAACGCCACTCTCGTGGGCGGCAGAGGAGGGGCATGAGGGGATAGTAAAGATGCTTTTAGAACGAGAGAAGGTCAATCCCGACCAGGCAGACAAATCTGGCCGAACGCCACTCTCGTGGGCGGCAGTGAGGGGGCGTGAGGGGATAGCAAAGATGCTTTTAGAACGAGAGGAGGTCAATCCCGACCACGCAGACAAATCTGGCCGAACACCACTCTCGTGGGCGGCAGAGGAGGGGCATGAGGGGGTAGTAAAGATGCTTTTAGAACGAGAGGAGGTCAATCTCGACTGGGCAGACACTAAATATGGCCGAACGCCAATCTCATTGGCCGCAGAGTGGGGGCGTGAGGGGGTAGTAAAGATGCTTTTAGAACGAAAGGAGGTCAATCCCAACCAGGCAGACACTGAATATGGTCGAACGCCAATCTCATTGGCGGCAGGGGGGGGGCATGAGGGGATAGTAAAGATGCTTTTAGAACGAGAGGAGGTCAATCCCGACCACGCAGACAAATCTGGCCGAACGCCACTCTCGTGGGCGGCAGAGGAGGGGCATGAGGGGATAGTAAAGATGCTTTTAGAACGAGAGGAGGTCAATCCCGACAGGGCAGACACTGATTATGGCCGAACGCCAATCTCATTGGCGGCAGAGTGGGGGCGTGAGGGGATAGTAAAGATGCTTTTAGAACGAGAGGAGGTCAATCCCGACCACGCAGACAAATCTGGCCGAACGCCACTCTCGTGGGCGGCAGAGGAGGGGCATGAGGGGATAGTAAAGATGCTTTTAGAACGAGAGGAGGTCAATCCCGACCAGGCAGACACCTACTCTGGCCGAACGCCAATCTCGTGGGCGGCTGAGTACGGGCATGAGGGGGTAGTAAAGATGCTTTTAGAACGAGAGGACGTCAATCCCCACAATGCAGACAAATCTGGCCGAACGCCAATCTTGTGAGTGGCAGAGAGGGGCCATGAGGGGATAGTAAAGATGCTTTTGGAACGAGAGGAGGTCAATCCCGACCAGGAAGACACCGACCATGGCCAATCCTACTCTCGCTGGCCTCTCAGCGTCGCAATGCTGGAGCTCCGGGTTTCTGGGGAGGGCGAATCAATTAGGAATAGGCAGGACCTTCCACCGTAGAGGAAAACCACCGTGGAGCAGGGGCCCCTGTGAAGTATTAGAGGAAAGGGTGTGATAGGGCAAAAAGAGAGTGTTCGTTGTTTGATGTAAGTAGAGAGAAAAGAACTCAACTCTGTGATAGAATAGATATAGCTTGTGATGCTCAACCTATGCATTTTTTTTTCACTATCACACATCGCCCGAGTCCAGTCCCCTCAGGCCACCAAACTTAGTGAAAATCCCATCCGTACATCCTAACCTAACGTATCGCGATAGGATAGCTCCACCAAGTAGTCCCCTTCCCTCACGCCAGCTTTTAAGAACTGAATTACGCCCTGATACTCATCCTGATAACACACGATCGACCATATCGTTCACCGCCGACCAATATTTTATCATCGCGTCCTTCATCCGTCCCTTCGTTTTTCTCATTTCCATCCTACCTCCTTCATTACCCCACATCCATATTCCACGCTGTAAATAATTATCTAATCTAGGATTTGTGAAGGCGGGCCAATGTCGATCTATCCATGAATAGACTGACCAAGCAACTACGGCACAACACCGGATATCACGAGCCAGCAAGACAGCTTAAAAATTTCCCTACTTTCCCGGTGATTTAGACGGTATCTTAGCGTAATAGGTGACTTTATAGCCTACGTTCAAAGTCTCCAATTAGGACATGGGAAGGGGTAGATTTCCAGTACAAAGGCATCTTCGCGATTGAACATTGTTTGTGCGGATAACTAATATAAGTTACTAATACAAACCTATGAACTCCCACCCCCCCCCATTTCCTCGGAGCTACAGTACTGTACTCATCACGTGAAATTCTGATCTTTGAATTCCAGATACGAGCTAACCACAGTTCCGGTATCACGACGGAAGGGCAATCTATGATCTATATCAACAGTAGATGACAGACATATTCCTCCCCTAAGGAATCAATCACCCGTCGGGCACCCCTCTCGCTGCCTACCTTGCTCAGATGTCCTATGCTACGACCAAGTCCTTATTAACTAATGATATTTACCAGGGTAACAATGACAATAACATCACTGCCCGTATCACTAGACACCCATACCCCCCCCCAACTATGCCCGCCATAAACCCACCGAAGCTCTCCCCCGGTCAATACTATAAGGTACTTGACTGCCGTCACCAAGTGAACCCTATCAAAGGTGGCAATCAACCAATCACCCCTCCGAAAGTAAAATCATTCATCAATCCTGCGGAGACTCCCGAATAATGATTACAGGAGTTTCAAATCCAGACCTACTGCTATTAGCAAATCACCGAATAAGCCACCATCATCCCCCCGCCCCCCTTACTCGGGCGGATTTTCACAGTTCCGCTGATAAGTCTTCAAAATCGCTTCCCGCCTCTGTATATATTTCCATTTCGCGTTTTGGTGGGGGAGGGTTGGGGAGCTAGTACTGTGGGATTTTGAACCGAACCTCTGTGGATCATTGATAAGGTTTATTGATGAGTTGTGGGTCAAGTTAGATGCTCTCTCGGTATCATATATATAAATTTACAAGTGGTTGGGGTCTTTTGACTGCTTATTTTGAGATGTTTATGCATTCTTTTATCTCCCGGCATCGTTACTATTTTTCCTATCTTTGTTTATGATATTCGCTCTACATATGGGGTTGCCAAATGTTGATTTGCAGGTCACTGTCAGGCCCGGTATCCAACTACCGGGGGGGGGGGTTCATTTATCCCGCTCGGGCAGATCATCCCCACAACTTGTGACTATCAGAATTAGATCATCTCCGCACTATCAATTAAACCTACTTTAGCACTACCCACCCAGCAGCATCGTACCAGCCCATGCCACGCCCCAAACAAATGAAAATGTAACAAATGAAAAGGTTCGATACCCCCACCCAACCAATCGCCCATCCACCCATTAATGCACCATATAAATACAATTTAGCCCCAAAATATACTTACCTTACTTACTCCCAAACCGGGACAAGGTTCCTGCCTTGCCTCGCCTGTGTATGATATATACAAATTGATTGATTAACCAAACCTCTATTATAAACCGGGGAAAAAAGAAAGAAAAAACACCGCCCAATGCAAAAAAGACAGTACCAAAATTTGAAAACAGGAAAATAATATCTACGGCCACCCCGGATCGTCATTCTCTACCCAACTCCTCTCGCTCCAGGTGGAGCAACTTGCGGAACTATAGTCGCATTGCGAGCTAGCAAGCGACTGCCGTGTTGTCGTAGAGACCTCCGTTACCGCCACTTGCGGCTGCGGTTCGATGATTGTGTGCTCCGAGATTCGGTCCCGGGAGCGGGAGCGGGTAGTGGTGGATAGGGTGAGAATTCTCGTAGAGGAGCTCCTCGGAGAGGGGGATGGAGGAACGGGGATTATGGTATGGCTGTAGGTCGTCTGTCTGGGGGGAGGGAAGCTCTGCTGGACGAGTGGTGGGGGGCGTGGCTTGGGGCGGTAGTGTCTTGGGAGGATGGAAGCGATGGGCGATTGCGGGTTGTTGAGTGCTGCCTCGATGTTTCGGGACCACCACGATTGCTGATCACCCGTGATTAATCGTGGGTGGGGACGGGAACCTGGGCGAGTCGGGAGGAAGGCGAATGGCTTGGAATTGGCGTGGCGACGGCGACAGAAGACCACCGATAACACCAGCAGGAAGGATCCCAAGACGCAAGAGGCTATTATGGCTGCGAGTTGTCCTGGGGTCAGGCGGGATTGGCTCGGGAATGACGATAACGTGGACGGGACTGGCGAGCTCTTGGTAGTGGTGAGATTTGATGATGTAGTAGGGATAATTAGGGTAGCCGAAGACGACGACAACACAATCGTGGCGGAGCTGATTGGAGGGGGAGTCAACGAAGGGGAAGCAAGGCTTCCAGTTTCATTAGACTCCAAAGAAGAAGTCACGGGGATGCCCGTCGGGGGCGGCGATGTGAATTCGCTTTTCGAAATCTGGTCATCACCGCTGGTGATGCCCACCGGCTCAGCCGTCGGGGGTGGTATCCCGTTCGTCACGGCCGGCACGAAGCTCTCGCCCTTTATCTGAAACCTAGTCTTCCAGTACTCGGCAAAGAGGGTATCGGCGATAACCGTTTTCCCCCTCTGTCCCTCGCAGACAATCTTCCGGTAGCGAACCATCTGATCCCGTTGTACGGAGCGGTTACTCACCGCCTGATCGCACGTGTTCAAGCAAGCATCCATCCTCCCGATATACTCTCCCCCGTTGTCCTCCCCGCACCAACAGTCCGCCATCTGGGCGAGGTCGCGGCCAACCGTGCAAAAGTTCACCATCTGCGTCTGACAATTATCCCCGCAGGGGTCGAAGAGCGGGCCATAGCCAATTTCCGCGGCGAGGGCGAATAATGAGATAAAGTGTGAGAATAGAATGTATGACCAGCATCGACGAAGAAACATTTCTTATGAGTGGGGGGAGAAATTAGTTAAAAAGATTAATAGAAATTGAATGGAAAGAGGAGAGGAAATGAACTCTGCCGCCTGGGCTGGTGACCCATTACTGTGGACAAATAAAACAAAGGAAATGTTTGAAGGAAAGGAAGGAAAGGAAAGACTAAAGAGAAGAAATCGACATTAGGATTTGCTGTACTGTAGATTATCGCAACAGGCAGCAGTAATTTACCAAGAAACGAGGAGAAGGAGAAGGAGGATATATTTCCCGGTGGGAAGGACGTGGGGACTCCGATGGGCTTATGTATGATATGTTTTAACTCTGTCCCTTTTTCTTTTTTTGTTTTTTCCCTCTCATTTCCCCAGATTTACCTTAGACAGAACGCCATTCAAGAATTATAACATTAGGGCACACACACACACACTCAGGTACGGTACCGGACGATCCCCGCCCATGAAAAACCACAAATAGAAGGTTGGTGGGGGTTAGCCCTCGGGTGTGTGACATTCGAGCCGGTTGCGTGCTCGCTTGTATAGCTCCTTTTGGGATAGTGGAGGCTTGGCAGTTCTATTTTGGCGTTGGTTGCTCTTTTTCGCTTGGGAGGACCAGGATGGTGGATGGTGGATGGGTATTATAAAAATAGATTGAGAAAAAAGTATCCCTGACCCTGACACAGGGGAGAAAAGTAAGTAACAATAGCAATGAGATGGTTTGGCTTGGTTCGACGAAGGGGGAACAAAAATATATCAGATCGACGGTCGGTGACCATGGGGGGGAATGTAGGGGGAGAGCGAGTATGTGCTTGTTTGTGGAGCTGTGATTGGAGGTGGGGGTGTGGAGGGATGTTTAAAGTTGGAGATGAGGGGTAAATAAACACAATAAATATACACTCCCATCCCTCCCTACACCACGCACCATATATACTGCTCGACTGAGATACACCGGTAATAGACCATGGCGTTGTATCGATATATACTATTCTTTCCTTCTTTCTCACTTTCTGTTCTTGGCTTACTCGCAAGTTTAGTATCGGTACTGGTATCGTCATATTTGGCGGACGCTACGCTGCACAGCCGGAACCGACAATAACCAACAATTCTCCATGACAGGATACGGAAACGAAAATAAATTCCCTTCCGTTTGCTATTACAGTATTGTGGACGCGCTCCCCCGGGCCACATTTTACCCGTACGCGTACGAGCTGGCAGTGTCACTGCTGCATTGTTATAACTTTGCGCTCCCGTCAATACACATACCTCTCCGAGCACCGCACGTACAAACTACTCTACCAATCATCCACTCGGGATTGACCAACCAAACTCCCAGAACGATAGCATAGATTAGCCATGTGTGACACCTTACCCGAAGTTTATGCGGTATTCGAGTTTCCCGAATTTACCTTTCGATACTTTACTTTGCTTTGTTCGGTCTGTCAGTTAGATAGAGCGTTCAAAGGGGGGGGTGCAATCGTTTGGCTATTTACGTCCGCATCCATCTGTCCCCACTCCCATTTCTGTAATTTACTATTTTGTATCAACCTTATTATCGTAGCCTACTCGTACGAGACTACCACTATAAGAACCTTCACTCCCACCCCTGTCCGGGTGTGTTTCCTGGTACTGGTAATAGTAAGGTGCCCGTGACACAACATGCGCATGGTGATAAAGTAACTCAAAAGTTTTTTTTTTTAGGCAAGATGAGTAATAGGGGATTATGCTTGGTATGATGGGCGTTATCTACCGGCGATTTAGAATGGTTGGTGTAGTTAGTATAAATTATAAGATTAAATGGAATGGAATGGAATGGAGTCGAGTCGTGGAATTTCGGGGGTACGATCTTGGGCATGACGGGCTTAGTATGCAGAAAGCTTGTTGATGCTGACGGATCCCTATCACTCTGAGCGGGGGAATCTCGGCACCAGACTTGCACTGGTGTTGACATCCGGTGACGTAAGTGATTGGCAGGCTTTTTAATGCAGGTAACTTAGCATGCACTGGTACAGACCTTACTTCCGCTGCTTCTCTCACCCCTTACGTTGATCTCCAGCGTAGTACATGTAGAGTGCGGAATGTAAATTATGGTATCGTATGCAACAGCAAGACAGCATATGCAGGAACCACTCGCTGTGCGCCCCGCATTGACTATCGTTTCTTGATTGAATGGTTGACCAAGTGAATCCGTTAAAGTAAACAAAAGAGACTGTATGACCCTCCTTAAACCCATTCCACCGGACCTCCCCCACCATGCCTTGACTCATAAAATGAAGGAGCAATCTACCTAATCACTGCCGCTCCCTCACTCCCACTCTCACTTTCGAGCCCCTCATCCTCCTCGTCACTATCGCCAAACTCTTCGCCGACCAAGTCTGCCTCTTCGTCAGCGCTAACACTGATCCCACCACTCCCTCCAGCGCCTCTGCCCCTCCATCCACCCCCGGTCGTCCTCTCACCACTCTTCACCCCAATCTTGCCGATCCAGCGGAGTATCAGGCCGCCAGCAATAAAGTCTTCACCATCGAGGATAGCTCCATTGTCACGGATCTTGACACGTTGTCGACGCCAGTAAATCCACGCGAACTCGACATACAGGATCGTCTGCAACACGCCGAATATGACGGCCCACGGCTCAAAGAAGTGATCCTCCGGGTCGTTGTATCGCACGATCCAGTTGGGGATGTACAGTGCGCGGTAGACGCCCAGTGCTAGTAGGTAGTAGCTTGTTATGGCGGTGGGGATGGCGGTGTACCGCAGCAGCGATATTTGCGGCAGTACAGCAAGGGATTCGAGGATTATGCTAAAGGTCCAGGGGATCTATGGTATTATCATACTCCAATTAGCATCGTGTTTCCCCTTGTCGGGAAAGAAAGGGAAAATAAAAACAAGCTTACCTGAGTAACCCAATCCCCCCTTTTCGTCCCTCTCCAAATAACCTCTTTCAACCCCCAACAGATGGGCGCGAGCACAAAGCTGATTGCTAGAATCCCCAGCGCCACCCTCCACTCCCTCTCTTCCTCGCGACTTCGCTTGAACACCCTCAGCATAACGTATATGATGTAGAAGCTCGTGAGGATGTACGTCCACTTGAAAATTGTCACGTACATGCTAGCACCGGGAGTGAAGATGTCGGTGTAGCGGGTGAGGAAGATGAAGGCGTAGAGCATCTGCGTGAGGAGGGAGATTCCCTCTGCGCTTTTGCGGAGGTGGATCGTGAGGATTAGGATCACCTTGGAGGTCAGGTGGCAGAGGTCGCCGCTTAGGCGGTAGGCGTTCATGTGGCCGGGCATCCTGGCGTGTTATTTTTATGTGATGCTTTGAAAGCAGTGAAACGAGAGAGGAGAGAGAGGAGGAGAGAGGGGTAGATGAGGGTCGGTTCTAGCTATATGCTTCTCGACTTCGTCTGGTATAGGTTGATGGAATCTCGGTGCAGTCTGTTTCCCCGATCGCTCGGTGTTTCACGCTACCACCTATCACAGCGTCGCAACTGAGGGCGGGGGAAAATGCTACCGCGTGCTGTGTTATGCTACTCGTAATGCTATTCTCTCCAAGCTTACGGCAGCCTGGTCGGTACGCGCAGTGGCTAACGGCTATTGTATTCGGTTGTGATAAAGGGATAATAGAATAGGTCTGATCGAAGCTATCTCAGGCTGGTCCTTGAGATGATTATTCGCATCGTTCGGTCGATGGGGGGTGTTGGTGCGATGGGTGACTTACAATACCGTAGCATGTTAATTTCGGCCTTGGGGAGTTGAGGGGTAATTAGAGTTGTTTACTAAGCACAACTCGAGGACTTACCCGGAGTTCATCGGTTGTCACTCGGAACCTGTTTGAATAGCGGCTCAAGCGAGAGAAGAGAACAACCTAGTGCTCACCAGCCACAAACCCTAACCCTGTAGAACGTGCCCTACACGCGCTAATTTGGCTTATGCCCATTGACTAAGTTGAATACCTTGGGATCAAGTATCGGTAAAATAAAATAAGTTTTGCAAAAGAGGGGGAGGTATGGTAGGGGAAATGGTGTAAGTGAAACCGGAGCGGGCTTAGGGTTGTTGGGAGAGAATAGACGCTGTAGGCAGTAAAATGCGACTTTGGGTATAATATGATATCATATGTATGATAGAGTGGAGTTTTGCGATAACGTTGGGGTTAGGAGGTATGCTACAATCGCTATATATGATACAGTGCGATAGATACCCGTCCGAAGATGGATAAATAAATGATATAATATTACGATGAAGGCATTTGGGATTTGGTGGGCCGTATATCTTAAGATAGTCGCTTGGCGGAAAAAAAATTCTTGCGCTGAAATGTATTTGAAGTCCCCTTGAGTATAGTAAATTTACAAAGGTTAGCAATCTGGTGGCGATATTTGGTAGAAGTGATGTTTTTGCATCTATCATTTCCTAGACCCTCATGCCCCAAGCAGCCTGGAAACTAGCCGCACTTGCTACCACATTGAAGTAATACTTCCGACAGTCACCGTTTCGACTGCCGAGTGATCACCAATGATTCTCGCGCCCCGACCGGTGATGTTGGTAAAACTGTTAGAGACGACCGGTGCCGAGCTTAACTCAACGAGCGGTGGGCCAAACAGATATTTCCACAGAAGCGATGCGTTTGCGGAAGGTGCAAGGACGAAGGCAATAGAGAGATGAAAGGCCAAATAAAGAAACGAGTTGAGAATGATTTTATTGATTGGTTTTTCAGGAAGAAAAAGTGAGCTCGCTTGGGAGCGAGAAGAAAAGAAGATTTAGAAAAGACAAGCGAGAGTTGCAACCAATGACATCTTGACGGCTCCATGACTAAGCCATAATGCTTCGGCTAGCAACTCACGATATCCAACAAAAACAACCTCTCGCTCATGTCCGGATACCTCGACTTGGGGCTGCGGGGCCTAGCGTTTGACCGGGGTGAGTGCCACTCGCAATAGGGGTGTGGGGAGTGAAACTGTGAAGACATAAGAAAACGTGATTGGGTGACAGGTTTGCACTCTGGGGTAACCAAAAGTCGGGGGCGCCCCCAGAATGGGAAATAAACCCAGATATTTCGTGGCACCGCACCAGACTTACCCGAGTACCCGAGTATCATACTTAAGTTTTAGTAGGAGGACTGGGAAGAGGCTTATGGGGTAGTCTATTACAATCGGTCAACCCTCACGATCCCCCTCCCTTACCATGCTCCAGCCATTAAGGTTTCGAGGGAAGATACCGTAGCGATCGGGCAATCCCGCTCAAGGATCTACAAGCAAGGATCCGGGAGCTGTTCCCCCCGCTACGCTTGCCTCTCCAATTACGTTCCACCCCACACGGTACCACGCAGCCCATGCTTTTCCGAGAGTTGCCGGGTGCGGTTTGACACTACAGTAAGATAGACTCGCCCCGGATGGCAGAAGGCCACCCAACCCAACGGCTACCGTGCCGGGAGTCTGAAGTCGACATCAACCACCACCTGATTCAATAACGAACCGGCCTCGGCAGCAGCAATTCCTTGGAGTCTATTTCTAATAGTGAGTATAGTTGAGAGCACACTTATGGATTATGCCCGCTGATTACTTCACGAGTTATCGAGTGGAAAAGGAGTGAGCGGGAGGGGATGTTTCTGGTGTCCTCGACTGCTTGCGCGAGAGTTGGTATGGCGCCGATCAACGAGAAAGCACACCAAAATCCGAAACCCGCTGCACAATAACTTGGGTGTAACCACAAACCATGGCTAGGCAACCATGATTGAAAGGAACTTGCAAACCATGGTTTGTGACCACCCACCTCGCGCTAAACCGCTCCGGGGCAAACTTCAATGGGGTTAGGAAACTAGATTTCCTGAATTCGGATCAGGCAATCGAATAATACTATTCTAAGAAGAGGGGTTTTTTAGGGGGACATTTTTTTCCGTCACCCTACGAGAATAACCCTAAGACGTTCAGAATTTCCTCTATTGGGTTGGGAGAGAACGCAGCGATAAGATTCTCTATCCCAGTCCTCAGCTGAGACCAATAAAAAGCAAAAATATAATAAACCTTACTGGGATAGGCAACCCCAACGTCCTACTCAATTCCAGTTCTCGCGATGTGCTCTGGTTTCCAAACTTTTGAGACCATGATTTGAGGCTGTTGCAAGCCACGGTTTATGCTTCTTATTATACCAAGGAGTCCGGTGATCACAAGCAATGGTTTGAGCCCAAACTAGGTCCGAGATCCAACCGCCAGGCGCCTAATAAGTTAGCCCCTTATTACGGCAATTTGCGCACCAGGAGGAAAGCGCTACAGCTGCCTCCGCATGGGTTCCATACCCTCCAAGCACTGGTACAAGTACAGCACCACTATCCCTGGGAAAGGCTTCTTGCCCTCTCTTTCCACTATATAGTGGAGTAATCTGGGGTAAAAGTTTACAATGTTCTAAAGGTATATCCGGAGAGAGTTTTCTGGGAGACTCTTGCTTTTCTATTCCTGCTGGTGGGTGGCTCTGGGGTGCAAGGAGGGGTATGAGGACTCTCCTGGGATACAGACGTTGGCAGACCCTCCACCTCAAGACTGTCATATTTTCCAGTGGTAAGAGGGAAAAAGAAAGAAAGAAAGAAAGAAAGACGCAGCACTACAGCGGGGGAAAACGCTTATTGGTCGCCTAAAATCATTCTGGGGTGCTGTACTACGGTATATCCCAAGTACAGTACAGTTCCATGATTTATTTAACCGTCTCCAGTTTTAGTTTTGGTATACTAAGGCTATCCCGGCCGCTATGGAATACGTTGCGCTACCCTCGCAGGTGAAGTTACAGTTCTATGAGTACTCGAGCGAGCTGGTCGTATGCCTGGTGGTCTGGGGTTTCCCTTCCCGAGGGACCCGCTCTCCGAGTCAAATAAAATAGAGAAACAGGGGACCTTATAGGAGAGGCAACTCTAACGTCTTAGCACATAGTCCCGTTATTTGAGTTTTGCGGTACCCTCGTAGCTTGCTTGCTTTGGACTATCTTGGTTCTAGCATGAGATATCCGAGAATGGGGCGGGGCCTTTTTTCTGTTTGTTGGGTGGTAGTGTAACAATAGCCGTATTTTCAGATATTCCTTGGTTGGCACAGTATCATATCATACTCGAGCACAGGTGCTGTACAGGTACTGTGATTTCGTTGAACTGTTCAGCACCGCCATCCTTGGGGGCCGCTTACTGTCTCCCAAAGTGACGGGGACCCCGGCACGGTTACTCCAGTCTCAATCTTCGCCTTAGGGAGTTGAGCATACCGGGTTTCTCTTGGGGGCGATATAATATGTGGCCTCGGGGGGGAGAGATTTCCCATCTTTCCAAATCATATCCCGTAACATCCGCCTGTCTGCCTCCATACTTCTATAACCGCCTTTGCTTTGCTTAAACCACGAATTTCGACAAGAAACTTCATATGCAAAGAGAAATGGAGCGAGTATTGTACCGACGCACGAGCGTGACCTACAACAGCAGCCGAAACTGTGGGAATGTCGAGAACAGTTTCAACAGGTTCAAAAACTGCCATATATCCACATCCGACGAGAAGCGCCAGATTCTAGAGTGGTTGTCCCCACTGACATCTCGGGAAAAGCACCGGGACGTTGGCGACACTAGAGCGGATGGAGTGGGAGACTGGCTGCTTCGCACAGAAAGTTTTTCTTCATGGCATGTGTTCGAGGGGACGGTGTCAAAGCCTGTCTTATTATTTTACGGAGATCCAGGGGTTGGGAAAACATATATAAGGTATGAACCACCAGAGCTACCTAAGCGAGTGGAGTTCTAAAAGGCAGCGCAGCTCTCTTGTGATAGATACACTTTGCAAAGAGGTTACCGGAGCAAATGTGGCCATCGCTTACGTGTATTGCGACTTCCAGGTTGGGAGTGAGCAATCTGCTAGGAGTGTATTAGGGTCAGTGTTGAGGCAGGTTGTCGGAGCATTGGCACCGGTCCCGACTGAAGTACGGGATGCGTTTGAGAGTGCAAAAAGACAGGTTGATGCGTGCGGGCCCCGGCTTCCCGAGATCGTCGATATGATCGTCCAGTCGCTGCCACATTTGCAGAAGGGGTTTATCTGCATTGATGGTTTAGACGAGTTTCAGCCACAGCAGCGGAGTCAGCTTTGGGTCTCTTTGCAGCGCGTCGTCCGGGAGTGCCCAAACACTCGGCTGTTCCTGACCGGAAGGCCTCAGATTGTGGCGGAAGTGGAGAGACGTTTCGATAAAGAGGCCGAGACCGTTATGGTAGAGCCGACTTTTGATGATATACGAGGATATATTGAGAAGAGGTTGGAAGAGGACCAACATGTCAGTGCGATGGGCGAAAGATTGCGAGCTGATATACTCAAAATTATTCCGGAGAATTCCTCGGGGACGTATGTATTATCTTGACACGTTTAATTCCACGCACTGGGCTAACAGTGGTCCCTAGGTTTCTTCTCGCCAGAGTCAAGATAGACGCAATACTTGCAGGGGCGACCATTCACCAAAGAAATCAAGCACTTAGCACGGTCGAGGACCTTGATTTACAGACCGCGTACGGCGGGACATTGGATCGGATAATACGACAGGGTGGAAATAGGGAGAGGCTTGCGAAGCAAGCACTGATATGGATTTCCTGCTGTGAGCAGTCCTTGGGATCGCAGGAGTTGTGCCATGCTCTGGGGGTAGAATTAGGGGCAGGATACTTTAGCACCGAAAACGTACTACCAATAAACGCCATATTGGAGTACACTTTAGGATTTGTCACAATTGACAGGGAATTATCGACCCCTCGTCTCCTGGATGATACACTTAAGGATTATCTAAAACAACACCCCACTCTATTCGTAGGGGCTGACTCGATGATGGCTGAAATCTGCCTCACCTATCTTAACACCCGCTTGGTTCGGACGTTGCCCCCAAACGTTGAGGACGCCCTGGAGACAGCACCGTTTCTCGGATATGCTGCATGCTTTTGGGGGACACATGCAGCGAAGGGGATGACTGCGCCAGTGAAATCCCTCGCCTTGAGACTCCTTGGCCGATACGAGAACCATTTATCCGCCGCTGTTCTCTGGGTAATGAAGATAAATAAGGGGCACTGGGTGCGGGATGTTCAAGGAATTACTGGACTACACTGTATTGCGTTTTGGGGGATTGCAGAAATTGCGAATACGATGCTGGAGATGGATAGGTGGGACGTGAATGAGCGAGATTCTGAGGGTCACCCTCCATTAATGTGGGCTGTGAGATATGGGAGTGCCAAGGTGGTAGAGCTACTTCTAGGGGAGTGGGATATCGAAACCGACATGGTTGTTCAAGACGGTCGGACAGTGTTCTCGTTCGCTGCCGCGTTGGCGAATGAAGATATAATCAAGCTACTTCTAGAAAGCGGGGATGTCAATCCTGACTCAAGGGATGACGATGGACGGACACCCCTTTCATACGCCGCCGAGGAGGGGAGGCACAATGTAGTGAGGCTACTTCTGGGAGACGTGGATGTCGACCCTAATTCATCTGATGGCGGTGGTCGGACACCGCTGTCATATGCTGCTGGCGCTGTGGAGGGGGCACTGGCTGTAGTGAGGCTACTTCTGAAACGGGGGGATGTCGATCCCGATTTATCAGATAACGATGGCCGAACACCGCTATCATTTGCTGCAGAAGAGAAGGCACAGGGTGTAGTGAACTTGCTTTTGAAACGCGGGGATGTTGATGCCGATTCACTGGATAGGGATGGGCGGACACCGCTCTCATGGGCTGTCGGCGGGGGCGCACTGGATGTCGCGAGGTTGCTGATAGAAGAGCGGGGTGTCGACATCAATTCATCCGATAGCAATGGGCGGACACCCCTATCATATGCTGCTGAGGGGGGGGTGCTGAGTCTGGTGAAACTTCTTCTTGAACGCGGGGATATTGATGCCGATTTATCGGATGACGAAAGCCGGACGCCCCTATCATATACTGCCGAAGGAAAGTCGCAGGGTGCTGTGCAGTTATTTCTGGAGCACAATAATGTTAACCCCGATTCACCTGATGATGATGGCCGGACGCCCCTATCCTTTGCTGCTGCTGAGGGGGCACAGGGTGTAGTGAAGCTACTTCTTGAAAGCGGGGATGTCGATCCCGATTCTTCAGACGACGACGGCCGAACGCCCTTGTCATATGCTGCCGAAGAGGGGGCATTAGGTGTAGTCAAGTTACTTCTGGAGTATGAGGATGTCGACCCCAATTCATCGGACGGCAGTGGTCGAACACCGTTATCATTTGCTGCGGAGCAGGGGGCACTAAGTGTCGTGAAACTACTTCTGAAGCGAGGAGAGGTCAAGCCAGATTCACCGGACAACGATGGCCGGACGCCTCTATCATTTGCTGTTGAGGGGGGAGCACAGACTATAGTGAAACTACTTCTGAGCCAATGGGATGTCGATCCCGATTTGCCGGATAACGATGGCCGAACGCCCTTATCATATGCTGCCGAGGAGGGGGTACAGAGTGTGATAAGCCTACTTTTAGAACGCGGGGATATCGATCCCAATTTGTCGGATAACGATGGCCGAACACCCCTATCATATGCTGTGATCACTGAGCTGGAGCAAGAGGGTACCGTTGAGCTATTTCTGGAACGCGCCGATATCGAGCCCGATTTATCGGATAATGATGGCCGAACACCTCTATCATATGCTGCCGAGGGGGGGGTAGAGAGTGCAGTAGGGCTGCTTCTAGAATGCGAGGATGTCGAACCTGATTCCTTGGATAGCGCTGGCCGGACACCACTGTCGTATGCTGCAGTTTTTGGGTGGGAGCAAAATGGTATTGTGGAGCTGCTTCTAGAATACGAGGATGTGAATGCCGATTCACCGGATGAAGATGGCCGGACTCTCTTATCATTTGCTGCGGAGGCGGGGGCAGTGAGTGCATTAGAGCTACTTCTTGAGAGGGATGATGTCGATGCCGGTTCCTCGGATAACCATGGCAGAACCCCTTTCTCATATGCTGCGGAGGCGGGTGCACTGACTGTAGCAAAGCTACTGCTGGACGAGGGTGTCGAGCCCGACTTGGCGGATAAGGATGGCAGAACACCGCTATCATTTGCTGCCGAGCGGGGGGCACGGAGTGTCGTGGAAATGATTTTGGAAGACTGTGATGTCAATCCCGATTTATCGGATACCGATGGCCGAACACCCCTATCATATGCTGCCGAGCAGGGGGCACAGACTGTCGTGAAGCTGCTTCTAGAGTGCGAGAATTTCGATCCCGACTCAGCTGATACCGACGGCAGGACACCACTATCATTTGCTGCTGCGGAGGGGGCAAAGGGCGTAGTGAAGCTACTTCTAGAACTCGAAGGTGTCGATCTCAATTCAGCCGATACAGATGACCGAAGTCCCCTATCATACGCTGCCGAAGAGGGGGCACTTGATGCAGTTAAGCTACTTCTGGAGGAGGAGGGTACCTGTCCCGATTCGGCTGATACTGATGGCCGAACACCCCTATCGTATGCTGCCCAGCGAGGGGCATTGAGTGTGGCGGAGCTACTTCTGGAGCACGAGGATGTCGATCCCGATTCAGTCGATAAAGATGGCCGAAGTCCCCTATCATACGCTGCCGAGGAGGGGGAATTGAGTGTAGTGAAGCTACTCCTACAGCATGAGGATGTCGATCCCGATTCAGAGGATATCTACCGCCGAACCCCCCTATCATATGCTGCCGAAGAGGGGGCACTTGATATAGTTAAGCTGCTTCTGGGGGAGGGTGCCTGTCCCGATTTAGCTGATACTGATTGCCGAACACCCTTATCATATGCCGCCATCGCTGAGCACGAACATGAAGGTATTGTGAAGCTGCTCCTACAGCGCACGGATGTCGAGCCCGATTCATCGGATAGCGATGGCCGAACCCCCCTATCATATGCCGCCGAGGAGGGGGTACAGGGTGTCGTGAAGCTACTTCTGGGCTGCAGCAATGTCGATCCCGATTCATTGGATAGTAACAGCCGAACACCCCTATCATACGCTGCCGGTTCTGAATGGGAGCAAGATGGCATAGTGAAACTGCTTCTGGAGCACGAGGGTGTCGATCCCGATTTACCGGATAATGATGAGCGAACACCCCTATCATTCGCCGCCGAGGAGGGGGCGCGAAGTGTGGTAAAGCTACTTTTGGAGTGCGGAGGCGTCGACCCAGATCTAGCGGATGTCAATAGCCGAACACCGCTATCGTTTGCTGCCTGTAGGGGACATATAGGCGTAGCTAGGCTACTTCTGCGACAAGGGGATGTTGACCCCAATTCACAGGATGACGATGGCTGGACGCCCCTATCATATGCTACCGAGGGGGGGGCACAGAATGTGGTGAAGCTACTTCAGGAAGGCGAGGGTGGTAGTCCCAGTTCAAGGGGTAAAAACCGCAGAACACCCCTATCGTGCCGGCATTTATTGGGAACGAGAAGGTGTCGTGAAACTACTCCTATAACACAAGAATGTTAAGCCTGATTTACGTGGTCGGAGCGACCGGACATCCGCTATCACTTGCCATCCCGGGGGATATGAAAGTGTAGTGAAGCTACTTCTTGAACGAAACTCGAATCAATCGCCACCCAAGAGGACCACATAACAGATGATTTCCAACTCGGCACATCCGTCTCTCGCCCCATCTCGTCTGGGCCTCCTCCGGAACTACCCCCACCCCTCAGCTAGATCAATTGGACTCGCCCACGGCCCCCCCCTACCACCTCTTCCAGACAAGTCTTCCCTTTCTTTTTTCTTCATTTAGATTTTCGTCTTACTGTCAGCTCATATTTCTCGTGTTTTCAACCTTCCATGAGTAGGGATTTCTATGAATTATTTCGCGCCATCCACAGCGCTTTGCTGGAGATATATATTTTAACGTTGGTTGAGCCTGATGTGTTCTATAATCTTTTGTCTATAGTACTTTTTTCTTCTTTTTTCTTCTTTTTCCTTTTCTTCTTCTTTTCACTTCGTGTATTGATTGATATTTTTTTCTTTCTTTCCTGTAATCGAGTAGTGTTTCCCGTGTATTGGTTGGAGTATTCATCAATAATAATACAGATCCTGTTGTCTGAAAGAGGCTTTGCTCGCTTAGTTCATATAGAGATAATAGCCGCGCAGGAATCCGGCGATCTCACCCCGTCCGTTTGCTTCTCCGCCCACCCGCCTTCGCTTAGCTAGGTTGGATTGGTTAAGCGGGCTGGGAGTGATGGGGACTTAGTACTCAGGGTATTTCGCAAGGTAATATAAATCTTCTTTCCTAGCTAAGTACCCGGTTTATACAACTCCCTCTGACATCTCCGCCAAGATCCAAACTGTTATTTTCACTAGCCCGGCAATAGCGTCTGGTAAGTTACCACACTTTACCTAATTGTATGGTGTTGTAGTGCGCGCTATGTAAAGGGCGTCGAAGTGTAGGTGTAGACGAGTGATATTCTATGATGCCAGACTTCGACCATGATCTCCTAGTATGATGCGCGCCAAACATACACCCATTTGTTTTTATTTCCGAGGGGAAAAAATATAGGAAAAATTGGAAAAAGAAACTTTTTTGGGCATGACGAACGGGGAATAAGTGGCTTAAGGCGTGTCAAGAAGCTTTTAGCCATACACAACTTATGGTTAATCACGATAACCTTTGAGGCTGTGCTAGGAAGGAATGTGGTTCTCGGGTTCAATAAATACTGTATGTTTCTATTCACTCAGGGGAATTAATGTACCCTATTAGATTCTTGATTTCCACATGTACGGCCTAAATTGAAAATCTACTAGAGCAGTTCATCTCGTTTACTTATAGACGGCCGTCTAGCACTTCGAGATGGTGCCCACCATTAAGGGGGGGGGGCAAGACTGTTGGCGATCGGGTGGTGATGCTGGTTGCAACGCCCCCGTCTAGTTTTATCGACCAAATTTTAGAACTACCATTAGACGGTTAGGTGAATATAAGTTGTGTTCATATTGGAAACCTCCGAAATTTCGTGATCCGGATGTGGCTGGTACAGTTGCCCCCGGCTATAATGAACCTCGCTATAATGAATTTTTGGCTATAAGGAACGGCAACTCGCGGCCACGCTAGTGAATTTACTGCAGAGTAGAGTTGGCTATAGTGAACACCTATAGTAAAAAATAGTGAACGGGGCTTTGAGGTCGTGATTCTTGGCGTTCATTATAGCAAGGGGCGACTGTAGTAGACAAAAAAGATTCAGAGATGGTGATAAGCAAGGATACGAAGTGTGAGTGATGAGAGGCTATACTACGATATATTGCTTCAAGCGAACTTATTTAGACTTAGGCCCTGTTCTTCGTGTCGTAATAAAAATATGTGACAATAAAAGTTGCAAATGACATATATTGTAACAATCCTACCCTGGCGTGGTTAATGATGCAACAGGTAACGAATTACTTACGTGGTTCTTATTAGACTATCCTTATAGTCTTGATCGTTCTTGAATATCCGAGAGAGTGTTCTTCTTTCCGAG
>Ga0307509_10002444_pt1 | contig 30061 bp, 26 predicted proteins | sample 10_EM_MG_FD_202245 | JGI IMG/M metagenome (GOLD analysis project Ga0307509, IMG submission 202245) | Populus trichocarpa ectomycorrhiza microbial communities from riparian zone in the Pacific Northwest, United States - 10_EM | ecosystem: Host-associated > Plants > Roots > Unclassified | place...
TTGAGTCGAAATACGGGATGAGCCCGAAATGACTGTAGCATTAACTATAATAGTGTTAGCAAAGAGCCAACTATATGAGTCCTGCAAAAGATTCAATTAAGCTTTTATGACTCTGAATACGCGACAAGGGGTAGTGGAACTAGGAAAATGTCACTATATGTACTAGAATGCAGGTAGAATAGAGAGTAGGAAGACATGCTTCAAGGTACAGGTACAAGCACAATAATTCAAACCTTTTCTGAACTTTTCCTTCGTGATTTGAAGCGTGATTGAGAATGTCTTCCAACCAAAGAGTAGCCAAGAAGCGACGAGGACCGAAGGCAAAGTCAATTAGCGAGAGGATACTCAGAGAACGAAGTCTCAATCCAATTGTTCGAATCGAGCGAACCTACAGCCAACGGCAGAAGATACGAGTCCTCACATTCCTAGAACACTATCAACTTCTACTCGGAACATCTGGTACGTTCCGAACACCAACCCAGCAAGAAGCGGAAGACAGATTCAATATCCCTCGGCGGACGATCAGCGAGTGGGCAAGAAAGAAAACGGAGATTGAGACTGCAGGGATAAATACCTGTAGAAGAGCTCAGGCGCCAGGAGGGGGAAATGAGACTCAATGCTGGTGGCCGGAGTTGGAGGAGAAGTTGTATAAGGACTTTCTTGAGTCTCGAGGGCAGTGAAGAATGGTTCGGAGGGGGTGGTTTCGCATTCAGGCTGGGTTCCGCTTTCGTGAGCTGTACCCAGAGATTGATCCAATGGTCTTTCGGTTCGGCAACGGGTGGGTGGCTGGATTCCTAGGACGAAACAGAATTAGTTTGCGTAGTGTCACAAAAAAAGCACAGAAGATTCCTATCGAATACCAGGCTCTCGTGATAAACTGGTTGCGATTTAATTGCCGCAACTGACAGCCCCGCTTGACCATGTTCCTAGAAATCATTCTTCAACCCCCTGTTAGTCGGTTTGAGGAGTCAAACATCTGTAATCTGGATGAAACTCCGATTCCTTTCGAATATTTGGAAGGCAAGACTTACGATACGGTGGGAGAAAAAACGATTTGGGCAAAGGCATCCCAGAATGGGTGGGACAAGTGGCAAGCGTCACTTGTTCTTTGTGTTTTCGTGGATGGGGTACCTAGAGTACCACCAATAATTATTTTTCGTGGGAAGGGTGAGCGGCTTGGAAGAGAAAGGCAGCATTATCACCCGGGAGTCTCGGTTGAATTCAACGAAAAGGCCTACATGAACGATCAGCTTTTCTTACGCTATATAGAGGAGCACCTGGTACCTGTTCTCGGTGGCCGCCCTACCCTTTTTGCCTTAGACTTAATGGGCTCACATAAAACACCACTGGCAGCGGTTCTGGAAAAACTACGCTCTCACAATATCACCCCCTCCCTCATCCCCGGTGGTTGTACGAGTCTAATCCAACCACTCGACGTATCAATTAACAAGCCTTTCAAGGAAATTCTCCGAGAACTTACTGATACGGCCATCTTTGAGTCTGAGAGTGTTGAGGCCTTTGACAAATGGACAGTGAGCGACAGCCGTATACTCACTACTTCTTGTGTGGGCGATACTTTTTACAGGTTTCACCTTGAAAAAGGTGATCTAATTCGTAAAGTCTTTCGGAAGGTTGGGCTATCTCTGCCTGTGGATGGGAGCTGCGATCATGAGTTAGATATCAAGGGATTTTCGGGATTGGAGATTGGGGATTGGCATGTGGACTATGGGGTAGTTGATGAAGCTGCTGATATTTCTATTGATAATGATGATGACAATAGTATAGAATTTGTATAACTTTTTTTTTTTCAATTTATTCTACTCTACAGACTTGTCTGACGTTGTATTCTGATCCAAAAAGCAATGAGATGTCTTATTCGTCACTGTGGATCATTAACCATATATGGCAAGTCAAGATCGCACTAAGGATTTTCGTCATATGACGCAAATTCCTGAGATGGTGAATCGCAAGAGTTTTTACGGTACTGTACGAGTAACTAGTGCGAGTCCCGTATCTTGCTTCGTATTCTCGGTTTCTCATGAGCTAGGGTCTTCCGAGCATCTTCATCCCATTCCGATGCTCGAGCACCAACAGCCCGCTCTTGCCGAAATACTAGCATTGTAATTCTCCTCTTACTGTATAGGTACCGTACTACTCCGCACGCAAGCTCTCGTTCAAGTCTGATTGGAGCTGGGGGAGATTAGAACTTATGATTTTGTCACATGACCACTCTGTGAATTTGGCACACTATAGATAGAAACCAAGAAAGAACGATTTAGACTTGACCGGTAGAGTGTACCGTAAGCCTCAACAGCACCAAACCAACCCATACTTTGCAAGACAATTTATAGTAGCATAACTAGTGCATAACTAAGTTAAGAATGGGAAAAAGAAAAGAAAAACGCCCCTTTGAACCATCCATTACCGGTACGGTACTCGAGTACTTGTATTCTCCCCAGGTTCCCCCCCCGATACACCATCTCCTTCTCCCCGCCGAGGGCTGAGGAAAGTGACAAGTCGCCCCATCAAATTAGCTTCGGTATCCATCTCGAGCTCGCTTATTGTTATGCTTACATCCAGCATAGAGTACCGTATCGTATCTCAATGAGGGCAGGGATCTACTAGTAGTGTAACGGTAAGGAGTACCTTCAAATTTCAAGTTGCATCAACTTGTTTAATGTGCAAAAAAAAAAGCGTTTCACGCACGGTCCTTCAGCTTGCATTGTTACCTCCGATAAGCTTAGGCTGAAAATGCTTTCCACGAGTGTATATATATTCGAACGCCTGAAGCCGGAGACTTTCCTCCTCCCTCCTCATCCCGAAACGAATAGGTGAGAAATGCAAGGGGATGTTGTTACTCACTGCACGGGACAGGCAGGCAGGTTCCATCACTGGTATTCGAGTTCTCGAGATTATAGCTGCTGGACCAGACTTTGTAACCTGAATTGGTAACAACGAGCTGTCTGCCTAATCAGGGTTTAGCTTAGTGATCAGTTCAAGTCGGTACTCGAGTAGCACCACCGGTAGGTTATTCTCCCATTGTATGACCCGCTCGCACGGATCCACAGGGATTGGGGTACGAAATATGCTGCAGTTTACCGGTATTATACCCCTTCCATCCGGGGCTCAAGGTCCTCCTCTCTACATAATATCCTCCCCCTTCCTTTGCCTTGCTGACCTCCGCGGCCGATTGATGTTATCGTGGGAAGCATAATCATTCGCAGGATCCCTTTCTCAGCTGAAGAGAAAAAGGGCATGAATATACTATATTAAGAGAGAATCATGGGGAATGCCGGGGCATTGTTGAAATGATAATTATGATACGGTACTTGAGTAGACTACTATCATACCCTTGAGTCCCCGTTATCAGTTCCAATTGGCGCTAGTGAAGGCTGTGAAATCGTTTTTCTTCACTTGTGCTTTTTTTTCTCTTTCAATTGTGGAAAATTCACTTTTTATACGGTCGTGTGACGAGACAGAAATCGTGGATTTAAGCTCTTCGAGGGCTGGTTGGCTCATTTACTTTATGGCTTTCGCTCCGGGATCATTAGCTCCAATTCGACTCATACGAGGAGAGGAGGGATTGAGGTAACCTCCTTGGTGGGAGGGAGATGGGGTCTTGTCTCAGAGGGTATCATAGCTTCCTTCTCTGCATCCTTTTAGGTTATGGAGGACCAGGGCTGGGGAGGTGAAGCCACCCTTGGTTCAACCATGCCTTGGGTGACACGTTGAGGAAGTGCAGCTACATGAGTGTTGGCACAGGGCACCGCCCCTTGTCCGAGGCTAAATGCTTATTTTCTTTCAAGTTACGGCCTCCCCTGTGGGTCGGGTTTCACGGGGCGCATCCGGTATAGGGTAGGATGGGCCTGAACCGCCGCGCCTATGGCTGGATCAGATAATAAAAATGAAAAATGAGAGAAAGCTTAAATATCCGCCATCACCTCTCTCCCTCTGATGCCTCTCATCTCATTATTCTCAACCGCTCAGGCAATATATATAACTTCCATCCCTTAAATATCCTAACGATCCAATTCTCACGAACTCTCAACTACCAATACCAATCTACCCATCAATCAATCAAAATGAGAACCGCCATCTTCATCTCTTTCCTGATTGCCATCATCGCATTCATGGCTACACCCATTGTCGCGTCCGCTATCGAGCGCCGCGCACCGCTTAATGGACAGCCCGATCTTGTTGTTCGCTCGCCAAAGGGCAAGAGCAAGTCCAAGAGCAGCAGCAGCAGCAGCACTGAAGAGGAGCAGCCATCAGGTGAATCCCATCTTTGAAAAGATACTTGGTCTTAATAGAGCTAACAACATACTTTAGCATCAACTACTGCTACTGCTTCAAGCTTTGGTCTGCCGAACCACGTCGCGCAGCTCACGACTGTCGGTGCCGTCGGCGCAGCAGCAATTGCCTTCTTGGTTTAAGCGTCCGGAAACACAAACGATTGCAGTTGAGATTGGATTGGGTCGAATTGGCTTGGATTTGGGCACGTTTTCATTGCTTTCTCGTCTATACCACACATACACCATCCATCTCTTTGACCACTCTTCTTTCGAGCGCTATTATTGATGGGATGGGGGACGAGGAATGTACTATTATACCACGATTCTAGGGTTCTTGAGGGAAATCTTTTTAGTTGATAATAATCTTATTCATCGAGAAACTACTTTACTACTACTACTGCTACAACACTTCCTTGAACTCATTTCATGCGATTCGGAAATCCCCAACATGCTATTTGTAGGGCTGTGCCGGTGAATTCTTATCCCTCCTTCCTTTTCCAAACGTGCCAAGGTTATATATGTGGCAAAGTCTGTGGGACGGTCGCATCCTGAATCACGCCTTGCACATTACGATGATTAGTGACTGCACGCGGGCGAGCTGTGTGTGGGTGGGCTTGGGGCAGAGGTATACCGATATCAGTACCGTAAGTGTGGAGGAGGGGGGGACATTGGTTATGACTCCATCGATTGAAGGGAAGGCAGAGAGCTGGGCCGCTTTTCTTCTTGCGCCACCTGGTGTATACCGGGGATCTTAGCCTGGTTGAATAGACGTTCATTTTAAAAATACGAGCAGAGAAGGGGGACCTAGGAGCGGAACACAATCCCTATTGGAGATGTGGAGCGCGAAAGGTGCGGACTTGACGCGAACCTCTAGAAAAATTTCCCAAGATCCAACGACGCTAGAACCGAATGCGAAGATGATCGGAAGACAATTCAAACGGCGGCCGGCTTGAAACCCAACATGCCCCCCCTCCCCCCCCCCCGAATGGTCGTACTCGAGTACCGTAGTGTTGAAGGATTGTGAGCAGAAGTTAGTACCTGCCATACCGTACTAATCGCAGTTTAGATTTCACCCCGGCCACTATTTTGCACATTGGCATTTCTTGTGGAGACACACCGCGCCCACTAATGATCCCTTCCACCACCAACCCACATTGCCCGGTAAAGTACGGGTGGATGGTTAGGGGCGTTGATTATGCAAAGCAGAGTTATCATAACTGGACTGGAAGAGCTCCTGGTATGTACCACCCTGTCACACCAAAACGTAACAAGCAATCTGGGAATACGGCCATTGTTACACGACCACTTCCTCGACCAGGACCAGGGGAAAACTCACCAGCTATGATACTTGTACTTTAGATAAATGTCCCGGTGCTGCTGCCTGGCAGCGAAAGTAACTAGCCTGCTAATTATGGCGCGAGCCCTGCAAGCATGCAATACTACAACCCCAAAACTTGAAAAAAAAATTCAACCTTTTCATCCAGTTTCTGTTACCTTGATCACCCAGCCTCAGTAAAACCTTCATCTGCGAAGGATCTAAAGAAATCTAGACATGCTACCGTATGGCGGATAGGAAGTTGTGCTCCTGCTCTTGTCTGGGCGCGTTGCGTTGTCGCGGGAACCCCACCAGCCATTGCCATCGCACCGCATCATTTTGGCGAGGGCCGGGCAACACACACACCACACATTTATTTACTTATTTACCCTTAACTTACCGTACAGCGTTGGAATAAGGAGCGGCTGAGAATCACCAAACAAACCTGCGATTGCGTCAAAATCGGTGGCCGGTTCTGAAAGCTTTTTTATCTAAGCCCTGGCTACTATATAGAGTTAGGATAATGGCGCCCCCAGAGCCATTTCCAAAAAAAGAACTATCGGAGAAAAATCTTATTCTAACGTACTGCACCGGCGCCTCCTCTTCACTTCTTGTCGCATATATTGTATGGGTGTCTGTTGTGCCCCTTCTTGGTTTGCGGAGGGGGGGCTGTACGGTACGGTACTGCTGCCGGTATTTTCCCATTTCATTGTGATTGGTGGTCATACGTATTATCGCGAAGGGGGAACTCCTCCTTGTGAGGATGAAAGTATTCGTCCCATGTCCGTCATTCTGGACGATAAAGACTTTGCTCTCCTGTTCGGGTTCCCTTCGAATCTGGGAATTGTCGTGTGGACTGGTGAGGCGTAGATTCTCCGCCTTCCGTGTGCTCTATGCTATGGCTTAGCAACTTTTCCACAAAAGCAGCACCTGATACTCACTCGTCTTTGCCAAGAACATATACCTCCGCCAGCCGATATTTTTCTGGAGTTTCTCACCAAATATTCGGCTCACGGAGGTATTCTTGGCAAACACGGGTGAGGACGGTGCATATCGTCTCAAGGGTGTAGCACTGGGCGTCTCGAAAATGCGATGCCTTGTGTAAATTAGGGTTAGGGTAGCCATTGACACAAAATTTATTCGTCTGGCCCGTCGCTCAAGTGTTTGGGTTTCTAATTATCTATCACACACACACCGGTTTTCGCAAGTATTATACCGTATTATATTACTAAAGTTGCAAAACGTGAATTGTACCCCTGCAATAGTAGTTATTCCAAGTTAGCATACCAGTATTCTGTACAATGCTGTCTAGTTGCCATAGGTGAATGCCAAGGATGGTACTTGATCCATAATTACTTGCCTACTTGTGTTATTCGACATGTCCCAAACTGGCATTGCATTTTATATCATTACCCCCCAGTCAAGGAGATACTGGAAGTAGCCTTTTAATTATTGGCCCAGGATATCTTGCAATTAGTGCCTAAGCTAAGAGTGAACATTCATTCCACCTTAAAAATACTTGAAACTTTCCATTATTACATGACATCTATCCATATCCATCCATCCATACCCGAAACCTTTGAGAAAAAACACAACGGACATGGCTTAAGGGAAGGTGCAATTAGTGCTGAGAGTATACTTGTCCCAGGCAGCCTCCATAGCGCCAATCGGACACTTTCGCGCCGGAGGATGCTTATATCCCCAAGGGCTTATTGAGGGTAGCAAAAGTCTTCGACATCCCAGCGCCCCTAATAGGGCAGGCAAGTTCCCTTTTAAATCTCTTGCCTACAGGATAGACTGGTGGGAGGATTGTTCAATGGTATGACATATTGCCTTACCGTGGGCAGGGTATTGAACTCCCATGCTCCTGCCAATTGCACGGGGGGGTTAACCGCTGAATCGGCTTAGATATTTTATCTAACGCTACCTTAGGAACGAATACCTAACTACCTTACCGGTAGGCGCATCTGGATTAGGATCCCCCCCCCTTCTCTGCCTGAGGATCCTAGTTGTTGCACTATTGGAAGGGTTATAGCCGTAGATACTTTTTCCGGGGGGGGGGGGGCAGGATTGTAAACGCTGAAGGCTGATGGCTGATGAAAGAACCCTTCCTATGCAAGGGAATAATAACAACAGCTGGGATATCACCAGTGATGGGAGAAGATAGGTTTCACGGGGAACAAGATAGGATTCGGAGGAGCTAACAAGCTAAGGGTTGAAGGTGTGCATGGGGGGCCTGCGCCCTGCATTGATAAGTGTATAACAGAAGAGGGCTATGCTATAATACCCATCCATGGCTATGGGGATTCCGTTCGGGGGCATTGCGTTCAGCCTTCAAGTCACGTGTTGCCCAATTTTTCCCTTTGACATTTTTCCGTTCTTCCATCACCAACACAACTGGCTTATCTTTATGATGCCTGCCGACACACCTCAGCACATGATGTCCATCTAGTCTTGCACCTTGCCATGACCCAATGACCAAGCATAGACTCCTGGTGTTTTAGTAGGGTATCTTGAGGATATTGGCCGGTTCTCATTTCTCGGATGAAGGGTCACCAGCGATCACTCGGGGATCACCTGACTCACTCGAATTAGTTTATCATAGGTGGGCTGAGGTTTGGTCCAAGGAGTTTCTTGGTGGGCCCATTGCGAGGGATTATTGGGTTTTTTTTGAACTGGAGGCTCGAGGGTGTCTTCCCCTCACTTTTCGTCGCGCTGATTGTCACGGAGGGTTCTTAAACCAAATCGGGCAACAAAACCTATAAGAGGCGAGGGAAAGAGGGGCTTTAGCAAGTATAGGTTTAGTGGTTGCATCCAAATTCTATATAACAAAAAAACTGCAGAGTACTTTTACTAAAAGCTACCATAAGCTAGAGGGGAGATACAGCTACTTTGGGCTAATCGGCCATCTGGGCGTTGGTTGGGATGAAGCTCTACTCACTCAGGCTCTCACATTTAAAAGGCTACCACTCATGGTTGAGAGTGTCTTTTTGTAGAATTTGGTGGGAAAACCAAACAAGAGCTATATGCAAAACGAAGCCAGCCTGATCCCCCCACCAGATATTCTTTGACAAATAGTGAAACCAAATAGCAAGTTAGGTCGAGCACTAAGCCGGCCAGGGAAATGGCGATAGAAACATAGGATTCTTTGATAGATGTGTTCCGAACCGGCTAGGGGCCGGGCAGGGGGGCCCTCAAGAGCCAAGGGCAGGACTGGGCTGTCTCTAGTAGACCGTCCAGGGCGGCGGATACCAAGACGGCCGTCTTTGGCTCAGATGGTGGGCTCTACTGAGCGAGGCAGTACTTTTCGGGGGTAGGGGTAGGACTGCAGGTGATGCCAAGGGAGGCCGGGGGCGGCGTCGAGCTGCATGAGTGATGTTTCATGATTTAAGCCCTGCTCATACAAATTCCGAAGACTGGTCAGACAAGTGGAATGAATGAACGAGATAGGAATATCGAATTTGAATTTGTGGTATCCCTTCTACTCTGGAGTGATCTTCGGGTTTTACCTGCTGCCTTAATGACAAGTTTAGGCGCTTTCCACAGCTCAAGGACTTTCCACAGCTCAAGGGAGCATTAGGGACTAGCAGGCATACCTCTAACTCTGTAGGATGGCGAAGGACCTGCAGAGAGGAATGAGGTATGGGGAGCCCGGGGCAAGTAGGTTTGTGATCAGAATCTGCATTCTGAGTGATGGATTTGTGGCTGGGCAGTTGGCTCATCTTCCAGCTCCTCCTTCTCTCCTTCGCCGTTATCGTGGTAATCTGCATCCACTAGGCCAACCCGTTAGCTGTATTGCTTCCCATGAATCTTACTGCTTTCACCCGCTCTCCCAGAACCCACAACTTCGTTTACCCCTAGCTCAAGCGACTTACTTATTTCGCTGTCCCTCCATCAATTCCAGAACAGAGGATGAGTGACTTGTCAAGCCGGCAATTTGGTTCGCCGGCATCCGGAGCCGTAAATACAGGCCTGTTGTTTAAAAGTATGCTAAGTCCTGCAACACGACCCTCACCGTCTGCTTCTAGTACTGCGCTTGGGATAAATAATGTGGTGTGCCACCGTGAAAGGTACATTTCAATTGCATAATATAAAGGATGGACGCGGAGGGCGAGGGTCGGAGGCCAACTGCTAGAGTTTACGGATGTACTGGTGTCTGAGCCCACAGTCGATCCGGCCTTTGGCTGCTGGGCGTAGGGTTTCCGCTTATGCAAATAATGATAGCCTATGGCTGTTGCCCGTCCCGAGCCGCCTCCGAGATGGACGGCCTGGACCGTTGGGACCGTTGGGACCGTTGGGAACGTTGACCCCACATTCCAACGGGCCCCTTCTGGATTTGTGCCTCACCCTCCCGGGGTGGGTCGAACCTAATTATTATTACCTTGCCGATTCCCCCCCGAGAATCATCGGGTAAGAGTTTCACATTAGCTTCCAAGTGAATGAATGAGCTAGGTAGGAATCTCTGAGCCTACACTTGTGGGCATGCCTTCTGCTCCAGAATGAATCTTCGGGCTTTATCTGCTGGCTTAGTCAATGACAAATTTAGGCAAATTCCACGATTTGGGGGAGCATTACTGCGCCAGCAGCAGTACCTGTAACTCTGTAGGATGAAGCATCCACCGAGAGGAGCAAGATATGGGGAGCTCAAGTGGGTTCATGGTTGGGGCCTGCATTCCGAGCGATGGGTAAATAAAGTGGTGTGCTGCATACCATGAGAGGTACATTTTAGTCCTTTAATATAAGGGACTGTTGGGGACCATGAGGGCCTAAGGCCGATTTTCAGAGTTTACTGCATAGTTCAGGACACCCAGATCTGCAGCTCAGGCAGGCCCGAGGCTTCTAGGAGCAGAGCATCTGTTCACCAAAAATGAAGCACCGCGGCCCATAGCCCGTCTCGCCCTACTTCCAAGAGGGGTGGGCGGGGCTGTTTGGAGTACTGAGATATAAATGTTCTTAAATCCCTAGAAATAGCTCTCTTCTGGCAATGCTCAGTTTGGCAGTTTGTGCTTAATGTAATCTCTTTGCTAATAGTAGTCAAATCATCGGCTTTACAAGGGCTAGAGAAAGGAGAACTCGGGCAGATTTCGGTGCCCAGGTAGATATTCCGGAGAAAATGTTCAAATGGAAAAAAGTTGTGAAAAAAGAGAAAAAAGGGGAGAGAGGTAAGGGAGAGGGAGAGGGAGAGGGACTATTTCCCCATCACAACCCGTAATCTTGATCGTCGTGTACGTAGTTGTGTGCGTAGGGGAGCGCATACGCGTAAGCTTTCGGTGGGTGTCAAGGCACCAGTGGCACTTTTTGAATGTAGGAACGGCGAATATAGGGTTTCACGTTGTCGGAGGTGGCTGGGGGTTACCGACGGTAGATAAATGGTGCCAAGGCTATATCTACAGATTGTTGGGTGACAAGGAAGAGTAGACGATATCTAAGAGGACATGTTCTAGTGGCTTTATGCACAATCAGTATGAGTACGTATTGAGAGGTTGCAGGTAAGTGCGAGCACTATACTCTCGAGCATACGGGTACTGGACATTGTGCCTAGCTGTTGAGTGTAGTACAGAATACGCCCAGCTCACTTGGGGGCCTGGCTCGGACTTTCGTTTACCCACCCATGAATGATACTGTATAATACAGAGAGGAAGAATACAATGATCTTGTCCATATTGCTAGAACATCTAAGCGCTTATGTAGAGAATCCTGTTACATGTATTCACAACAGTCCCTTTCAGCCAATCCATCCCAGCCCCGGCCGCGCACACGTAGATTTTCATAGCCCAGCCTAACCTAACCCTGCCGTTCCCAGAAACACCCACATGCAAGAAAAAGTACAAAGATGCAAGAATGAAAAAAGAGCGGAAGCCATAAAAACTCATTCTACTTGGCCCTAATAATATCCCTATTCAATAAAGTCCGCAGCTCAGGGCTGACATTTGGCACAATCCCTCCATCTCGTCTTTCGACATCCTTCCCTTTGTTTACTGTGGCACTAGACGATAGTGCCCCACAACTGTTCGAGGGATCCCCCCCACAAACACTATCCCTTCTCCGTCTCCTCATTACGCCATTTCCCTCACCGGGTGCGACAAAACCGCTTTTACGATCTGCGGCTTCTACAGTCCGTTGGAATTTGTAAAATAACGCCTCGGCGCGGACCCGGGTTGAGGAGAGCTCTATAGTTGTGGAAAGTTCGTTGATGTATTTTAGAACTTCGTCAAATTGTTTTAGATCTGCTCTGAATTAGCGTAATTCATCGCAATAGCAAACGGGTAACTTACGGTCCATGATAACATCCCGATGTCTTTCAAGTATTGCCAAGGCGATGAACAGATGGAATTGGCTGCTGAGGAAATTTGTCCACATCGTTTCCCAAAGCCTGAGCACGTCGTCCCATTTAAACTCTCGCTTGTACCAAACCAACAGCATTCTGAAAAAGAAGAAAAAGTTGGTCGAGTCTGCACTCTCTAGGTGTGCATATAATTTTGGATCCATGAGCTGGACAAGATGATCCAACGCTACGAGCTGGGCCCTCATCCCAGTCTGATCCCTCAAGAAATTCCGCTCCATCCGCTCCATGAAGCCAACAAACGCCCAGAAGGCTGCTGCATCGTCCTGCAATACTGCGTAGATGGGCGCCAAGAGATCACTCATACCCTGCACATAACCGAGATCGGTATTGTACTCATTATATGTTAGAAGCATATCTTTCATCTGCTCCAAGTGAACGTTGGTGCCAGTTTCGGCGAACGGGGAATCAGGGTCCGGATGCGGAATATCCTCACCCGCAAAGATTGGCACGCCACGATCTGTACGATGAACGTCCTTTTCTATATTTGGTACCCAAGCGCTCGGTCAGTCTAACTGTTCTATAGGATTGTGGGATCGCTCGATAATACATACCGATACGATTCTTCTGGTCTCTCCAGTACTCATCGTTGTTTCTCCTATCCAAATCATCCCACCACTTTCCCTTCAATCGAACATACTCGTCTCTCTTACTGTTCATTAGAGCAATGCGCTCATCCTTAGTGCTATCCCAAGGGTAAACATCCAATAGCCACAACCAAATTTCCTTCCTTGCAGCCCCAGGCTCCACCCCACCGTGGAATATACGTTCTTTGGCCTCGTTGACCGTAATGGCTAGTTTCCCAGTTTCCGGGTCAAACCACCTATTCCATTCCTCTAATGAGACTGGCCTCCTTTTATCTGAATCCAATTTGGTACTTCCAGACTCAAGATCTAGAATCTCAAACTCCCCAACCGCCGAATCCTCCAACTCTAGTGCATCCCGATTGGCCCAGACGACCTGATGGCTTTGTTGCCTCTCCTTCTCGCTTTGCTCTGCAATCCCCATTGCCCACCGCGCAAGGTAAAGCCTAGCGGAATCGAACTCATCCTGAAGATTGACCACATCGGGATTCTTCAAAAGTCTTCTGACTTGTAGGGGAACCTTTGGAGAGTCAAGAATATCCTCTGCGGTTCTCCGAGTAAACCTTGTAACACGAGAGATCTTTTCTAAGAAGCCCCATCGTGCTTCTTTGAACATCTTTGTCAAAGGATCCATCCCAGCTCCACCAGACGCAGAGCTTTCTCCTACATGGCCGACTATAGTCGGTTTCGAGCCAAATGATAGGAGGTCCTCTTGACTAGGCTCGACAAGGTAAACGCTTGGCTCCACTTCGCTCTTCTCGACTCGTACGTAACGCCTTAACCACCTGAGCACCTCGTCTCCGCCCCAAAACATACCACCCCCTTCGCCAAATGGATCGAAATTAGCCCTAACACGCTTCTTTGACTGAGCGATTGTCGACGCGCACTCCGAATCATGAAAGAACAACGCGGGGAACGAGTCGCCGGCACGAGTATTAATGACGACACTTCCCCACCACCACCCCAAATTCGGAGGCCGAATGAGCAATGAATAAATCTCCGAGACTGGAACAGCGAATGCATAATTCCCGACACATGAGGTTCCTGGAGCGTATACGGTTGCCGGCGGCGGGGGTACTAGGTAGGACTGTCGTGGCGGTGTCTCAGCATCGATAAGGTCTACCTTAACGTAGGTATCATAGGCGTCGCCGAGTGCGGATTCCGGTAACCAGGCTAGAAGTAACGTCGTGGCAACTGCGGGCGGGGTGGAAGGATCATTGCTCGGAGGAGGTTTTTGTTGAACAAGGGCTACAAAGCCAGGGATATTGTCAACTTTCGAGGGTGTTGGGTGCACATAAACCTATTCCCAAAGAATATTAATTTCGAGAACGACATCTTAAAAGCGTAGATAGCGTAGGGTGAAATCCCCCAATAAATTGGTTTCTCATCTCGCTTGTGCAACCACCAATCACAACAAGGCAAACAAACTCGCCTTTGATTTTGAATACAATAGCTTTACACCCCGACCAGTGCTCGTGTTCGTGATAGTACTATACCCGTTCTCGTCGTCGTCGGAGATGTCGTAGTACGAAGCCGTAGGAGAGGCCGGGGGAGTGAACTTGCGTGGAAATTTTGAGGAAGACATCTGATCAAAGACTAGCCAACAAGGAGCCGTAACGAACAGAACTGGGAACCAGGAATGCTGCAGGTGTGATTGCGCTGCGGGTTCCTTGTACTTATAGCTATCAAAGCGGGGTTCGGGGTAATAGTGGAAGCCGGAGAATATTCGCCTTAACTCTTCCCAGGGCAAGAAAAAGCAGATTCAGACGATTCCGCAGTGGTTAAGGGTAACGAATGGTATAGTAGAGCGAGAGGTGAGAACAGCGGATTCGTAGGCTTTGGCTGGAGGTTGCGTGGCGGGACATATGACGCGCGTGTTGATTCAGCCACATTTAACTCATGGAGGCCCAGCGCTAGTAGGGTGGGTGATCGCTCCACAATCCACCAAATTACCGGTAATGCCCTGCTAGGGTGCCTTCCCCCCACCAAAACTTCCAAGTTCTCAGTCTCAACCTTCTTTATTCTCCCTAGAAATCGCAAAAAAATACAAAACAGAAAAACAGCCGCAAGCACACGAAATGTCTTCCTCGGAGGCAGATAAGGCTGCCGAAAAAGCCGCCGCTGAGAAAGAAGCCGCCGAGCAAGCTGCCTTGCCATACCAGTGGAAACAAACCATTGCCGAAGTCGACGTTACCGTTCCGGTGCCGCAAGGTACACGTGCCCGGGATCTGGTAGTTGAAATCAAGTCCGAGTCGTTGAAGGTTGGATTGAAAGGACAAGAACCCATCTTAGAAGTTTGTCTCCCATAATCCTACTGGTGTCACTTATTAACAAGTAATAGGGCAAATTCCCCAAACGTACTGTCCTCGACGAATCAACCTGGTCTCTTGAAGACCAAAAATCCGTTGAGATCCATCTGGAAAAGGTGAACAAGATGGAATGGTGGGCCCACGTTCTCACCCACCATCCTCAGATTGATACCTCAAAGATTCAACCCGAGAACTCAAAACTTGGAGATCTTGATGGAGAAACTAGAGCTATGGTCGAGAAGATGATGTACGATCAGCGCCAGAAGGAGATGGGCAAGCCCACCAGCGATGAGGAGAATAAGATGGAGATGCTGAGAAAATTCCAGCAGCAACATCCTGGTGAGTTACCCCGTGTTAGTGCTTGAATGATGTGTGGTGCTAATGAGGACAGAAATGGACTTCTCCAATGCAAAGATGGAGTAGTGGATATCCGCGTTGGCTACTTGTGCGTGACCAAGTGTTGGTTAATTTCTTGTCAGGAACACTTAAAACAAACAAGTGAACATATCTATGAATCGGCTCCCGAGTGATATATTCAGTCCGAGGCTTTATCTTCGAGTACTGTACGGCCGTTCCAGGAACAGTGGAAGGCGGGGGCAGATTAAAACAGGGATCATCTCTGGCTATTATCCCCTCTTTCTCTTGATTGACATAATCTCTCTTTTCACCTGCCCAAACAACTCTATTCGAGCAAATGAATGCTTCCCAACCGGTACTTGTGGGCGCAGGCGTCGGCTTTTCTAGGCTATTATCTACAAAAGCCATACCTACGGCGGACAGTGGCCCATGGAAGCAAGTGCCAGGCAGAGCTTCAACTCATTACACCAACACCACTGCCTAGATAGTGCTGCGTTGTCCTACTTATATGCCACTGCCGTATTACAGGCATGCCCGAATAAACCCACCACAGTTACAAGTATTCCTTCATCAAAACCCAACCTCTCACCCTGTAGCCCACTTGCTAAACAAACAAATCCACTACCGTACCCCACCTTTACACTCCTACCTATCATACCATCCCCTCGCCTCTAGTGTATAGGAAACCCTTAGCCTGTAACCAAATATCTATGATATCATACTGTAAACAGAGCCCCTACTACCTAAAAAGGCCAAGCCTCCTTCCTCACCTCGTTGCCCTACGATCATGTATCCACACAGTGTTGGGCGGGGCAATCTAGTGTGGAACATGTAAATGGCCTATGAGTGCATACGATCAATTGCGGCGATAACTTTCGTGAGACGGACAATAGATCTCTGTCCTGTCACCATAGACCCCTCTGCACGGCACAGTACAATGGCAATCAATAACGAAGGACACTCCTCAACATCTTACCGGAATTGTCTCCCACAGTTAGTATCTGACTTGGATAAGTACTTGCCACCAATGGGGGGGAGGGCATGTCAAACTCCATTCTGTTAAATATTAATATTTCCTTTCCTTCCCTCTTTGCAAATATTTGTCCATTGTCCACATCCTTCGCCCCCCCTCTCACGTTAAACTATTTTCCTCTAGATCCTAGGGAACACCAATCCTATCACCGATTTGACAATATTATGTAAGATAGTCTACCTTTCTTAGTGAGGCTATCCTCGTTGGTAGAATATTTACTGCTACATAAATCCTCTCAATCTAGCTGCTACCTCTAACTCGATCCCCCCTTCACATACAGCCCTTCCCAGATCTCTCCCATAATATCTATTCCCCTCATAGTGGAAAACCGTGCTCAAACACGGCTCTCTCCCACTCTCCTCTCACGTTGGCAAGCACAGCCTGTCGAAAATGAAATTGCAATACCACATTAAACACACCAGTAGGATGCCCTATGTCGCAGCAAAACTGACCGAGAGTTCTGCCATCTATGCGCAAAATTTCGATAGAAAACATCCTTTACCTCGTGGTTGTCTTAATACTATATAAGTATAGTAGTCTCGATATGCTGTGTATTGATGAGAGAATTAAATTTATACGGGATCGATTGCAGGCAGATATTGATCAAATTCTTTCATAGGGGCGCGCACTCCTAGCAGAAGCTGATTCTGATGTGAGCCGACTTGGGACAATTACGTATGGTATTGTATCTTGCATGCTTTTATAGTACTCGTAGATATACGATCCCAATCTATCCAAGGGGGGGAAATACCGTAAATGAAATGGGCGTTTCCCGGTGCACGATATAAGATACGATAGACGGACATCGTCTAACGGACGCGTTACCGGTGTCTAATTATATATTACGCAAGCACAGCTTATGCCATAATATAGATGGCTGCACGTGTGGGATCGCAAGGTGTTGACCAAGATAGCTTTATCAAGTAACTTGCTGACCCAGAGAGGATATGTGCAGAGCACCAGGCCAGAAACATACAATATAATGACTTTTAAATCTGAGCGCAGCACGGATCCCCACAACGAGGAACTCTGCGGCGGACAGAGTTTCCTCTTTCCACGGCGGGCACAGCCATAATCGACCAGTCCGCGAGATCTAATGGTAGAAAGTTGGATCTCTGTATACGAGCTGATATATATCATACAACACAGAGAGATTTCCGCATTGCTAAAATCTCGCAGAGTCCCCTCCCTTTCCGTCGCTATGGGATGACGACTTGTTATTTGACCTTATTTGGTCATGGATACTCACTCGATAGCCCCTCTTCCTGCCATACCACTATAAATAAATATCAGACCCTGGTTCTGTGATCTGGGAGGGTAGTTTCTTTTAGTTGTGAGTCTGGATTCTGTTATTGGTATTGATTTTGAGGTTCCGGTGTCCTGTTGGTATCTTTCGGTATTGCACTGTGTTATACTGGGGGCCTACGGACCGAGGTTGCTTAGCTGGTGGTTGGTAGCTAAGGTTGTGCTTCATGTGGTCACTACGTCGGCCCACGATAGTGCTTAGGATTAGGTCATATTGGGCGATAGCTATAGGGAGTGAGTAGGAGTAAGCGGCAGGATGGCCTTGGTTATACAAAGTTCTTGGGGTTGAGTGGTTGAGGAGGGGGGGGCTGCGCTGTGATCACAGGTTCGATTCGATATGTGATGAACTGACGACTGAGGATGTGATGGGATGGAGGGAAGCATTTCTTGGCTAGACTTTCGGAAAGGTTTCACTGGGGTTAGGATGAGGGCGGGCTCTACTGTACGTCGTGTTGGCCTTGTGAACGGGTGAGATAGAGATAGTCCAGACTCGGCAACTTATTATTAAGCCGTTTATACACTGGCCCCTGCTATTTGCATCGTACTCGCACCCACGCCTCTCACGCTATCATCCTAGAAGCCCAAGAGCCCCTCATCGGGCTATACAACTATGATCCAAAGTGGTCATTAATGCCTAACCCCGTCTTTCACCGTATAGCTTACTCCCCTGCCCTCGAACTCACAAGACCACAACACCATTAACTCGAGCACCGACAAGCATAAACACACTCGGCCCTGCGTCTCGAATAAGAAAGAACATTCTCATATCGCATTACCATCCCTGGCACCTTAGATATCCAACATAGTAACCTCAGACACGCAAAACCGGTACACGAAGACATATTTTTAAAGAAAGAGAGACGGGATTAACGAATGCAGGAAAAGGAAGGGAAAAAAAAAAGTTACTCCAGAAGTAATACTTTCTTCCGTGTCATATACAATCACAAGAGAGGGGGAAAAGAGGACCAGCAAGATTCAGCTGGTCGAGTTATTTGGTTTCAATAGCCTCCGCGATTGCCGCCCTGTTGCCTCATCATACCAGGTCCTGTCGGGAGGCCCATTCCCATGCCTAGCTTCCCGCGTCGGAGGTTATTACTACTTCCTTGAGACCTGCCGCCGGGGGACCCAGCTGGTGTGAAGCCTGGGCTGAAATTGTTTCCGTCGTAACCATCGCTGTACCCACCACCACCCCCGCTGTACCCATCGTCCCAAGGCATTCCTGACTGCCCATATGATCGTCCCCCACCGCCGCGCTGTTGACTAGGTGGCGGGCCCTGAGGCGGCCTATAACCACCCCCATTATTCCTTGGTTGTTGCATAGATGGTGGCAATGGCATTTGAACGGACGAAGGCGGGGGCGGGGAAGGCTTCGAAGTATTCGGCGGCGGGGACGCGGTTCTACCACCCCACAACCTCTCTTTGATCCTCTGCTGAGTCGTCATCGCAACTCCCGCTGCCCCCCCGGCATTCCCCCCCCCACCACCTTGCGGTGACCTATCGTCAGCACCAGGAGACAGCCCCTGCTGCTGTTGCGGCTGATGACGGATCCCAAACGCTGGTCGCTGGCTGCCCTGTGGCGGCGGCGTATCCCATATATCGCTCAGCGTTGCATTCGCATTTTGCGGCCCACCGCCGTGCTGCCCCCGCCCCATCATTCCAGGCCTCTGCTGACCATAATTGTTCCGGAGGTTCTGCGGGGGGGGTGGGCCCCCGCCGAGCCAGTCCGGAAGCGGCTGCCCTTGCTCTTGGTAGTAGTTCCTGAGAACGCGGGAGATGTGGGAGTCGTCTTCTGAGTCCCCGTCTTGCTCGTCGATGCCACGGAGGGTCTGGTAGCGCGATTTTGTGGCGGTAAGGATGGTGGAGAAGTATGACATTTTTGTTACTGTTCAGTGAGTTGTGGACAAGTTGTTGTTTGGTAGGATAGTTAAATGGTGGAGATGGTGGTCTCCCTCCACCGGCTTGGCTTGCGAACAGTGAGTTGTTGGAGTGTGGAGGTGAATGAAGATGGAGGTTGATTAGGGGGCAAGGGTGGGTGATCCCGTAGCAGGAGGTGATGTCTGGATTCGGTAAGCCTCAGACAAAGCCCAAGAATTCTCAAGGGGGCTCCGTTATATGGACGAAACAAGCCGATTCCGTCTAAGCTTCGGTCCACGGGCGTAATGGCGATGTTTGTGTCCGTGAAGAAGCCAGAAATGAACAGATCGGGACAGGTATTTTTAGCGGGGCGGGTATGTCTCATACTAAGGAGCAACAGAAAGTCCTTGTAGCACGTGACCTGATACTCTTTGGTGATCTACCAAGACCAAGCCCGCATCACCTTCACACCACAAGCCTCCCACGACGTTCGCCTGATTCAATTGACCACTCATTCTAGGGTTTGCCGTACGTACCATGTTGGTATACTGGTATCTGGAGATGGTTTTGCTCCAACCTGGGGAGCTTTTCTAACTGGGAGGTCGGGTGGAGCATCTCGGTCCAATAATATGCATGCTATTTTGTATCGAGCTATCAAAACAATTTGTGCCCATAAAAGCTTATCACAAATCAATTAAACACTTTGCATGTCTCAACCAGCCTAGCACAAGATCTGCTCGTAGATACCCAACCCCTAACGCCCCACTCACCGCCCCAATCACTCATCACTCAGCTTCGACAGCTGCTCTCGGATCTATAACTGGCATTCCACCCACCCAACACTCAGCACCCAGCCCCCGCCTCAACCCCAGGCACCATGAAAAAAACGAAATCAACCAGCACCTAACCCCAAGGCCGCGCGCAGAGCTGAGCCCCCAGGACACCCACCCGCACGCCCCGGTAATACTAGTATGATACACCGCCCGAGACTGGTCCAGCGAAAGAGAGAAGAGCAAAACAGATGACTTCCCTTGACCCAAACCCCCAGCACCAATACCACCGCACCTACAATTACCCTAAAAATTGGGAAAACACAGAATACGCTAGCAAGGGTAAACAAGGTGTGGCAAATCGTGATATCATACCCTCCCATACGGCTTTGATCCCTACTTTTTCAATATCTGGAGGCAACGCTTGTTCCCGCAACTCCGAACAACACCTTTTGGCCGTGCGATAGGCCATGCTAAATTTGGAAAAATTGTTCTATCATAATATTATCATAATTATTATGACAAATATCTATGGGAAGCCACTTCCACCTTGAATAACTCAGCAAGAAATCCAGTTTCGTAAAAGCTCTGTGCCCAAAAACCCCACACTTTCGTCCTCTAAGCCTCCAGCATGCACAACACTTTTAGCATGATCCCATTCTTAAATCCCACTAGGAGTATCATTACCCCCGCGGCCCTTCCCAGGGGAAAAAGAGGGTCGAAATCAATATCCCAACAGATCCACCACCAGAATTTCTAGTAAACTCCAACGCCGAACAAAGTCTACCACAGACACCGCCACTATTTAGACCGATCTTACCTTCCTCCCACGCTCTCTTACCGCACAGGCTTTCTTCTTCCGCTCCTCTGAAAAACCTACCCAGCCGCAAAACGGACGACGCAAGCCACCGCCAGGCTGGTGCCATCCCACCTCACTCAACACACCCTAAAATAACACTTTCACAGTGATTTGTTTTTAGACTGGCGACCGCATGCACGGCCACTTTGACCGTGCAATTAACTTTCGCGACCTCTTAGACGTACGGTGCCGTGCTGGAATTTGGAGGCTCTAGGTTACTCTGGTGATCTCTGTTAATGAGGCGCTGTGTCTCGCGGTGCTCACCCGTTTCTAACCTAGTCCTAGAATGCAGCTCTAGGGATGGTGGTGGATGGGATACTCTACACTATCCTTTCATCTCTGCCGAATCTCAATCACTTTTACCGCTGTGGTAGACAAGACCATCCCCCCCGGTTAGCTCGGATATCACCTGTCTAAGGAATAAGTTCGTTAATAGAAAGTTGACCTACGATAGCCAATCAAAGAACTTGACCTTGCCCTAGTTGAAGATGAACTACTGTTTGCGTTAGGACGTGGGATAAGACCGGTGCCTGAAAACAGGTTAGGGGGTTTGGTACTGGGGACTACGAGGTGCTGTCATCGGCCTATTTGACTCTGGTGGGATACGTATGATACGAGTACTCTGGGGTTGTCATCCTTTGGGTAAGGCCTTAGCCAGAGGCAGATTACACCGCTTCCAACAGACTTTCATCTTACCATACCCTGCAGCGTGCCAGCGTCGGATCCGCCATTTAGCCACAGCTGCTTCAAAGAGATGCCCACACGTAGATATCCCTGAGTTCTTTGTGCTTCAGGGCCCTGTTTTGCCCCGCCCAGAAAGTCAAGCAAGTCGCTTCTACCGCCTGTCCCTAGATACTTCTGTCTCCTATTATACCTAGATCCGCACCTTAGACTTCAGCGAGTGATAATTCATGACTAACAGCCGTCGTTGAAACCGACATACGGGAAACGTCAATTCTTAGATAAGCTATATACAAAACCCCCAACCACTCCCGAGCAGCGAGGGAAAAGCATGAAATGAACTAGGAATCGCGCCCAGAATCGACGAAACCCTCCTATTTCTTATTTCTCTCACCATAAGCCTTGGTAGCATAGTCACCACCGATAACAATCAGGTCCTCGGGACGGTAACCATGCTTGCCAGAGAGGTAGCTCTCAAGGATTGCCTTAGTTCCGGCAGCGTACCTCTTCTGTGCGTCAATTGAGGTACCGCTCATGTGAGGCACCATCGCGTTTCCCCCACCGAATGGGTTCCTTGCGTAGCGCAAGGGGTGGTCAACGGGTGCTGGCTGTGGGAACCAAACGTCTCCTCCATATCCACGGAGGTGGCCGGACTTGAGGGCGTCTGCAACATCCTCCTTCACGACTATAGCTCCACGAGCGGTATTGACGAGCCATGATCCCTTCTTCATCTTGCTAATTAGCTCCTTGTTAAAGAGCCCACGTGTCTTCTCATGCAGTGGGCAGTTGATGGTTACAACGTCACACTGGGCCAGCATTTCCTCGAGATCATGGACGCGGCGACAGCCAATTTCTCGCTCAACCTCGGGTTTTAGGGGCTACCGAAGATATATTAGTAAGGCAAATATCGAGAGAAGTGTGGAGAGGGGGGGGGTAAACCTGATAATCAAAGTATAGGAGTTCCTTGCAATCAAACCCTTTCAAGCGCCTAAGGACGCGCTCACCGATTCTTCCAACAGCGACAGTTCCGACGACCTTATCCTCAAGATCGTACTCCTCCTTGGCAACGGCAGCAACGTTCCATTCACCGGAAACAATTTGCTCGTGGGCGGGGACGAAATTGCGGACAAGGGCGAGGATAGTCATAACGACGTCTGCACATGTAATTTCGTAAGTTACTGGACAAGCACTTAACGAGGGATGAAATCTTACGTTCGGCGACAGAGACAACATTCGAGCCGGTAACTTCGGCAACGGTAATACCGCCGTTGGTCTTGTTGGCAATGTCTAAGTCAACGTGATCAGATCCAATTCCTGCAGTGATTGCCAACTTCAAGTTCCTGGCTTTTGCCAAACGCTCAGCGGTAAGGTATCCGGGATGAAACCTAAAGCCTATTAATCCCCAATTTCACTAATAGCGGTTCTAATAAAAGCCTACGGAGTGGTAATAATGATCTCAGCGTCAACCAAGTGTTTGTCGAAAGCCGAGTTCTCCCCCTCTTTATCGGATGTAGTAACCAGCTCGTGCCCTTGCTCCTCAAGCCACTTCCTCAACCCAAGTTCATTCTCAGTAGTCCCGAGCAATTCAGGGACATCGCGAGCGTGTTGGCCACCCTGTGAACCCAATTAGTTCAAATTACTTGGGCAGAATAGCAAAGCAAACAAACGAATAAATGGGGGAAGGGATTAACTCACATCATAAAGAACGGCCAGAACCTTGACCTGAGGATTAAAAGTAGCGGTTAGCGTCCTGACACCAGAAATAGCGCCAAACACCGGCTTTCTCGCAGTTCCTGAAGCGAACAACGAAGGACGGAGGAATTGACGTCTTAATAATGACGGAACAGAGCGTAGGGAAGTAGGAAGTACCATATTGATTGACGATTCAAGGCGGAAAATAAGTGGGTAAATGTACGGAGGGGCACGGAGGGATCCACTTCTAAACTAGAAAGAACGGACTGCTCGTCAATAAACCGGGATCGTGATGAGGGGCCGATGGTGGGAAGAACGAAGCGGCTATATATCGCGGGCAGTGGTTTCCGATACCTCGTGACGGCAACAACCGTAGGATCCTCGGCAAACTAGCTAACCTTTGTGGGGGAAAGTACCTGTGCTGCGCCTAACGGGCGAGGTTACCAGTGCTCCGAAATAAGGTGCTAGAAAAAAGGAAGACAAGAACAAGAACAAGAACGCAATTGCGGAAGCGCAAAGTTTGAAAATGAGGCGATCCCCTGACTTGTTGGAGGAATAATGAAAGAGGGGGGAACAGGTCCCCTTCCATCCTTATATACGCTCACCCTCATAGTGGAAAATAGCAAACATATAACTCTGAATATAATTTGCTAATAAAGTGGACAAGGGGAAAGCAAACTCCAGGGAAGCGTGTCCCCAGGCTATTTCCTCAATGCCTTCTTCATTCTACACAACGTACAAAGCCGGCTCCGGGGTCAGTTTTCGCTGTGCGCCCCTGTCTAAGAGAGGGAATTTCGGACGTCTTACCCTCGGGTCCAATTATTCAAGTTCATACGGTGGTTAGAGATTATCCACCGGGGGTATGTCGGGGTTACCGTATCAGGTTTAGTGTGGTGTACCGTACCCGCCGAGGGCATCCCCCCGCGTTTCAAGCGTTTATCGATGGTCTTAACTACTGAATACAGTAGAAGAAAATGAGCGGCCGGGTGCATATCGGGAGGCGGGATTTGTGGCCCACCCGAGACCCTTCCCCACCACCCCTCGAGTGAGGAATACCGCAGATCACCTCAGACCCACGTCTCCGGGTGTCCGCAGGACATCATTGCCAGATGTCGAATGGACAGCATTTTGTAGCATTATCTAACCTCTAATGCGCGCTTTGTCAAGGAAAAAAAAGAAAGAAAAATAACAACCAAATCCTCACTACTGAATGCGTTTGGTCTATCTACTTGCGGTGCGGTACAGTACAGTACTTGTACTTGAGCTGCTTGACTACTAGCAGAAAATCTCCTCATCCCACAGGCCGAGCCCGAAGCGGAATGAAAGTTACATATCATAGGTATGTGTAATCATTTCTAAAACCGCCACCAAAAGACCGTATGAGCAAAGAAATGCTAACACGAAAAGCTTCGCTCTAGATCACTCACTTTCAATTCCATATATTATACCTGCTTTGCCCAGCCAGCGTCCGTCGGTGTGGTGCAGCGAATCCAACCGGAGTCGAACCACCGTATCCCTGGCATTAAGATTGCCATTACAGCACCCGCGGGGGTAGGATCCAAAAGTCAGGAAGGGGAGAGCTCTCAAGAACCCCCGAGGACAAGCCACGAACTGGGGCATCCACCAAGCAATCCCGTCATCTCGCCATGCCTACTTCCTAAATCCATCCATTCCACGAAGGAATCATCGCCACCATCCACAATACAGTAATGAACGCACAAGTTCATGTAAGGCTCCATTTGCTACTGTGAATCTACCTGGTTACACATTAACCCAGTACAGTACAGTACAATAATCAAAAACATACCGATCACTACCTCCCCTCCTTGATCCGATCTGATCCGGTCCACACGATACAAAATTGTCCTATCCTATCAAACACATTAAACAAGAAGGGAGGGAAAGGGGAAAAAATAAATTACAAAAGAGATATAGTATTATGGCTGGCGGGTAGCATGCATGCGTGGATCCAGAGGAGGAAGGAGAAAAAGAAAAGATGGTTATGAGTGAGAAAGTATAAAAAGAAAGCAACCCCAATTAGACATGGTCACAGCAATCCCACCTGCAAAGTTGGGGGCAGCTATAGGAAGCGGAAGGGGGGAAAGGAATTCGAGGAGAGAGTGAGTTAGTGGTGCTCTGATCCAAGTACCATAAGTTAGAAATGTGCATATACAGAAAAAGGAAAACAAAGGTAAGCTGACTGACAACGAAACAAAGTTGAAAAAGACCCAACCTAATCCTGTGCTATTCCCCCACCCCCTGCCCGCCTGACTTATCGATGACAAAAGGAAATGAAGAAAAGAAAACTCCGCCCTGAAAAACTGCTAAAGTAAATAAAAAAACGATCTCCTTCCTGCCATCAATTACTCTAAGGTAACAAAAAGACAAAAACCCAATCCAGTGAAGGGACTAATCATCATTCAGCTTTTGGGGTTCGGGAGAAGGTGGAGAAACTATAGTGGTAGGTGTTGGTAATCCCCCACTAGAGAGTCCCGCTTCATCGTCAATTGCATCGTCCGATCCCCTCCGCATGTTCATGAGTGCCAACTTGGCCTTGGCCACTGCGTCTTCAGCACTTTCTCCGCTGGCACCACCCACGATGGCAGCCGCCCCTGTGGTAGAGACATTACTGCCCTGTCGCCGCCGCCTTTCCCTCCTAAGATCCTCCCCACTACCCCTCCGCCGCCTAACCCTCAGACTGCCTGCGGCACCAGCACCTTGAGCTCCAGGCGTCGCCGAAGCAGCCAATGAATCCCCACTATTCTCACCTCTCAATTGAATTAGCATTTCCTGCGTTTTTGAGGTCAATGCATCCTCCTCTTCGGTTGCTGAGGAAGGTATCGAGGGAAGTGGTGAGAGAGAAGGTGGGGCTTCATTTGGTGAAGTTGACTGTTCTCCGGCAACACCCTCGGCAACGCTTGCTCCCGATGCTGTTCGGCTCGCACCGGAAGCAGTTCTTCGACCACCTCTTGCGAGGTTTCTACGCCGAGTCTCGCGTTTTTCTCTTTGGGCCGGTCCGGCCTGCTTTAGTTTCTCGAATAGGGCCTCCATCGCACCGGAGCTGTTGGGCGAAAGTGGACCCTCATTGGCTTTCTGGTTGTGCGTAGCTGCGCTGAGAAGCTGCTTTCTCTTCTCTCGCCGTTTTTCTTCATCTTCAAGTTCCAAATTCTTCTGGTTGGATACCTAGGCAAAGGCCTGAGTTAGCGCATTGCACCGGAAATGTAAAGGAAATTCTTACCTTATAGTTCTTTACGAAATCGGAGATCATCTTGAAAAATCTCTTCCTTGAGGTCTCGTCTGTGTGATCCTCGCCATAGTAGGTTAAAAGGTCATCGTAAGTCTTAGTCATAGCCTCAAGATGATCCTTAAGGTACCCAGCCTTCTTCCTTGCTTCCGGTAAAATTGGCAACACCACTTGGAGCACACGGTCTGAGGGGTGAAACTTCTTGGGATCGCTCAAATTCCCCGAGTCCACGGATGTCTGTATATTATTAATGTTATCGATGAACCTCTTAGCTTGCATCATCAAATTATCCACATCCACTATTTCCAGTAAATCAGCACATGCTTTTAGGAATATATGTCACATCAACTACGGCGCTAACCTTTCTCAAGTGAAACACACTCATAGAGCTCGTCCACAAATAACTGCCATTCAGGAAATTTATTCCGAATCGACATTTCGATATAATCCATGAAACTGCGCTGGTTTTTCTCGTCCTTGACGTTGACTAATCTCGAGAGCGTACCAAGCTTAAAACCAGTTGCTTGCTTACTTGCATCATTCATGAAATTTCCCATGGTAAGAATGACCTTAAACCAAGAGTTAGTATTCATGTGACTTTGCCGAGTGATCCCTAATGACTTACATTCAACACACCGTGGAAGGCCTTAGATCCCCGAACAATATCTGAAACCTTAACAACTTGGTGTAATTTTCCTTGAAGTTCTGTATAATCCGGATCTAAACTTCTTGTAAGTGCTAGGGCTCTTATCCGTGATTTCCAGTAATGATGGAGATTGTAAGCTGTCTCCAAGTAGATGTAATCCTCTCTCCTCAGTTCATTTGGATCAGATTCCCTCTTCTGTTTTTCGGCGTCAGTTTCTGTCCAGTCTGTACTATATGGCGCTAGGTTCTTTGAAAGATTGTCGCTAATATTACACATCTCGTCCTTGAGCAAAAAGTCCATGATAGCGGCGTTGTCCAATATATCTTTATCACAGCTAACGAGCTTCTTGACAAGCTGCTCAACTGACAATCCGGCATATTTTGAAAGCGCAATCTGAAGACTCTTGACAACGCCAGAATCCAAAAATTCCTTCTTCTTCTCTTCGTTACCCTTACCTCTCTTCAACATCCTAGTCTCTTTAAACGCGAAAAGACGTTCCATCTCATCGAGTATACCTTTCTTGCTAAGTTCATCAAACATAGTTTCCTTGTCGATGCGATTTGCCCAGAGGGTATACTCAACACCATCGAGCTTCTCCCAATGCATGGGCTTGAGCTTCTTTTTGGGTCTGATGCCTGTATAAAAGGATCCTGCAAGTCCGCTCGTAGGAGGGAAAGCACCAGGCATTGCCGGAGGTGGTGGCATGCCTGGCGCTGGAGGTCCACCAATCGTGAATCCGCCCGGAGGTGGAGGTGGCGGAGGGGGTGGTGCACCACCAAAGCCAGGCATAGGCGGGGGAGGTGGCGGAGCACCACCACCAAAACCTGGCATTGGAGGGGGTGGTGGCGGCGGAGCGCCCCCGAAGCCCGGCATAGGTGGGGGTGGAGGAGGTGGGGCGCCACCAAAGCCCGGCATCGGCGGCGGAGGGGGCGGCGGAGGCGCAGATGCCGAAAATCCAGGCATGAGAGACGAATCCGCTGGGGGAAGTGGGGGAGGGGGCGGGGGTGGGGGTCCATCGAATTTGGCACCCCCGCTTGGGAGTGCCTCCACATCTACTGGGGTCATTGGTGAGTCTGACTCCATGCTCGAGTGCCCAGTGGTCACGCCATCCCCAGCATCTGAAACATCCTTGGCCTCTGCCTCCTTGTCTTCCTCGTCTGGATCGATAACTGGAACCCTGGCAGCAATCTCCCCTAAGATCCCTGTAGCCCGCTTGGGGTTCATTTTTGCCCTCGGCATGTAGCGATCTTTGCTTGCAAGCGGCCTCTTGCCAACTTCAATGATCCTCGGCTTCGCATACTCAACGAAAAGGTCGTCATCAGTCTCCTCCGCAATTCCAGCTTCCCTTTCCCCACGCATCCTCTCACGCTCTGCGAGCGTTTCAGGAACAGAGACTTGCCGATAGCTAGGGGATTGGCTGCCTTTATGTTTAACGCTTCCAAAGGTTGCGGAGGCATTTCTCTGCCGAGCAGCTTCCTCGAAATGCTCCCGTTCAAGGAGCTTAGCCTCCATTTGCACAGCATCCATTCTTTCTCTCAATTCCCTGAGCCTGTCACTCGGGGCAACCTGCTGCCATACTTTGCCTTCCAATTTGAATTCCGTCTTCTTCCGCTCTAGCTGAGTTTCCAATCGTAACATCAACCGTCGGCGGTCCAATATTCCCTTCATTTGCGTAACATCGGCTTCCACTGGTATGGGTCTACCTTCCTTGTTCGCCTGCTTAACACGCTCAGCATGCGCTGCATCAGCTGCATCTTGAGCGTCACGAAGCATAAGATATAGCTCTCTAGTTTCTAGCTCACTCTTTTGCATCTGCATAGCATGCGCAAGCTTAATTTCCTCAAGCTCCCCCTTCAAGCCCTCGTTCTGTCTCCTCTGGATTTCAATGACTTGGGTTTGTTCCTCCAATTGCTTCTTCAACCTTGCGATTAGGCCGTCCGCGCCCATGTCAACTTGAGCCCTCATAGCATCTCGTTCGGCAATTGCGCTCTCCGCAATTTGTCTAGCCTCGCTAGCCTCTTCTAATGCATGCCTAGCCTCGCCATCGGTGTGCAACTTGTCCATCAAGGCCTGAACCGAAAAGGTAAGGCTCGCTTTTAGGTCCATATCTGGTAGACGTCGGTCCATAACTACATAGCCCAGTATCGAGTCAACGAGCTGAAACATCCGGAGCCGGTCCTCACTATTATTATCCCTCATGAGCAGGAGGTGTTGCAATGTCGACATGAAATAATCCTGGGTTCTGGTATCTCGAACTTTACTCATGATAGCATCCACGATAGCTACTGGATCATTCAAATCCTTTGGGTCCCCATCGAGACTATCAACCATACTTCCCCCATCTCTTTCCATAAGTTCGTCATAATCTACGGCGGCATCCTCCTCATACTTCTGAATCTGCTTGTCAATTAAGTCGTACTGAAACCCTTGCATCTTACCCGCTATCCTCCCGAACCCACATGCTTTGAACTGGGCTCGGATGTGGATTCTAGCGTGTAGATCGTCGGCTCCAGAGGCTATTATATTGATAAGGAATAGAGTAGCCAAAGCGTATTCCATGAGCAAGCTTTCCATTCCAATACCACCAGACCTAACTTCATCGCTAGCGCCAACAAGACTTCCTAGCTTGCCTCTGCCATCGATGGTGACTTCCACAATTCTGAGCCATGAGTCAAATCTCCCGTTTTCACCCTGGTGCGTTTTGATTTGATCCAGTGCTGCAAGAACCCTAGTGTGGCCATGCGGTCTATCCCAATGGCACAAAAAGGTCAAAACCT
>Ga0307509_10002445_pt1 | contig 30055 bp, 23 predicted proteins | sample 10_EM_MG_FD_202245 | JGI IMG/M metagenome (GOLD analysis project Ga0307509, IMG submission 202245) | Populus trichocarpa ectomycorrhiza microbial communities from riparian zone in the Pacific Northwest, United States - 10_EM | ecosystem: Host-associated > Plants > Roots > Unclassified | place...
ATGATCGGGATTGACGTCCTTTCGTTCTAAAAGTATTTTCACTATCCCCTCATGCCCATTCCGAGCTGCCCACGAGAGTGGCGTCCGGCCATATTCCGTATCTGAATGATCGGGATTGACGTCCTCATATTCCAAAAGCATCTTTACTACCCCCTCATACCCCCACTCGGCCGCCCATAATAGTAGCGTTTGGCCATATTTGTTGTCTGCGTTATCGGGATTCAAGTCCTTTCGTTTCAAAAGCACCCTTATCATTCCCTTATGCCCTCTCTTGGTAGCCCACCTGATCAGGGTTTTGGCATCTGCACAGCCTGCCTTACTTAGATTGGTGTCCTCCCGCTCCAACAGTGTCTCCACAATGCCCTCGTGCTCTCCCTGGGTCGCCCACGCAAGTAGGGTCTGGCCATTTCTGGGATCTGAATGGTTGGGATTGACGTCCATTCGTTTCAATAGCACCTTTACGACCTCCACTCGCCCTCTTCGGGCTGCCCACGTGAGAGCTGTGTCCCCCGCGAAGTCGACTGCGTTAACCTCCCATTTCTTCATATTCAATAAAGGAGTAAGAATCTCCTCGATTCCGAGAAATACTACTCCGTGTAATCCTGTAAACCCCGTAGGCTTTCTTCGCGCCAGCAGTGAGGGTCCGCCCGAGCCTATCTGTTGAGGGTTGTGCCATAACAGCAGTAGTGCAGATATATGCTCATCAAATCTATCGAGAAGCTTGAGTGCAAGTATTTTAACATTTTCCGTTATCCCCCTTCTTGTGTGCTCCCCCCAGTAAACAGAAGCGTATCTTAGGAGGTGCAATGTGGAGGGGGGCCAAAGAAGAGTTGGCGAAAGATCTCTGATAGATCTAAAATTGAGATATGTCAAGCAAATCTCAGCGATTATGGAATGGGGACTATGGAGTAGGGTATGATCGCACAGGAGATATTCCTGTAGAGTGAAGTGCACTAGTCGAGCTATGGACGAAGACGCCTCGACCGTGAGAAGACCGACACAAGATGCTAGGAGTGTCTGTACACGAGGAATGTTTTCCGGATCCAGATCCGTAGATCCTATCTTCACTCCCAGGGCATGACAAAGCTCCTCGATCCGTAACGGCCTTTCCGAATACAACACCCATACCAGTGCCTTCATCCCTAGATCCGGCCTACTTCCCCTCTGCTTCTTCAGCCGGGTTAGGGTCGCCGTGTAGGCATCGCTCAGTCCGTTACCCCGCGCTATCTCTTTAAGTTTCTCTCTTCTCTCGCTAATTGTCACCTCGTCAAGAACAGCCTCGATGTTAAGTTTAACGAGTAGGAATCTAGACAGAGTTGTTGGTAAGTATATACAGTTGATAGAGGGAAAACGCCAACTTACATATTAGACATGTTTTCCAGGATAGTTGTCACAATCTCCGCTCGTAAATCCTTGTTCATCGCCTCTGGCGCGTAGTCCCTGTCTAATCTCTTCTCCAGATAATTCCTAATATCATCTTGGTTAGGGCTAATGCGTATCGCAACCGCCGCGGTAAAATATCTCTGAATGGCTTCGATGACATGGGGTCTTCCAGTGAGGAATATTCTCGCGATCGGTGACTCCCGAACAATATCGCTTAGCGACTCAAGTAGCTCGGGAAGATCCTGCGGCCGGCACTCGTCGAGCGCATCGATACAGATGAAAGCTTGTGGTAACGAAGAAACCGCAATCCTCAACATTCGCACCAGATCCGGAAGTAGTGGCCTTCTCCCTTGCTGAAATGCCCTCCGTATATCATCCGGGATTTTCCTGCCGACCAGTCGCTTCAAAATCGCTCCCATGATGTCGATGGGTGTCTGCTCTTGCTGAGCATTGTAGTCGCAGTAAAACCATGCAACCGCTGGGTCTTCCTCCCTTGCCCGATCGTACAAGCTGTCGATCACTAGGGAGCTAATATTTCTCGCCATTAGTGGTCGCTTCTTTAAAGAATCCCACCACTTACCTCAGATATGTTTTGCCCACCCCCGGGTCCCCGAAGCAAAACAAGATAGCCTTATCGCCTCCACTCCACTCCAGAAACTCGCTTGTTTCAAAGAGCCAATTCCCGACACCTTCAAATCGGTCGGCGCGCACGGTATGATGTCTGTTCTCTGGCTCTAGCGGTGAGAGCCAACGCATGATCTTTGCATCTTCGTCGGAGTTATAGATGATGGTGTTACTATTGTCTACGTTGCCGCAGTTGTTATTGCCGTCGCCGAATATGACATCGCGTATACTAGTAGTCCGAGACATGGCGTTTGGTATAAAATTTCGGTTATGTGTAGAAATGGTATAGAAATATGGAAAGGCTAATGGGGGAGTTTGCAAGTCTTTCCTGTGGGGAACCTAAAGAATAGCGGGGTTATCTAGTTTATTTTGTAGCAACAACCGTCCAATCATTTTCACGCCAAGGAAACACAACCTCATTGGAGGTTTTCATAAATTACCGGCACCTCAGAGGTCCTGTGTTATGCTGTGTTGTGCAAGTGTGGGCACAGTGGTGCATGAGGCATCCACATGACGGATGTCTGCCACGAAACCCGCCCCCCCATAGTTCGTAGTCAACAAGTGCGAATCAGAACAAAATAATGAACATTACCCAACCCCCACCCCAATCTATGAAACTGTGATATGCAGATGAGAAATTCCAAAGCAGAGATTCTACTGGATGCTCACGCCGCCTAGGAACTCCACGTCACTAAGAATCAGCCGTTCTTTTGCCTATTTGGTAGCCATGTCTCCTTATCTAGAGAGATAATGTGCGAGAATATTTCCACAGTAGCTTAGAGAGGATCTCTTTAGTTGAGCCTTGCACTGGGCCGATCAAATGGATTTGAGGGGGTGTTATCATCAACCGCAACTAAAATCGGTAAAAACCACAATCCAAAATCCCAAAATCCCAAAACGCCCCCGCCCCCGCCCCCACGGAAAAGTCTCCGATATGACAACAATTATTTTCCATCATTTCCTCATTACTTTATTGTTCTTCCAGCGTGCTGAGTCTGCTACTCGAATACGATATTGAAACACCTAGAGTTCCCCTGCATAGTGAAAGCAAGAACAGCGCTGTGACGACAACGCGCTACTCGTTGTGGGTTGACATTTGCAAACACAACTGCTATTGCATACAGCCAAATATTGGCCTTTCAGCGCGAATCTGGGTAGTACGTAATAGCAGTTGTGTTTGCAAACGTCAGCCCTCGACGAGTAGAACTCACGGGGCGCGACCCCTTCGCACATTCTAGCAACTCTTTCCAGACCCCCTAATGCACCCCACTGCGCCTGAAACTCCATCAGGGAGCATAGCTATCATTGCTCTACTCCTTGGAAGCGCGGTTGCGCAAACTACCGTCGTGCACTAGCTTGTCTGCAGTATACTCTAGTGCCGGCATCAGATGGTGGGAGGGGCCAGGCAGGCCTGCGCTGTACTCGTAATTTTCTGACGTTTATGAACACCACTGCTATTGCATAAACCAAAGTTTTGGGGTTCCGCCGGACTTTTTTTCCCATATACAAAGTTTTTCAGGCTCCGGCAGGTTTTTCGCCTATGCGATAGCGGTTGTGTCTACAAACACCAGGACATTACAAGTGGTGTTAGTTGCATAGAACACATCAGTGATCCAATTCCATATACTGCTCCAGAAAGCTTGCATCCTCCCTATTATTGTTATCATGCCGATAACATTGGGGGCTCAGCCCCGGATAGTAGTAATCTTCGCAAGATAATCCCCTTGGAAATATACCTGGCTCCACTTGCGGCGGAAATTCATTCCCCAGGCATCGAGAGATGTTATACCCACAGGGAGTCTTAACGATCAAAGAATTATTCCTGCTGTTCCTATACAATTCTCTATATGCGAGGGTTATTTTCACTTCCAGTTTTTAACGATTCCTAAGGATTTCATGTTTGCATAAATAATCGAACATCGCGCTACGACGGGGCGCACCTTCTCAATGCCCGACATCTCAACAAACAAACAGCCAAAACCACAACTAACAAATATTTAAAAATAAAATAAGTATACAATCCTAATTAGCGTTATACCATCTATCTATGATACCTGAATAATAGTCTCTTGTCATGGTAAATATAGGGTGGGGTGGGGGAGTGAGGGGCGGTTGCGATGTGGCGCTTCAGAATGTGGCGAGGCTAGATGTTCGGTTATGTCAGGCAGGGCTGCGCCACACAAGCCGGCTGAGGCGAAAGGCAAGGTAATGGGGTTATCGATAAAACAAAGATCCGCCATCTTATCTCTTTTTTACCTACCAATTAGCCCAAGACTATCCTACTAATAAGCATCAGCAGCATCAGTATACATCAACCGAACTCTGGCCATTTCTTAGATCCCGATCTCCCAAGTAGTCCGGCAGATATCCCAACATATTCCTACTTTCCGTCTCATGGAAGCAATATTTCCGACCGCATCAGAATAAGGTTCCGAATGAGAATTCGTGATCCCCAGGACACCCATCTACCGGTACACCCTGTACTCGTAATTTTCTGACGTTTGTAAACACGACTGCTATTGCATGCCACCAAAATATTGCGGCTCCGGGCAATTTTTCGCCCGTATGCAATAGCAGTCGTGTTTACAAACGTCAGAAAATTACGAGTACTCATGCCGCCGAAGAGGTTCTAAAAGGGATTGCATACCGCCAAAACCTTTGCCCTCTTTGAAGTCTGGGTGGTGTGCATTAGCATTGCTTTTTAGAGACGTCTTCGGATTCCTCGCGGCCATATTCGTCCTCAGCCAACGGGCGCACCCGGCGTTATCTATACCACATTCTTTCATTGCCGCTCAACCACGAAAAACGCGAGAAGTCTAGAAGCGAGACGGAAGAAACTCATATTTTCACTAGATTTAACCAATAGGCATTATAGTCGTAGTTATGGATACAGTCGAAATTCTAGTTATCATGGCTAAATTTTGCTAGGGATGGCGGTTGCCCTCGTTTGCTACTTAACGGCGAAATTAGTGCGAAGAGTTGTTCATCACGTGACAACACCCGGTGGTTGTGAGCCGCAAGAGAGCAATCGCAATCCCATCCAGGTCACGTTCCTCTTTGCTTCTTTTTTCTTTTTTTCCCGTTAAATGCTTGGATTCGCTTGGAAGGTAGAGTACAGTACCAGTACAGTAGTCTATTGGGAAACTCCGGCAAGCACCCTGGAGGATAACCCAGGCAAACAAAGGGAACTTCAAACCAGCCCCCAATAAAACCAATGGACAATAACAGACGCTACAATATCAAATCGCCACTCGTAACCATTCCTAGTTTAAAATGGCCTTCCAACAACTATGATAGAAATATATAACTACAGCAAACTCAATAAGTGCAAACTTCCGGAAGGCATTCTCAATAAATAAATAAAAAGCACACAATTTTCTCCAGTCGAAACAGTAATCATCCTCACTTTACGTCGACTGTCGATACTGCTACCGGGGATACGGAGCCCCTTGCCCCAGCGCTGGAGTCCCATACAGCGAAGAAACCGGGGTAGCGCAAACAGAGTACGGCTGCCGGACGCCCTGCGCGCTCCCGCCCGGAGGTTAAGGTGACGCCCGCCATAACTAACCGAGGGGACGATCTCGCTCATAGCAGAATTCAACCTCCTAAATCCTTCCGCTTCATTCTTGGCACTGCCCAGTTCAGCTTGCGTCTCTGTCCGCTTCTCCTGCAACCATTCTATCTCTCTGTCCTTCTCCGCTAGGCGTTTGGGTGGGTATTCCTCCTCATATTGCGTGTCCGGCAGATTTGTCCCTATTAGTCTAGTTCTTTCCGTGTGCTCACTAATTCCGCTTGTGTTTTGTGGGTTTCCGATTGAGTCTTGATGAATTTTTTAACTTAAAGTATGCGAGTTCTTTCCGGGCGCCATCCATGTCCGAGTCTCCTCTATCCCGTCGGCGCGGCCGGCAGTGGAGTCGGGGGCTCTCTCGAGGAGTCCTCGATAGCGGTCGGTGACCCACTGGCTTGGGGCTGCCGGGAATGCCGAGGGGGGTTTGAGGTCGTTGATACGGGTAGTTGTATCTCTGAATCGATTACGACGCGCTTTAGATCTTGGCAGAGGGCTGTTAGAGATTGGTATTCTTTATTTGGGTTTTTAGTAGGACTTGTATGAGCACTCGATGTTCGAAGCCGTCAATTGTCAATGCCGGTTCCGGGGGTCGGCGTTTTCCATTGCAGATGGGATTTGGTACGATATCAGAAGATATTCGCATTTGAGCTTGTTGTAGAGGTCGGTAGGAATGCGAGGGTGGGCTCTTGCTTTCGAGAAATATTCTAGGAACATCAGCTTGATGCAAGAGAGAGCAAGAGACAAATCAAGTTTAGCAATCACCATAGGTTACCACCGTCGCACAGTACCTTGATAATTCCGCCGACGAAAGGATATAGAGTGGGGAACGATCAAGGGTATATTTTAAACTCTGCCATTGCAAGCGCACCGGAAAACCGGGAGAGCATACTCACTGTGCAGGACCATTCGTTCCGAGCACTGTCGGCGAGATCTGGTGAGGTATGTTTTGCTGGATGTTTATTTGGAGCTAAAGGAGAATTGTCATCACATAGCTAGCTGGATGAGTCTGGTGTCGGATTAGTTGAACCGCAAATATGCCATTAGTTTGTTGGTTTTTCGGGGAGTAGTCCGTAACGGTTTTTTTGTAGTGTATGTGTCTCCGGTGAAGCCGGACAACCGCTGGGCTGGGGATTAGATCGTTGGCAACTACGATGCCGTAAATCCGGGGCAAACTCGACCCGCCGTTATTATCTGTATGGTAGTTATTATCTCTAGAAAAGCGAATTCGCCACAGGTTTAGTAGTCCTCAATAGGAATAATGGCTACGGTAGGAAGTATGGCGGTGGGTCGAGTTTACCCAGAATTTACGGTATGTCGTAGGGAGATGCACGAGTAGAGGGCTTGGGCCCATGAACGGTCCTGGTGTAGCTCCCCATGTGTTGCCATAGTTAACACTATTGTCGCCGAACGCGACCGATTGCCCATGTGTAGTCCGGCTACGATCCAACAAATCTTTTGGTTGAGAGTGGAAGTGGGGTGAAAGAGCGATATGTAGGGTTGGTAGGGGAGCCTACAAAACTTCCTGTCGGGGAAGCTGGTGAAAAGAGGGGTGATGTGGCCCCTCCTGTGGCAACCGCCGTCCAATCATTTCCACGCTAAAGTCATATTGGACAATACCTACTTGTATTAGCATAAATAACCGAACATTTGTCCACGCCACATCGCAATCCCCCCCTTCCTCTCTCTCACCCCGCCATTCACTTACCAAGTTAAAATTATTCAGACAGATGAATGGTATAATACTAATTAGGATCACGTATTTATTTTATTTTAAAATATCTTTTGATTGTGTTTTTTGCAGTCACTTGTTGAGAAGTCGGGTATTAGGAAGGTGTGCCCCGCTGCATCGGGATGTTCGGTTATTTATGCAAACAAACGATACACATGGAGTCTGTTCGAGTAGTCTTTGATGGATTCCGGGGACCAGGCTCCGCATCGGCGATTACTGTAAAACAAGGGACTGTACAGACAGAAGGAACTGTACCTGTACTAGACACTTGGTCATAAAGGCTTTTCCTAGGTCGCTAAATTATTCAAGTTTTTAAATTATTGTAATACTGCTATCAGGGCTACACTTAATGCCAACCCCGCAAATATTGTGGCATATCAAAAAAAAAAAGAAAAAAAACAACTGAACGCGCTGGTTGAAAATGGTGCTGCTCGCCATACTCTCCTGATACTTCCTTTTGTTATTCGGATAGCTTCCGGGAGCGTGCTTGTTTGTTTGACTGTGGAAATGCGCTGAGGATCCGGGCATAGGTTTGTTATCGGATATGCGCCGAGGATCTGGGCATAGTTTTGGCTTCAGAGACTCGCTTTGGCTTTGGGAATACGGTTCGACTTCGGGCATTTGTTTAGACGTTTGGGAAAGCATTTCGTATGCAGGAATACAGTCGTCGGACGGGAAGCGGAACGGGTGTAAGGGAAGCCGGAAAGAAAGCGGAAGGGATGTAAAAGGGGTTTACACCCTGAGGGAATATGTGCGGATATTGTGAGCAGTTGTGTTTGTTTTCCTTTTGTTAGCCCGGGTGTGCTTATGGAGTAAAGGGAGACTCACCTGGAGTAGCGCAGTGCCTCATGGATAGATGGGATGTCTTTGTGGATGATATATACTCCTGAGATCGCTGTTAGTTAGCTGAGAATCGAGCGTTGTGGAGAATCTAGCTTAAATAGCCCACACCAACACTGGTCCCGCCCTTTGGTGTAGGAAATGATGCTGCTCGTCATACTCTCGTGATACTTCATTTGTTGTTCGGATACTATCCGGGAGCACGCTTGTTTGTTCGGCTTCGGAAATGCGCTGAGGATTCGGGCATTATTGCTTCTGCTTCGGGCGTTTTGTTTGGACGTTCAGAAAGGCTGTGAGGAAAGCCGAAAATAAAATGAAAAAGGTTGTAAAAAGATTTCACATCGGAATGGAATATATGCGGATGCTGTGAGGGGCGGGGTTTGTTTTCTTTTTGTCAGCCCGGGAGTCATTACGGAGGAAGGGGATGTTGTTAATCACCGACGCTCCCCCGGATATAATGCCTATATCCCGACCTGCTTAGAATATGAGAGAAGAATATCGGAGGATTCACTGAAGCTAGGAACCTGGTGAAGGGTGCGAAATGAGCGGTCAAGGGTACACCGAAGCAGGGAAGCAAAGAGGGGTATGAGAGGTAAGGAAATGACGTGATTATGTTCAAGAGACTCCCGGAAGAGTTGACATTGAATTATGTATTTAAAGATGGCCCTGAGGCCAGAATTGTAGGAGGAGTAGGTCACCAAGTTATAAGTCTGTCTTTGATATACTCGTTTCATCTCCCCTTACGCTTCGCATTCAGACAGTGCACATTTCCATTCATCTTTTTTGCCAGGGGAGACTCATATGGAGTAGAACGGTGCTTCATGGATGGATATGATCTCTTTGTGGTTGATATATACTCCCGTGATCGCCCTTAGTTGAGTATTGAGCATCGTGGAGCCATCGTTCAGCGAAAGGCTGTGGTTGTTATGATAGTGACAAGATTTTCCCCGCACTTCAGTGTGTGATGATGGTTTTCGTTGTGAGTTGCTTGGCGTTTCGTTTCGTTTAACCGCTCGTCACTCGTCGTGTTTCGTTGTCCCCTAGCGTTGTCGATCCACCTTTATTATTTGGTTGTTCCTAGCGCGACTATTTGTTAGTATTAAAATAATACCTAGTTAGCTGGGGTCGGGTACTTTAACGATTTGGAATACCCCCTAATAGTATATAGCATAAAAGGTATTGGAGTACGGCAGTCTATAAAGTGGGCGGCTGGTGACCGCTTATCATCAGTGAAGGGAACTGCCAAGAGCAGATAAGCAAGCGGCTCACGAATTTCGGACGGGTTTCAACTTTACCATCCATCTGTTCCGACCAAATTGTTGTAACAGGCCATACCCTAAAATACACCCTTCCTACAAAATATAAGACAAATATGGACTTAACGAAGAACTAAATAGCAGGCATGAAGAGTGAGAATCGGATGACAGGGCCATGCCTAACTAGAACCCCAATGGATGAAACACATGGAGAAGGAAAAAAACCAAAAAGTAGATCAATAGTGAATAGCTAGAAGAAACGAGAAAAAACGTCCTTTGTCAACGCCCGCTTATATCTAAAATCTTGCCTACACCAAAACCCCCAAGCTGGCAAGAACTAATGGAATAAGAACGAGAAAGGAAGAAAATGGAGGAGAAAATTAGAAAGATGAAGAATACAAGAAGCGATGATAAAGCACTGGTCGAGCGCAAAGAATAGGATTGATTAGGTGTTGCTGGGGGGAGGGCTAGGTTCCCTCTTACAGCAGCAGCAGCAGCAACAGCACAGTTTTATGAACCAGGTGGAAAAGGGTTTAGACCACCAGGGTGACGGTCCCGGGGGCTCATTGTGGGCTAGCGATAGGAGCTGAAGTTGGCCATTAGAGTGTGCAATACCGGTATCAGGAACGTGAGGCCTGAACGGCACCTCCACCACAATCTGGTCCTGATGCGGAGGGGAGGGAAGGACGGGTGCTTGGCCACCGTGATTGGCCCTGTCGGTGCCAATAGCGCCCCGTTCCGGTGAAATGCGCGCAACTCGATTATGTCTTGTGGAGAGAGTTAGGGTTTGTGAGGATTGGTTCTCGTTGTCTAGAATGGCGGGGTGGATATCATTCGGTTCCAGATGCACTTCTACTACCTCGTCATATCTGGTGTCTACCTGGCCTGGACTGACTTGCTCAGATTCCGAACTAGGTTCCGAATCAGGTTCCGAATCAGGTTCCGTATCAGGTTCCGAATCAGGTTCCGAATCAGGCTCCGAATCAGATTCCAAATAAAGTCCGCAAAGAACCTTCCATATTGAGCACAACCCGCACCCTCTCTTGGTTCTCGAACGACTAGAACTGATGTCCCATCGATCCAAAGGCGCCACTGGTGCTTCCTCATTCACCTGACTGGGACCAACGTCCTCTCGCCCTAGAAGCACATTTACTGTCTCCTGATGCCTCACCCGAGCAACCCGGCGGGGTGGTACCCTGCTAGATTGGTCCGCCCGGTCGGGGTTGACGTCTTCTCGTCCTAAAAGGATCTTTACTACTCCCTGGTGCCCTCTCTTGGCCGCCCACGAGAGTGGGGTCCGGCCATATTCGGTGTCTGCACGATTTGGATTGACGTCCTTTCGTTCCAAAATCATCTTTACTACCCCTTCATGCCCCTCCGAAGCCGCCCAACCGAGTGGTGTCCTGCCAGATTTATCTACCCGATCGGGGTTGACGTCTTCTCGTCCTAAAAGCATCTTTACTACCCCCTCATGCCCTCTCTGGGCCGCCCACGAGAGTGGCGTGCGGGCATATTCAGTATCTGCATGATTGGGATTGACTTCCTTTCGTTCTAACAGTATATTTACTATCCCTTCATGCCCACCCGAAGCCGCCAAACCGAGTGGTGTCCTGCCAGATTTGTCCGCCAGGTCGGGGTTGACGTCTTCTCGTTCCAAAAGGATTTTTACTACTTCCTTATGCCCTCTCTCGGCCGCCCGCGAGAGTGGGGTCCGGCCATGTTCGGTGTCTGCACGATTTGGATTGACGTCCTTTCGTTCCAAAATCATCTTTACTACCCCTTCATGCCCCTCCGAAGCTGCCCAACCGAGTGGTGTCCTGCCAGATTTATCTACCCGGTCGGGGTTGACGTCTTCTCGTCCTAATAGCATCTCTACTACCCCCTCATGCCCTCCCTTGACCGCCCACGAGAGAAGCGTTTGGCCATATTCGGTGTCTGCGTGTTCGGGATTGACGTCATTTCGTTCCAAAAACATCTTAACTATCCCTTCATGCCCACCCGAAGCCGCCGAACCGAGTGGTGTCCTGCCAGATTTGTCCGCCCGGTCGGGGTTGACGTCTTCTCGTTCCAAAAGGATCTTTACTACTCCCTTATGCCCTCTCTCGGCTGCCCGCGAGAGTGGGGTCCGGCCATGTTCGGTGTCTGCGTGTTCGGGATTGACGTCCTTTCGTTCCAAAAACATCTTAACTATCCCTTCGTGCCCCTCCGAAGCCGCCCAACCGAGTGGTGTCCTGCCAGATTTATCTGCCCGGTCGGGATTGACGTCCTTTCGTTCCAATAGCATCTTTACTACCCCCTCACGCCCTCCCTTGGCTGCCCACGAGAGTAGCGTTTGGCCATGTTCGGTGTCTGCGTGTTCGGGATTGACGTCCTTTCGTTCCAAAAACATCTTAACTATCCCTTCATCCCCCGCCGAAGCCGCCCAACCGAGTGGTGTCCTGCCAGATTTATCTGCCTGGTCGGGGTTAACGTCCTCCCGTTGCAAAAGCATTTTCACTATCCCCTTATCCCCCCTCTCAGCCGCCCACGAGAGTGGCGTCTGGCCATATTCGGTGTCTGCGTGTTCGGGATTGACGTCCTTTCGTTCCAAAAACATCTTAACTATCCCTTCGTGCCCCGCCAAAGCCGCCCAACCGAGTGGTGTCCTGCCAGATTTATCTACCCGGTCGGGGTTAACGTCCTCCCGTTGCAAAAGCATTTTCACTATCCCCTTATCCCCCCTCTCAGCCGCCCACGAGAGTGGCGTCTGGCCATATTCGGTGTCTGAATGGTTGGGATTGACGTCCTTTCGTTCTAAGAGCATCTTTACTACCCCCTCATGCCCCCCCATAACCGCCAACAGAAGGGGTGTTCTGCTATATTCAGTGTCTGCCTGGTCAGGATTGACGTCCTTTCGTCGCAAAAGCATCTCTACTATCTCTTCCTGCCCGCCCTCAGCCGCCCACGAGAGCAGTGTTTTGCCATCTTTGGTGCCTCCTTGGCTTGGATCGATGTCCACCCGCTCCAAAAGTATCTTTACTATTCCCTGGTGCCCTCTCTTGGCCGCCCACACGAGCGGCGTCCGGCCATATCTGGTATCTGCATGGTTGGGATTAACGTCCATTCGTTCCGATAGCACTTTTATGACCGCCTCTCTCCCTCTTCGGGCTGCCCACGTGAGGGCCGTGTTCCCCATGAAGTCCACTTTGTTGACGTTCCATTTCTTCATATCCAATAAAGGGGTAAGAATCTCCACGATTCCGAGAAATGCTACTCCGTGCAGTCCTGTAAATCCTCTAGGTCCCCGGTCCATCAGCTTTGAGAATGCGCCCGGGCCTATACGTCGAGAACTTTTCCATAACAGTATTAGAGCAGATATATGGGTATCAAATCTATCGAGAAGCCTTAGTGCAAGTATTTTAACATTTTCCGTTATCCCCCCCCTTGTGTGCTCCCCCCAATAAGCTGAAGCGTACACTAGAAGGGGCATTGTTGAGGGGACCGAGAAATCCCAGTCCAGAGTTGGCGGAAGATCCCTGACAGATTCAAAATTGAGATATGTCAAGCAAACCTCCGCAATCGTCGAGTGGGGACTATGGAATAGGGTAGAATCATGTAAGAGATGTTCCTGCAAAGTGAAGTGCACTAGCCGTACAATGGACGAAGACGGCTCGACCGTGACAAGGCCTACACAAGATGATACAAGTGTCCGTAGCGCAGGAATATTGTCAAGATCTAGATCTGTAGATCCTATCCTCACTCCCAAGGCATGACAGAGCTCTGAAGCTCGTAAGGGCCGTTCCGAATAGAGCACCCACATTAGGACCTTCATTCCGAGTACTGATTTATCTCCCTTCTGCGCCTTCAACCGCGTTAGGTTTGCCGTATAGGCATCGCTCAGTCCGTTGCCTCGAGCCATCTCTCTAAGTTTCTCTCTTCTCTGACTAATTGTCACCCCGCCCAGAATAGCCTCGATGTTAAGCGAAACGAGGAGGAATCTAGATAGAGTGGTTGGTAAGTATACGCCATTGATAGAGGGGAAACGCCAACTTACATATTTGACATCTTCTCCAGGATAGTTGTTATAATCTCCGCCCGTAAATCCTTGTTCATCGCCTCTGGCTCGACATCCTTGTCTAGCCTCATCTCCAGATAATTCCTGATATCATCTTGGTTAGGGCTGATGGGTATCGCAACCACCGTGGTAAAATATCTCTGAATGGCTTCGATGACATGGGGTCTTCCAGTGAGGAATATTCTCGCGCTCGGTGAGTCCCGAACAATATCGCTTAGCGACTCAAGTAGCTCGGGAAGATCCTGCGGCCGGCACTCGTCGAGCGCATCGATACAGATGAAAGCTTGTGGTAACGAAGAAATCGCAATCCTCAACATTCGCACCAGATCCGGAAGTAGTGGCCTTCTCCCTTGCTGAAATGCCTTCCGTATATCATCCGGGATATTCCTGCCGAACAGTCGCTTCAAAATCGCTCCCATGATGTTGATTACTGTTTGCTCCTGCTGAGCATTGTAGTCGCAGTACAACCATGCAACCGCGGGGTCTTCCGTTCTTGCCTGATCGCACAGGCTGTCGATCACTAGGGAACTAATATTTTTGGCCATTAGTGGTCGCCTCTTTAAAAGAATCCCGCCACTTACCTCAGATACGTCTTGCCCACTCCCGGATCCCCGAAGCAAAACAGGATGGCATTATCCACTCCACCCTCGCCCCCACTCCACTCCCGAAACTCGCTTGTTTCCAAGAACCAATTCCCGACACCTTCAAATCGGTCGGCGCGCACGGTATGATGTCTGTCTTCTGCCTCTAGCGGAGAGAGCCAATGCATGATCTTTGCATCTTCGTCAGAGTTATAGACGGTGGTATTGAAACAATCTTTTATGTTGCCGGAGTTGATATTGCCGTCGCCCAAGGTGACTCTGTGGGTGTTTGCAGTCTGGGCCATAATGCTCGGTCTAAATGTCGGTTGTGTGTGTGTAGAAATGGTGGAGAAATATTGAAAGGCTAATTGGGGAGTTTACGGAAATTTCTTGTGGGCAAAGCCGGAGCACAGGGGGGTTATCTACTTTCTTTTATCTCAACAACCTCCTAACTACTCCCACGCCAAGGAAATACAAACACATTGGCTATTTTAATGAATTCCAGCTTCCTCACTCCGCTCCAGATATTCCTACCAACCACGGTGCTATGTGTTGTACTGTACTATACAAGCATGGGCACAGTGGTGGATGAGACAGCCACACGACGGATGTCTCTGATATGAAACCCGCCCCCCCAGAGTTCGTAGCCAACGAGTGCGAATCAGAACAAAATAATGAACATAACCAAACTCCCCACCCCAATCTATAAAACTGTGATATGCAGAGAAATTCCAAGAGAGTGATTCTACTAAATGCTCATGCCCTGGATCTCCAGGTCATTGCGAATCAGCCATTTCGCATATTTGGTTGCCATGTCTCCTTTTCTCGGGAGATATCATAATGTGTAGAAAGCCTCGCTAATCGCTATTATGGTCACTCGCAGCTTTGGAAGGCTTTCTTTACTAGAGGTTTGAATTGGGCGAATCAAATGTATTTGAGGGAAGGGGGTTTATCACCGGCTAAAAAAACCATAATCCAAAAATCCCAAAACGGGCCCCGTAGCGAAAGGAAAACCCTCTAACCTGATAGCAAATATTTTCAACTATTTCCTTATTATTTTGTTGTTCTTCCGGCTTGCTGAATCTGCTGCCGGAATACGATATTGAAACGCTTACACGAGTAGAGTCCTCCTGCATAGTGGAAGCAAGAACAGCGCAGTGAGGACAACACGCTAGAATAACATGTGCGCGATTCTCCACTCTCCACTCTCCACTCGAGTACAGCAAACCGGTAGCTACCACTTCACCTCATCCCGCCTCTTCGCACATTCTAGCAACTCTTTCTTCTCATAGACCCAGCTGATGCATTCCATGCGCCCGAAACTCTAGCAGGGAGCATTGCTGTCACTACGTTATTCCTGGGAATCGCGGTTGTGTATACTGTACTACTCGTCGTACATCTCGCCCGTCTGCGGTACTCGAGTACCGGTATCAGAGGCTGATAGGAGCCAAGCAGGCCTGCGCTGTCGGATTGGTTGCATACTCATAGACCACATCAGCGATCCAAGACACTGCTCCAGATACTTGCATCCCCCCTGAATAATAATCTTCGTAGGATAGTCTCCTTTGTAATACACCTGGCTCCATTTGGTGATAGCTATTTCTCCCGCGACCGAGAATCGAAGATCCCCTCCTGCTGATCCAATACAATTCTCTATCGAAGCAAGGGCTATTTTCGCTTCAGGTTTTTTTACGATCGCAAGTATGCCAGGTGTTTCAACAACAAGACGGCGGAGGCGAAGGGCAGGGCAAGATGATAGAACTGTATCAATAAAAGATAGCGTTGCTATCTCAACATTTCTTTTTTGTCAATTGATCTGCCCAAGACTATCCTGCCGTAAAAAATCGAATAATTGGACCATGTGCTAGGACGTTGGACTTGCCTCTCCTAGTAAGGTCAGTGTTTTTTTTTACTTTTTCTTCTGTCTCGGGGGCGTGTTTTTTGGTGTGTTTTCGCCCTCTTTTTCATAGGAGGAAATTTCGGACTACATAGCACACGGTCCAATTCTTTGGAGCATTTTCAAAAAGGACTGCATATCACCAAAACTTAGCCCTTTCTCTAGAGCCTGGATGGTACTCAATGGCAGTTAATACTAGAAAGGCGAGGAGACCGCCGGCGGTGAGATCAACTGAAGCCCTAGCTAACCGATGCAATCACAACTCCCCACAACACTCAATTATCGTCTTCTTTCATTGCTGCTTTTTTTACGCAAAACGCGTAAAGGGTAGAAGCGACCAGGAGGAAACCTGTATTTCTATTAGATTTAACCGATAGGCATTATCCCTTAGTCCCTCAGGTGATGCGCTCAGGGGATCTGGTTAAGGAAATGACAGAATCTGGAATGGATCCTTTCTTAATCGGAAATGTTTTGATACCATTTGGAGAGTATCCTTCCCTAACTGGTAATACATTCTTGGCGTTACATTCTGAGACATAAGCCACCGATTTCTTAGGCGCATTGACGGACTAAGGGATACGATAGCCGGAGTTGTAATTGAAATCGCAACTCTGGTTATCATGACTACTTTAAATTTTGCTGAAGATCGTTGTTGCTCTAAAGTTAGTCGCAAGCGCAAACGGTTGTCCATCACCTGAGAACTCTGGGTATTTTGTGAGCCTCAAGCGAGCCATCACGGTTCCATCACTGATGGCCCTCTTCTTTGCTTTTTATTTTATTGTTCCCGTTAAATTCTTGGATTCGCTCGGAAGGTAGAGTACCGAGTACAGGGAAATTCCGGCAAACATCCTGGAATAGCGCACTAGGTCAGAGGAAACTTCAAACCGCCGCCTACCAAGTCAATAGCAAACACTCTCAAATCGCCGCTCGTAACGAATCTTAGTCTAAGCCGACCTTCTAATAACTATGATAGATATATGTAACTACGGCAAACTCGATAAGTACAAACTTCTGGAAGGCATTCTCAATAAATAAATAAAAAGCCCACAATTTCTTCCTGTTGAAACAGTAATCATCCCCACTTCCCGTCGACGGCCGATACTGCTACCGGTAATACGGAGTCCATTACCCCAGCGCTGGAGTCCCATAGAGCGGGGAAACCGGGGTAGCGCTAACAGGGTACGGCTGCCTGATACCCTGCCCGTAGGTTAAGGTGGCACCCCGCCAGAACTAACCGAGAAGATGATCCCGCTCATAGCAGAATTCAACTTCCTTAATCCTTCCGCTTCATTCTTGGCACTATCCAGTTCAGCTTGCGTGTCTGTCCGCCTCTCCTGCAACCATTCTCTCTCTCCGTCCTTCTCCGCTAGGCGTTTGCGTGGGGATTCCTCCTCAGATTGCGTGCCCGATGGATTTGTCCTTATTAGTATAGTTCTTTCCGCGTGCTCGCTAATCCCGCCCGTGTTGGGTGGGGTTTCGATTGAGTCTCGGTGGATTTTAGGTTAAATTATGCGAGCTCTTTCCGGGCGCCCTCCATGTCCGGGTCTCCTCTATCTCTTCGGTGCGGCCGGCAGTAGAGTCGGGGGCTCTCTCGAAAAGTCCTCGATAGCGGTCGACGGCCCACTTGTTTGGGGCTGCGGGGAATGCTCAGGGGGGGTTCGGTTGTTGGTACGGGTCGTTGTGTCGCTGACTGGATTATGGGGCGCTTTGGATCTTGGCGGGAGGCTGTTAGATGTTGGTATTCTTTATTTGGGTTTTTAGTAGAACCTGTATGAGCATCCTATGTTCGAAGCCGTCAATTGTCAATGCCGGTTGCAAGGGTCGGCGTTTTCCATCGCTGGTGGGATGTGGTATCTGAAGATACTTGCAATTGAGCTTGTTGTAGAGGTCGGTAAGAATGCGAGGGTGGGCTCTTGCTTTCGAGAAAGATTCTAGGAACATCAGCTTCATGCAAGAGAGGGCAAAGCCAAAATAAGATTGGAAATCACCATAGGTTAACTTACCACCGTCGCACAGTACCTTGATAATTTCGTTCATGAAAGGATACGAGTGGGGAATGATCGACGGTATATTCCCAACTCTGTCATTTTAGTGCTCTGGGAAACCGGAAAAGCACAGGACCAATCATTCTGGGCCCTGTGGGCGAGATCTGGTGAGGTTTGCTTCGCTGGATGTTTATTTGAATCTAAAGAAAAATTGTCACATAGCTAAGTTAGCTGGATGGGTCTGGTGTCGGATTAGTTGATGAACCGCAAACACGTCATTAGTTTGTAGGTTTTTAGCGGAGTGGTCCATAACGGTTTCTTTGCAGTGTAAGGGTCTGCGGTAAAGCCGCATTAGATCCCTGACAATCACAATACCGTGAATTCCGGTAAAACTCGACCCGCCACTATCACCCGTATGGTAGTTACTATTCCCAGAAAAGCAAATTCACCACATGTTTAATAGTGCTCAATAGGAATAGTAGCTACCTTGAGAAGTATGGCGGCGGGTTGAGTTTACCCAGAATTTAAGGGATTGCCGTAGATGGAGATGCACGAGCAGAGGGCTTGGGTCCACGAAGGATCCCGTTGTAGCTCCCTATGTATTGCCACAGTTAGCACTGTTGTCGCTGAACCTTACCGATTACCCATGTGTAGTCCAGGCTACCATCTAATAAATCTTTTGGTTGAGAGTAGAAGTGGTGTGAAAGAGCGATATGTAGGGTTGGCAGGGGAGTCTACAGTACAAAAATTCCTGTCGAAGAAACTGGAGAAAAGAGGGGTGATGTGGCTCCTCCAGTGGCAACCACCGTCCAATCATTTCCATGCTAAAGCGATAGTGAATAGTTTATTACAGTGACTAGAAAGAGGTCTTGGTGATCGCTTAGTCAGCAAACTAAGCGAGAATTTGTCCGACCCCCACCGACCCGGCCATGGTAGAACCAGAAGAATTAAACATCACACGAAATATTATTTTGGTAGTAAAGAAGTAAGAACACATTCAGTACTTTGTATCATAGGTGATTTTCCCATATGGCCGGGTCGAGGGGGGTCGGACAAATTCTCGCTTAGTTTGCTGACTAAGCGATCACCAAGACTTTCTTCTAGTAACTGTAGCATAAAATACCGCATTAGAGAGTTTGCTCAAGGAGACCTAGGTGGCAGGAAAACATGTTATTTTCTGTTAACCTAAAAGTCTTAGACACCCAGGTGGGTTGCGAGACCTAGAGTATGTGTAAAACCGGGTTTTTCAGATCTGAAGAAATCTGATCACTACAGAACAACAAATCCGCAACAAGATAACTCTCTTTTTACATTTTATTAAAGGGATTTACTGATGATAGTACTGGTATTGGGTATTCAGTAGTAGATTACTACCTGTCCTATTGCAGTCAGTATGAGTAGTAATTGTACCAAGGTTGCGGCGTGCGGCCGCAACCCCGGGTGTTCGCAGGCTCACAACCGGGGGACTTCTACAGAGTGCCTGACAGCTCAACGGAAGATTGTGGCTCAACATGACTTTGTGGCTCACCATACTAAATTTCTCACTCAACGTGATTTTGTCCCTGAATATAAGCTGAGAAATGTATTAAATATACTATTCTGCTCTATATCTGTTTTTGCAATTTTCCTAGATAGTTAATACCGGTAATTATTAGCTTAGATAATATCTTGAGCAACAAAGTTACATTAAGCCACCAAGCGAGAGTGAGCGACAAAGTCATGTTGAGCCACACATTGAGTATCGTGAGCCAAAAGGTTATGTTGAGCTACAATCTTCCGTTAAGCTTCCTTTTTGTTATCTTGTTTTCAGGTATTTATTCTCTTCGGGCTTTCTGCGGGCGCATCGCCCTGTATGCCCATGCACTAAAATATTGCCTATCTAGTTCCACCAATCATCCAGTTCCACCTTGGCCGGAATGGCCCCCTGTGCTGAACTTTGGTATCAGCCATCCGAGCCCACATGCTGCACCGGAACCGCCATGCTCCAACTTCCCAAACAACAAACAAAACTAGAACCAGGCCCACATCAAACACCCAAAACTACCACTCCCAACACCCCGCCCCATTCACTCCTCCCAAGCAGTAGATACAATAGCAGATGTACAAAACAAAAGAAACATCCGCATATCCAACCGTCAACCTGAACCCTCCTTTTCCAGTTACTACTTATAAGAGATGCATCGACAGTGGGGTAAACCTGTGCCTATAAGCTCGCCCATACCAACATCAAAAAAAAAAGTACAAAAATAAAAACCCCAAAGTACTACCTAAATGGAAGTCCTATGCACCCCCGGCACAGAGGCCTAAACCCCTGTCTTGGATATGAGTCCGGATCAAAATCACCATGACAACCTCCCCTACCCCACCTCACACCAAACCCTGTACCAACATGTCCTCTGGGCCCAGTCGGCACCCACACCATCACCTTACCATACCTCTCTCCCACCCCTCTTAGCCCCAATCAAGCTTTCACCACTGCCAAATCCTTAACAACCTCCAAACTCCCACTCTTCTCATCCAACCTCCTCTTCTTAACCCCTCCTGGCAGCCTCACCAAAGCTACCTCACTCTCCTCACCCACTTCAGCCTCCTCCACCGACACCGCTACCATACCACCAGCCACACTCAACACTACCACATTCTCATCCCTTACAGCCCCAATATGGCTAATCATCACTGACTCTGTGACCCCACTCTCCACCTGCTTAGCCACCTCCACTACGGCCACCTCCTCCTGGCTCCCAATACCCCCCTCCTCAATCAACTCCCCTATCCTCAACCCCTGCTGGTGACTTCTCTTTGACAACACCGAAACGTGATGCCGATGCCTCGAAACCTCCCTCTCCAGCTCCAGAATCCTCTCTAAAGCCAACGCCCTAATCAAACCAGATTTGGCAACCTTGGCCACTGAAAACAATGTAGAACCTCACTTAACCATTTTAACGGATCGTAGGTAGTTCAGGTACTATGAGGAACGATAAATATAAGATGGAAGTGATAATTCTATCTTCCAAACGATGAAAATCTAATGAGTAGGAATCTCAGATGATAAAGACTTGAGGCTATTGTATGATAGGTCTCAAGGAAGACAATTGACTGAAAACTGAAATATGACTAATCACTCATGGGAGTTATTTCAATGACTGTGGTTGTAACAGACGTGGTGCTTATCTTCCTTTGAGCTGTCAGGCACTCTGTAGGAGTGCCCAGGTTGTGAGCCTGCGGACATCCAAGGTTGCGGCCACACGCCGCAACCTTGGCACGATTACCCAACTTTTATAGCCGGGAATCCAGGGAACAAATTTGAAGGTGCTATCAATTTAGAGGAAACAACTAACCCGGAAGGGTTACTTTGTGAAAAATGCTGACCCACACTTTATTCTGACCTCTTAGCGTGAAAACGACCTTAACCAGATAATACGGTAGCCGAACCTTTGTGCAAGCCACTTTCTATAGCGCCACATGGCAACCCCTCGCCTCACCTTCTCACCCCGCCATACATTTACCGCGGCAAAATTATTCAAGCTAAGAGATGGTATAACATGATACTGTACTAATTGGGATCATGAATTTTATTTTGAAATATCTTTTGATTGTGGTTTTTGTAGTCACCTGTTGAGAAGTTGGGTATTAGGAAGGTGTTCCCTGGGATGTTCAGTTATTTATGCAAACAAGCGATACCAGTGGAGTCTGCTCGAGTATCCTCCGACAGATTCCGGGGACCAAGCTCCGCATTATGGATTCCCGTAGATCAAGGGACTGTACGGTACGGACAGAGGGCACAGTATCTGTACTATATACTAGGTCCTAAAGGCTTTTCCTAGGTGGCTTTATTATTTCATCATTTAAATTATTGTAATACTTCTATCAGGGCTACTCTTAATACCAACTCCCGCAGATATTGTGGCATGTCAGGAAAAATCAAAAAAAAACTGAATGTGCTAAGGTAGCAAGGGGAAAACTTTTTTACCATCCTAGATACCAGCCAGTGCTGATTCCAAGTCGCTTATCTAATTCGAATAGTTACCCGGGGGTATTCAGTGATTTTTAATAATATGTAACAATACTCCCACGAAAGTATAATAGGCGAGCTCTGTTGGAAATGGTGCTGCTAGCCGTACTCTCTTGCTAGTTTCATTGTCGTTCGGATAGCTTCCCCGCAGCGCACTTGTTTGTCTTCGGGTATGCGCTGAGGATTCGGGCATCACTTTGGCTTCAGGGGGCTCGCTTTGGCTTCTGGTATACGGTTCGGCCCCTGGCGTTTGTTTGGGCATTCGAGAAAGTATTGCGAATGCAGGAATGCGCAATAGTTTTGGGGTTGTACAGCTTTCGGGAAAGCTGGGAGAAAAGCGGAAGTACTGTAGGGTCGGCCAAAAAGAGCTAGAAGACCAGAGGCGGGAAAGTGTTTGTTTTCCTTTAGTTAGCCTGGGAGTGCTGATAGGAGGAAGGAGAGACTCACATGGAGTAGCATGGGCGCTAATGGGGGGATAGGGTGTTATTGTTGATATATGCTCCTATTATTGCCAGTTAGTTGACTATCGAGCTTTGTAGAATCGTTGAGCGTAAGCCTGTGGTTTCAATCTTAAATTTTTAACTATAAAGTAGGGAAGCATTCCAATCCAGGCACTCTATCCCACACCATTACAATCCCGAGGTAAGCCAACTCAAACCTGCCTAGCCCGTAATACATATGGAAAGTACCACCCACGCGCATCAGCAAAAACAATAGCTTGCATCCTGAGCGTCAGGTGCGTCTGATGCACCTGATGCCCAAAATGTCAATCGCGAATCAGGACGCAACCTGACGCAGCGCCGGATCCCAGGACACACCAGACGCAGTAGCTAATCTCAGGACGCACCGGGCGCACAGCTAATCTCAGGACGCACCGGGCCCACACCGAATTCTCAGGACGCACCGGGCGCACACCTAATTCTCACGACGCACCGGGCGCATACCTAATTCTCAGGACGTCCCGGGCGCACACCTAATACTCAGGATGTACTACCTCATCTTCTGGAGATAAGCGAAGGGTCCCCCCTGTACCTTTTTCTGACCTTGGTCACCCGGGTCACAATATATTTCACATCATGAAAAAGTATTAAATTTACTACTAACAGTCTTCTATTCTTCTAATATAGAGCTTATTGAACCCTCCCCTCCCCTCCCCCCTTTTACCTCCCCCGGGACCATATAGCTCCATGGAGAATTGGCATCTCAGAACCCTCTTTATACCGGCGTGTAGCTGGCGTTGAGCCCAGTGACGCCCAAGTGACGGAATCAAAATCGGTTCAGCGGTTGTGGAGGAATCTGGCATCGAGTTCAGGATTGTTAGAGACAAAAGAGCACTCTCAGAAGGGTGGTGAACTCCATGAATACCGATGCGCCAGAGATGTACCTCATACCGGCGTGTAGCTGGCGTCGAGCCCAGTGACGTCCAGGTGACAGAATCAAAATCGGTTAAGCGGCTGTGGAGGAGTCTGCCATCAAGTTCTGGATCTCTAGTGTATTAGGATTCTTAAAGGCCACTCTCAAAAGGGTGGGCGATCTCCATGAATGCTCATGTGCCAGAGACGTACAATATACCAGCGTGTAGCTGGCGTTGAGCCCAATGACGCCCAGGTGACAGATCCAAAATCGGTTGAGAGGTTGTGGAGGAATCTGGCATCGAGTTCAGGATGATTAAAGACAAAAGACCACTCTCGGAAGGGTGGCGAACCCCATGAATACTGATGCGCCAGAGACGTACCTCATACCGGCATGTAGCTGGCGTCGAGCCCATTGACGTCCTAGTGACAGAACCAAAATTGGGTAAGCGGTTGTGGAGGGATCTGCTATCGAGCCCTGGGATCGCCAGCATCCCCGCTGAGCCTTCCGCGGACCCACCCCCCGGAGTAGGTAGCGATTTCATGAGTATTGATGCGACAGGGATGTACCCTATACCGGCATGAAGCTGGCATCGAGCCCAACGGCGTCCAGGTGACAGAATCAAAATCGGTGGAGCGGTTGTAGAGGAATCCACTATTGAGTTCAGGATTAGTAGAGACAAAAGACCACTATCAGGAGGGTGGGCGATCTCCATTAGTATTAATGCGACAGGGACGTACCTTATACCGGGGTGAAGCTGTCGTCGAGCGCAGCAACCTCCCTCTGTCAGATCTAGGATCGGATGTGAAGTTGTAGTGGAGTATTATGCAGGATGCCCGGGAATATGGATGTTGAGGGTGATGATGAGAGAACTGTTTGTCGCATCGCGTATGAGGCTAAGTGCTGGGAAACAATGATAAACTATGCCAAGAAATCCCCAGGGGTACCCCTGAAGCGAGCATCTTTTGCTGGTAAATCATGATCAGCAATGGTGTTGAGGGACGAGTCTGGAGGCACTGGAGGCAGAGTTGCTTTGTCTTATATGTCAGGAAGGAATGTGGTGTATTAGTTTGGCTCCAGATGCATGGAATTTGAGCGGGCATTGCCAGGCAACTCAGGACGCACAGGACGCAGGAGATGTAACTCAGGATGGACAGGACGCAGGTGACGCAACTCAAGAAGCACAGGACGCACAGGACGCACAGGACGCACAGGACGCACAGGACGCACAGGACGCACAGGACGCATAGGACGCACAGGACGCACAGGACGCATAGGACGCACAGGACGCACAGGACGCACAGGACGCACAGGACGCACAGGACGCACAGGACGAACAGGACGCACAGGACGAACAGGACGCACAGGACGCACAGGGCGCACAGGACGCACAGGGCGCACAGGACGCACAGGACGCACAGGACGCATAGGAGGCAACGGCACCGTATCTGAAGCAGGATAATCTTTTGCTGATGCGACGTGTAGCAAAAATCCTGAACATCCGACCAGCCCTTCAGCAATCACAAAATAAAACCACACAACTAGAGTACGACAAATGAAATCCACCTCCCTAACCTCCATCAAACACTAACGCGAACAACATGCTAGCCAACATGAGGTCCAATTCCGGCAAACCGGTCACGCAATCCAAACAAAGGAAAGTTTTTCACGCCGCCCCTTCGCCCAATCGGGTCCCCAGATCGCCCCAGCCACATCCCACCAGCCACCCATGCCTGACCCAGCCACAGAGGGGAAAATCTGACCAGCCACCCCCGGGCTCGCCTCACAACCTATCGTCGTCAAGTGAATTCAACGAGGCGAAAAAGCCGTTCCGTGGACCGTAAAAAATTCGTTGTAGTCTAGATATGAAAGAGACAAGACATGCCGAAACCAGGAAGAGGTACAAAGCCGATTCCGTCGAGAGGTGTTCGAATCCAAGGCGGGATATCAAAAAAGCACACCACGAGAACTTGGAGACGAAAAAGTCCGGCGAGGACAACAAGGAACTCGGAGGACAAGGCGGAAACAGGACCATCGAACGCCTGAAGCTGGAAAACATGAGGCTACCGTAGAAAAACGGCCCCATGGGCGTTGAATGGGTGATCCCCCCACCACAGGTCTTTGAGCGAGAGCCTGTGGTTGTTGTTAGTGAAAAGATTTTCCCCGCACCTAAGTGTGCGATCGTTTCGTTGTGAGTTGCTTGGCGTTTCGTTTCGTTTCACAGCTCGTCACTCGTCGTGTTTCGTTGTCACTAGCGTTGTCGGTCCACCTTTATTATTTGGATGTTCTTAGCGCCACTATTTGTTAGTATTAAAATAATACCTAGATAGTTGGGGTCGGGTACTTTAACAATTTGGGATACCCCTAATATTATATAGCAGAAAAAGCATTGGAGTACGGCAGTCTATAAAGGAGGAGGCTGGTGACAGCTTATCGCCAATGGTATTTTATTGCGGCAGTTGGAATTGCCATTGGGGATCGCGAATGACTGTGTTTGAGGGGTCTGGGCAATGGTCTTCCATAGAGGGTGATCTTTAGAGGTAGCAATGGCAGGAGAATTGGTAGAGGTAGCGGGGGAGCTTGAGGGCTTTCAATGAACAGAGATGAAGAAATCGGGGCGATGTGGCCCATGATGAGACAGTGCTTGAGTGGCATTCAGCCACCTCCACCGTAGGAACCCCCCGGCCTGAGTTTCCCGTTTGAGCAGGCGAATGTATTATACTAGATTGCGAAATGCTATCCATGGGGTCCATTGCCGGAAAGACGAGAAGCTATTGGTAATGGTCCAATGTTAATTGTTCTATTTATTAATGATACTATTGCAATGGTAGAACTAGAAGTTCTTACTTAGTCCTTCCGATACGGTAAATGGAGATTGGGGTCGTTCAGCACTGGTGCTGTGTTTTTACAGTACTATACAGCAGCGCACCACAGCCTAGTTTCAGCGCAAGTAAGTCATCGATCGAGAGAAGTGAGCACTTTTCCTGTGTTCCTTGTTTGATCCTTTTACCGGCCAGACAGAGGACAATGAGATTTCTACTAGTATGACATTTTGTGATGTAGAAAGTTTTGATTAAGTATGAATTAGATTCCCTAAGGCCGCATATAGAATTAGTGGAAATTTAGACAAGCCTTAGCACCAGATAAGGAGGAGGCGGGGGCGAAATGTGAAGTAAGAGTTTCAAGATATGATACCATGATAGAAGGTAAGGAAAGGAAAGTGAAATGGAATCCCAACCATTGCTAGTATGATATATAGGCTTAGAAGACATAAACAGTGTTCTTTAAAACTGGATCATTTCCCACAGTTTGTACTCTATGATGCTAACAGCTAAAAAAAGGTAAGAGAAGTGAGTCTCTGATTTGATAAGGAAAAGTACGGAAAGAGAAGATAGTGTCTCAAAGGTATAGATGTCGGAGAGAAATAATCGGTAGAAAATAGGGTGGAAGAAAGATGACAAACAGAAAGAAAATAGCGTAAGAGGCAGTTATAACATTAGTACCGATTGAGCGAACAAGGGAATCAACCCGCGCTGGCTCTTGCTTAGTCACCTCAGCACACTGTATGCAATTGAAGCCCCCCTTTAAATTGTCTCAACCGATGTTTTAGTGGGGAGATGTATCTATGGGGAGTTGTCATTCTGAGGGGAAAGAAGAAAATCACAAAGAGGGGAAAGAGAAAAGTGATCAAGAAACTGGGGATGTCATTGTAAAACCAACGTGTGGAATAAAAGGAAGCGAAGGACATGTGGTAGGAGTGTTATAGATTGAACTAGCAGCAGGCCTGCGGCTAATCAAATGAAAAGAATTCCAGGAACAGGGAGATGTTGTGAGCTTTTGGTGTTGAGCGTCAAAGCCTGCGGATCCTCTTGGAGGGGTGCTGATTTGGATTGGACGGCCCAGAGAGGAGAGCTGCGGATTTGTCGCTATCTGACCGTGTGATTAGATTTTTGCGTTCGGATAGCAACTTCACAATGCCATGGTGCCCATTGCTCAGAGCCCCCGAAAGCGCTGTTTCACAAGCGAGATCTGCCATATCGGAATTGACATCCATCCGGTCTAGCAGCATCTTCACAACTCCTTCATGTCCGTTGTGGGCGGCTGCAGAGAGAGGTGTTTTACCACACAGAAGTGCTATGCCAGGGTTAATATCGTTCCGCTTAAGCAACATCTTCACAATTCCTTCATGCCCTCGTACTGCGGCTTCGAAGAGCGGCGTTCGGCCAACATGGTCTGCGGTACTAGGATTAACACTATCGTGTTCCAGCAGCATCTCCACGATTGCTTCTCCTCCGTACCTAGCGGCTCCAAGTAGCGGGGTTTGACCATCATTATCCACAGTGTTGGGGTTAATATCCGCCCGGCATAACAACATCTCTACGACTCCTTCATGCAAAGCACGAGAGGCATTGAAGAGAGGCGTTCGGCCATAATTATCTCCAAGGTTGGGGTTGACATCATTGCGCTCAAGGAGCATCGCCACTACGTCCTCCCGCCCCAACCCGGCGGCAGCGCAGAGTGGTGTTGTACCATCATTGACTATGGCATTCGGATTAATATCAATGCGTTCTAGTAGCATCTGAACAGGCCCAGTATGCCCCCCGTAGGCTGATATGAAGAGTGGGGTCGCATTGTTTCTGTCGGTAGTGTTGGGGAGGACATCAGTTCTTTCTACTAGCATCTGCACGGCTGCATTATGTCCGTTCTTGGCGGCGATGAAGAGTGGCGTTTGTCCGAATGGACCTGGAGTATTGGGGTTGACGTCTGCTCGCTCCAGCAGTATCTTTAGGACATTTGCATGCCCTTCGCAGGCTGCTTCGAATATCGGGGTTCTGCCCTTATTGTCTACGGCGTTGGGATTAACGTCCACTCGCTCGAGAAGCGCACTCATCACTCCCTCGAACCCCTTCTTGGCGGCCCTGCAGAGTGGCGTCTGCCCACATTCATTCGCAATGTTGGGCTCGGCATCTGCTCGTCGCAGTATCGCCTTCACGACTCCTTCATATCCCCCATCTGCCGCCATGAGCAGTGGTGTTTCACCGTGATCAGTCTCAGTATTTGGGTTGGTATCATACCGGTTTAGTAGCCTCTTCACGACGGTTGCATGCCCCTCGTAGGCGGCTATATGGAGCGGTGCAAGTCCACGATGAGCCGCTGTATTGGGATTGACATTATTCCGTGCTAGTAATACACTCACGACTCCTTCATGGCCCCACTCGGCGGCTGCCCAGAGTGGCGTTTGACCATAAGTGTTCGCAATGTTGGGGTTGACATCCCTTCGGTTGAGCAGTATTCTCACGACTCCTTCATGCCCCTCACTAGCAGCTAGGAAGAGTGGTGTCCGGTTCAGGTGATCAGGACTGTTAGTGTTCACATCGTCTCTAGCCAGCAGCAACCGAACTACTGCCTCATGCCCACCCTTGGCAGCCCATGAAAGGGGTGTTAATCCCTCCCTCACGTAGGAACTATCGTCCGTTCCATTTAGAGACATCTTCACTGCACTGAAATGATCCACGTCAGCTTATACATTAATTAAAGCGCCAGAATGGCCCTTCCCAGATAAATGGCGGAGTCAGCGTACAATAATGTTGTAAATGGTCAAAGAAGCAATTCGTGTTTGCTTTTGAGCCGAGTGCTCATTGGCAAACCTAAAGAACTAGTTCCCCGCGCTTCAGAGAATCTCACAAAACAAAAACTCCAAAGACAAATGAATAAAAAAGGCGACCGATTCTCGTTGTGTTGGTGTTGGTCTTTTCTCGAGTAGCAGGATCTTGTTTCCCTAGTCGTGTCTCTCAGTTCTTTTTAAATGGTCAGGAGAAAAGATGCACGTGAAAGGTTGTTCCGCTAGGAACCCTCTCAACCGCAGTCACCTATTCAATCCCTATAGAAACCTAACGGAATATTATTTTACACAAATTTTGGTAATAACTATGCCCTAACAATCCAGTTCTCTACCCCACCCTACTCTCCTACTCTCCTACAGGGGAGTGCGAGTAGTTTCCACCCAGTTATATCTACCATGTCCGATTGGCATATAATCACTCCATTAGAACTACCACAACTTGCTCATGCCCACCTAGGAGGCCTGCGACCTTGGTGTTTAGCCGTTGACATCCTTTGCAAAACATCAGATATCCACCCGTTTTGGTTGCATCTTCACAACTCCCCATGTCCATTCCTGACCTCCTAGTCAGTTGAATGAGGTTTGATCTCTCCATCCTGTTAGGATTGACTTCGGCTCATCTCTCAGCAGTAATGGCCATTCCTGACCGCCCACACTCAGTAGCCAGCAAGAGAGGCATCTGGCTTTATTTATTGCTAAAATAGCAGCTCCACCACCTCACAATGCCAACAAGAAGCACGCATACGACTACAGCGGACCACCATCGTATAACTTGGACTTTAAGAACTAACTGTTCATTATTATAGTATGGCGCTTGGCCGATACAGCAAGGGTGTTTTATTTCAACTCTCCTGGCATGGGTCTTCATAATAAGGAATATTCCCTCTTACTGGACTCCGGAACAATCTCCCTTAGCCCAACGAAGAAACTATGGTAGACCCTCCGGTAGCAATTCGTCTAAGGCATCGCTACAGATGAAGACTCAGGGTAACGAGGCGATAGGGATCCTAAACATTCGCATCAGATCCACGAGCAGTGGCCCTCTACCACCAAACTCCATTTTCCACTTTTAAACCCCTCACGCACACCTTTGGGGATGTCACCCGTACCGACCAACTGCTTTAGAATAACCCCCACGATATTAGTGATG
>Ga0307509_10002446_pt1 | contig 30054 bp, 30 predicted proteins | sample 10_EM_MG_FD_202245 | JGI IMG/M metagenome (GOLD analysis project Ga0307509, IMG submission 202245) | Populus trichocarpa ectomycorrhiza microbial communities from riparian zone in the Pacific Northwest, United States - 10_EM | ecosystem: Host-associated > Plants > Roots > Unclassified | place...
GCAAAAGCAAGGGATTGATGGATGAACGGGAAAATACGGTTTTGAATCTGCACGATCTTTTTTTCTTTGTAGGTATCATAGCTAGGTCTGTGATCTCTAGCTCGCTCTATAGACCTCTTTTTTTTTTCCTGCTTCCCCCCCCCCCTCCAGAACTGTATCTGTTTATGCATCGGGGGAAAGCCGCCGGGTTATGTATTTTGGAGATTTTTAAAGGGTCCTGTGCGGAGTTGAGGGGGAGAGGTGGGGAGGGATAGATCAGTATCGTAAATAAAATTAGAATATACTGAATGCAAATGCAGTAAAAACCCCTATAGTGGCTCGAGCACCTCGGGACTATCCCACCTCTCATCCTCCTGATCTTCGATAAAAACGGGGGAGCCCTATTGCGTGGAAACTCCTCTCCGGTGGAGTGCAGCCAAATACTATATGTCCGCATCACAAAACCCGCAGATGTGGGGGGTTGAGGAGGGAGCGGTATTCTCGTAGGATAGGAGTAAAAGTACATGATAGCACAGACTTGACTCAACTTAGGCTTTAAGCCAGGCATCCTATCCGTGACTATAGCATGGGGAATACAGTGGATCGGTATCCCCGTGGGATGATTTTAAAGTCTATAGGCTAGGATATTAGGGGTTTTTTTCCCTTCCGACCAGAACCCCGATATCATGGTATAAAGTACATTGACTCTGAGGGTGTTCGCGTGGTAAGCCCTATGACTATTCCGTCATATCTCTCCCTTCTCACGCCCCCTTGCTTGAAGCGATGTCAGAGGAGCATGGGGAAAAGATTTCCTTGAACGTCATGGAATATCACCCGCAACCCTTGTCCCTGAAGATCCCCACCGGTAGATGGGAAATAAAGAAGTAACACAATGGCATTTGCCGCACTCCACAAGAAATAAAAGGGAACAATTCCGAGAAAAGCTTGCCTTGCTTGGATCGGGTGTGAGCTTCTTCTATATAGTACCTGGTGAGGTGGGGAAAAAAAAAGAAAACGGTTGCCTGTTGTAGTTAGGATGCACGAGCGAGGCTTATCGTTGAAAAAATAGACCTATTACACACTCATATTCCTAAATATATTCGGCACACGGAGGGGTTTGGCTTAGGGATCCGGGACTATTTCGGGCTGGCTATCTGCACGAGTGATCGTTCGTGATTCGGATTTAGCGCTAAATGTACTGTACTGTTGTGAGCGACGTGATTTCTGGGGACCACCGAATACTAATGATGAATCTAGGATAGAAGGTCCAAGTGAATTTCCCATTTCCGGGCGTTCGATATTCTTGTCTTTTGGCAGGTCACTCCAGTCAGAGAGGTTAGCATTCCCCCCCCCCTGTTTTTCCCATCCGTAGCAGCCCCAGGGTGTCTATATCACCAGCCTAATTTATATTTAGCTTCTGGGGGAGAAGGCGGGGCGGTGGGGTTCATGGGTTAAACACCCGAGACCGGAAGTGCTAGGAATAATTGGGTAGGGGTTTCTGCCGCATCGGCGTCTAGTCTTGGTCCACTATTTTCAATTCCGTGGCGGGGCACGAGAATGGGGGCAATCAAGAGCGCACAAAAGACCTGCCATTTGAGATGGCCTGAAAAGAGGTACCTTGTGATGTAGTGTGCGGCGGGTTCTACCATTGTGTCATGCTTTGTCAGAAGAAGGCCTTTCGGGGACCTATCCTTTAGTGGGTGGGGGATAGGACTGAATGGGTGAACGAGCTTACTCGTGTGGCATACGTATCATACTGCCCCAAAGGGATTTAAGGCCCCAGGGAGTGCCATGTACCTTATGCCCATCCCCTGCTCCTGAATTTGATGGCTACATATAGTTGAACACAGAGAGAAATATCCGTTGTCCTCACCAAACAATTGAAATTTTAGTCTAGTAGGAAGCAATTATAACATTAGTAGTGTTTCTAATGAAATCAAACAATGAGAGGAATATTTGCACACATGAGGCCATATTGGTAAGCGGTAGGTACAGTATCTTAGCAGGGTAATATTTCAGCCCACTCAAACACCCTTGAATACTTTTAACAAAAATGAAATAACCCAGCTCAACTCATTCTGGTATCATACTATGATATAGTTGGATTGATCGCACCCCTATTTTTCTTCATGATCGGGCCAGAGGATCAGGAGTTAGTTAATGTTTTGGCCCAATTATTTTTGAAGGACATTGTACCCCCGAAATAAGGAGGCCGGGCCAAATCTACTGGAGACCCTACATACTGGACGTTTGTGGGATTAATTTATACTCCGAAGACAAATGCCCAGGAAAAATTGGCTGTGGTATTGGAAGTGGGCGCCGTCAAAGCGGAGCAATCCGCGAGCCTGTATAGTTATTAGAGAGGGCCGTCGCCGCGGAAAGTAGAGCAAGTCTTTGGGCTTAACGCACAAGACTAGGGAGTTAGCTAAAGTTAAGGGTTCATCAAAAAAAAAGTCACATCGTGAAAGATGTTTCGTTGACTCAATTCCGAGATGTGACCTTAATAGGTTCGCATGAAGAGACCTGCGAGGCCATAGCGGCGAGGCGGCTCCAGAAAAGACATTTCCCTTGGGTTTTGGTCCATGACAATTCAAGAGCCGAGTGATACATAATGACGGGAGCATGCTTCAAAAAGAACAATCTCCGAAAGTCTTTGGCTCTCTGGGGATACATAGGTCGTTCTTGCCTCTTCCTTCTATCTCTTTTTAAAAATTTAGTCGAAAGGAAGGAACTAAGCAAAAATTAGTCCCCTGGATTAAAACATCGACAAGCTCGCCTGACGCCTATGCTCGCAAGCCTACTCCAGTGGCGGCACCGTACTTGCGACCAGTACTATTTTGAGGCATCTGCTCAAACCCCTTTTGCAATATCCACATGCGTAGTACCTAGCCACTAGTACTACCTCGCTTTACTAAGAAAAGTTATATATACAAGGCAATAAATAGGGAGAGGGCAACAGCTGCCTTCCTAAGGTAAAAGAAGCAATTATTTATATTTTATATTTTATTTCCCTTTATATTTTTTCATATTTCTTTCTTTGCCAACCCCCCTCCCATTCGCTTCTGCTACCTGCCGATCGCCAACCTTTTAAGGTCTAGAGTCTGATTCTACCTCCTCGTAGCAGGATTGTTAAACCCCACAGCCCTATTGATGAGGGCTAAGTTCTTCAATCTCCCAGTCCCCATAGAGCAGGATTTTTATTCTCCTGCCCCACATGACGGATCGTTCAATAATAACTGATTGTCAGATGGATTGAACTCCTGGACTCCCGCTAATTGCGACAGGAGTGTTAACCACTGCAGCTAGGTATTTCATGAAATGTCAACTTGGGAACTAATATTTATCCTACTGGAAGCCCGATTTTGGGATTTTAATGGGTGGATAGTGTGTCTCTTCCCAAGTTGCTGGTAGATTTCAACGGAGGTGTTTCTTACGTCTTAGGTGTTTAATGAGAGATTCTTAGTGGCCCAAAACAGAACTAGTGCTTTGTGCGCTTGTTACTCTGGTACGATACGGCTAGCAAAGCCCCACTCGAGACCTCGAGCTTCCCTACTTGCTCCCATGTGTGTTATCTCACTACAGTCCTCTGTTCGTTCTAGTGTTTTGTGGAGGTTTTTTTTCTCTTCTTTTCTTTTTCTTTTCTTTCTTTCTTGCTTGCATTCCACCCGGCTTTCTAGGGATCCCTCATTTCTGCCGGGCGGGGGGTTCGCTCCCAGAAAGCAAGTAAGCATTGTGGTATAGATTGGATCGTATTTTGAGATAGAACATTTAGATACGACGTGCAGTACATATTAGACTAAGGCTCCCTGCAGAGGCCAGCCCTCGGAGAAGAATGAAACGACGCATCCATAATATATATTTCCAGAGAATAGTTGGTCGACGGTCTGTGAAACGTAAGATCCCTTCTAACAATCGCTTGGTAAGATTCCTGAGGCCGGTCTCTTGGCCACGCATCCAGTAAGAGGTAGTAAAAGTGTCTTGTGCCCTCCAGTGGTAAGAACTGAGAGTGAAAAGGGGTAACATAATATTAGTCATATGGGAGAGACGAAAAGGGAGCAAAAATCTTGGAGCCATGGCGGGTCTAGGTTTGTGTGAGAGAACAGCAAAGCTAGTGGTGATAGTCATTAGGAGGAGAAATAAGGATACGATAACTTACGGGAGTCTTATCGAAAGTACTTCTTCAATATAACAGGGAGTACGAGTACGCCCTCCTATCTTCTATCTCTGTGGGAAATGTCGAATGGTCATATCGAGAGGGGTACAAAGCGACCCGAACAGCTGTCTTACCCTGCCTATATCTTTAGACTCTGTATACAGCCTTCTCTATCCCTTTCTACTCAGCCTCGCCTTTGATCTCCTAATCGTCGTGCTAACCTCCGACATGTCTAAGACGGCAAGCCTCGAGTGATGGATGGTGATACACCGATAGTTTATGCATCCTTGAGACCAGGGTATCCTAACACTGAAAAGAAAGAAACCTCTTGCAAATCGCATTTCTTGGCAGTTCCTGCTGACGGCTGCTCCCCAGATGGCTCGGAAAACCGTACCAGGTTTTCTACGTGAGCCAAGCCTCAAGGATCCCCGCCATTTTCAGCCTCTTTCCGAATATCCCCTCTTCCCTTTCCTCTATCCATCTTGATCAATCAACCATAATTCTCGGCTCATCAGGCGCAGGATGTCTAATACTACTGCCGATAAAGCAAAAGAGAAGGTATTTAAACTGACCATCTTCCTCGTACTCTCGCGACTCGCTTTAATTTGGGAAACAAGCTGACACGTGACAAACAAAAGCCGAGCGTTGCTCGTTCACTTATCGCAGGAGGTGATACCCAACTTGACTCCCACAGAGCGATTAAACGGGGCTAAAAAGCTGTCTAGCAAGTGCGGGAGCAATTGAAATTGGTACGAGATCCAGAAATTGAGTTTAAATTAACAGGAAACTCATCTTCACAGCGATTACCTATCCGGCGGAATTTGCAAAAACAAGATCGCAATTAAATCGCCGACTGGCCACTGCGCAGAAACTTCCATGGTACCTGAACCTTGATTTGTCGTTGCTAGGAGAAGCTCACCAGGAATAGGCCCAAGTTTGGAAGGGAATGGTATGCGGGGTGCACTACGGCGATAATCGGCAACTCTGTCAAGGCGGGCATTCGTATGTATATCTTGTTTCTCCGGTTTGTTGAAGATTTATAGGAAGTATTAAGTGTGGCAAAGGTTTCCTTGCCTTCGACGCTTTTGTTAATCTCTTAGCGGATGAGAACGGAAACATTAGTGGACCGAGAACTGTTCTTGCAGGGCTCGGAGCCGGTACTACGGAGTCACTGATCGCTGTCACACCGTTTGAAAGTATCAAAACTCAATTGTCAGAAATTATATTTCTTGGCTGAGGAACCCTGCTAAGAGTTTTTATAGAATTGATGATCGCAAATCTGGGAAACCACGGTAAGCCATCCTATGTGCCTGCTACTTGCAGGAGGTGTTGATAGGGGGTAATAGGATGCGCGGGTTTCTCCACGGCTCTGGCGTCATTTGGAGGGAAAAGGGGGTAAGTATACTCGCTATTTTATATATACCCTGGCTAAGCTAGAGTAGTATCGTGGCTTCCTTCAAGGACTAGTGCCTACCACTGCGCGTCAAGCCGCCAATTCTGCGGTGAGATTCGGGTCGTATACTACTATTAAGCAATTTGCGCAAAGCTACGTTGCCCCAGGTGAAAAACTTGGCCCATTATCCACCTTTGGAATTGGCGCAATGGCTGGCTTCATTACAGTGTAAGTTAACGCTGTCTTATCCATAGAGAAGCTAATCTGACTGTGAATAGTTATTGTACTCAACCCCTAGATGGCGTCAAGACCAGGTATCGTTACCCGCCGTCCGTATTTATCGCTTTTTACTAAACATGATCGCAGGATGCAATCGATCTCTGCCCGTACAGAATATAAGAATAGCTTCCATTGTGCGTACAGGATCTTTACAGAAGAGGGAATATTTGCCTTTTGGGCTGGCGCCTTGCCTAGGCTAGGTAGATTGATGGTGATATACCGTCCGGGTAGCTCCTTTGGCAATATGCATCTGCTAATTATTTTGGAATATAGGTCAGCGGAGGCCTTGTTTTCACGATGTACGAGAAAACTATGGAGGCGTTCGACAAACTCGATCCAGAGCGAAAATACATCTAAAACACTTTGTTATTCGTAGAGCCACTCGGAAAAGGCCTTCGTGATTTCTCCTTGACAGATATTACAGGCCTCGGGGGGTTATTGCGCAATTGGGGTGATATTAGACTCTGTATGGGGGAAGGGCCCGTTCCATGGGCAAAGATAACCCCATTTTACGAAGATTTTTTCTAAGTGGCCGCCCAGTGCTACTGGTTGTAATAGAGGTTAGATAAAAGTGCTTTCTGGGATAGAATGTGGATATCCTAGGTAAAAAATAATATAAAAGACTTGTGGCTATACCCGAGTTCAGTGCAAAAGGAATGTCAGCAATACCGGTGTGCAGAGAGCCGGCTTGATGGGACACTCTAGCGGTTCGGAGGACACTTTTCCACCCAACAGAACACCCTGTTAGCTAGCCTTAGCGCGCACGCATTCTCTGCATATAATCCACCTTTATGTATCATAGTTTAGAGAGAAGCGACCGGGGGTGTCAACACCCAATAGACAACGTTCACTTGCCCTTTTAATTTATGATACCCAAGATCTTCTTCGTCTATCCCACCCTTGTTCGTTTGATTAGACAATAAGGTGCCAGGTCAACTCTCTACAACCCTTTTTTCCGGTTTAGCGGAAGGTCACGACAACACTCACACAGGTGGATACGGCTCGGTCGAACACACCATCCAACTAGGGGAAGGCGAAGGAATACCCCCACACCGGTACTCGTACGTGGGTTAGGGTTATAAGAGGGTCCGACGAAATGAGCTCTTGGACCCCTCACCTCTTACGTTTGTTCCCTATCATTACCACCACAGCCTAGTGAGTCACGATAGAAACACAGAAAAACACAGAAGAGAACCAGTTCATTCAATCTCTAGAATCTGCGGGAAAAAAAACCATGGCCCCCTTCAACCTTGTCGTTGCCCAAAAGGTTCGCTAACCCTCTCTGCTCCATTGGCCATATTATAAGTCTACAACGCTAACTTGAGTGTAATGCTTGCTAGGCATCTCCAGGGCTCATCTACCCAGTGCTCGTTGCGAGCAGTATAGTTAATGCCACCCATAACATTCAGCCTGTTGCCATCGCCACCTACAAAGATGTTGATCTTCTCGACAAGAAAGATGAGGCATCCGCCGTCGGAGTACAGTTTGACGGCGAAGGGATAATATATGGCCTTGAGAATGTCCTTTACAGAATTCTTAAGTCTTATTCATCCGCCCTTCGATCCCGTGCTGAGAGTACTGCCGTATGTCGATTTTATGGGAGGGGAGGGGGATATTCGGCTGACCGCCCATTAGGAAGACGAATGGATCAAGTTCAGCACTACTCGCTTGTTCGGTGGCGATTTCAAGGCTACTTCGGCTGCGCTTGAGGAATTAAACGACCACCTTACACTTCGCACATTCTTAGTTGGCTATGCCTTAACAATCGCTGATATTGCGGTCTGGGGAGTTCTTAATGGGAACGGGCAGGCCATCTCTACTATCAAGAGAAATCACCTGCCAAACCTAGTCCGCTGGTTCAAATATATCGGGTCCATGGAGAGAGTTACCTCCTCTGTCAACTCTTTCAAGACCGAGGCCATTACCAAGAAGAAGGCTAAGAGCAAGGAGACCAATTATGACATTGGTCTTACGGATACTGAGAAGGGTGTCGTCACTAGATTCCCTCCGGAGCCATCGTATGAGCCTCCTTTAGATTTTATGCGGCCCCAAGCTGATATGCGAAACAGTGGATATCTACACATCGGCCATGCCAAGGCTGCTATGCTGAATCAATACTTTGCACAACATTATAACGGTACTATGATCGTTCGTTTTGACGACACCAACCCCACAAAGGAGAAGCAGGAATTCCAAGACAGTATCCTTCAGGATCTGGAGCTTCTGGGCATAAAGGGCGATAAACTTACCTACACTAGCGACCACTTTGACACTTTATACGACCTTGCAATAGAAATGATTAAGCGTGGGAAAGCGTATTGCGACGATACCATTCAAGAACAGGTAGGCCAAGCAAAAAAATCAAAATCAATATCACAGAGATGTTAATACAGTCCTTAGATGCGTGCTGAGAGGATGGACGGAATTGCTAGCAAAAACAGAGACCGCTCTATTGAAGAGAATATGAAAATCTTTGGAGAAATGGCCCAAGCAACGGAAGTCGGTATCAAGAATTGTCTTCGGGCAAAAATCTCAGTAGACGATCCTAATAAAGCCATGCGTGACCCTGTCATTTATCGCTGCAATCCAGCCGCTCACCACCGCACTGGCGAAAAGTACAAGGTTTATCCCACTTATGACTTTGCTTGTCCCCTCGTAGATAGTATCGAGGGAGTTACCCACGCACTCAGGACCATCGAGTACAGAGATCGCAATCCCCAATACTGGTGGATGTTGGAGGCACTAGGGATGAGAAAAGTTCATGTTTGGGACTTTGCCAGACTTAACTTTATCAAGACTCTGTTGAGCAAGAGAAAGTTGACTTGGTTTGTTCAACAAGGGCTTGTCTGGGGATGGGACGATCCTAGATTCCCAACTGTTAGGGGAATTCGTCGCCGCGGAATGACCGTCGAAGCGCTAAGGCAATTCATCCTAGCACAGGGACCTTCGAAGAATGTCGTTAACCTTGATTGGACCATCATCTGGGCTGGTAACAAGAAGGTGATTGACCCAATCGCTCCACGACATACCGCTATCATCGAAAAATCACAGTAAGCCCCACCATATTATATAGTTCATAAGGTACTAACACACCCTAGCGTGAGAGCAACCATTACCGGCGCTCCTTCCCCAGCCGTCTGCGAGGAGAAGCCCAAGCACAAGAAGAATCCCGCGATCGGCACCAAAAAGACCTACTTTGGCAGCACTATCCTTCTCGATCAAGCTGACGCCCGTTCCTTCAGCATAAACGAAGAAATCACTCTCATGGACTGGGGCAACGCAATTATCACTTCTATCGAACGTACCTCCCCCGAGTCCGATGTGACTTCCCTAACTCTCAGACTCCACCTCGAGGGCGACTTCAAAAAGACTGAAAAGAAGGTCACATGGCTTGCTACCGAACAGTCCCTAGTGCCTGTTGAACTTGTCGACTTTGACTACCTCATCACCAAGGATAAACTTGAGGAAGAGGACAACGTGGCTAACTTTATCAATAAAGAAACCGAGTTCCGTGAAGACGCTATTGCCGATGAGAATGTCAGGGACGTGAGGGCTGATGATATAATTCAGTTTGAGAGAAAGGGGTACTACAGGTGCGATCGCGCAGCGGCAGAGGGAGTCAAAGCGGTGTTTTTCTTGATTCCGACAGGAAAGGGAGAGAAACCCACCGAGAAGAAGTAGCATGAGTATTCTAAACGGGAACAGTACGCAGGAGATAGGTTGATATTTTAAACTCAAAGCTCACTGCCGCTAAAGGCTAATGATTGATTTATCCACCGAGTTATCTGACACTATTTAGAATTGCGATATCTCAATGTGCCACTCAACCCCCCCCCCCCCAAACAACCAAGCACCCCACCCTAACTACAACCTCTACCCTCCTCCCCTCAAGCCATCGTATAGCCCCATCCACAAACCCTTAGTGCACAGAGAGGTGCTATGATAATAATATTATAACAACGAAAACACCATACCACATCATCCACTCCCTCCCACCATATATACAAGCCATCCAAATCACTACAACCAACCAACCCTCCAAACAAACTCACCTCGGTTCACCCCACAGCCTAGCCCCGTAACTGCACTAATACAGGGTCAACAAACAACTACCAGACCCCTCGCCTCACCACACATCCACCCCCTTCACCAGAGTAAATTCACCAGGGCACCCGCACCACACTACAGAGAAAGCGCTCCTCCTACGATATCTCCCTCTTTCCTTTCTTATGACATCCAACATGGCACCAGGGGGCAGAGAGAAACCGGGATATCGGAACACTTCAAGTATGATATAACAAAGCGGATTCCTAGATTTCTTACTCCCACCCCGACCCACGCCAGACCACCGCTTCTCAGGCGGAGAGCGAATGAGCACCCCCACCAGTGACCCGATCACTAACTATTATGGATACTATAGCGCACGGGGAGTACTCCCTCCTTCCTTGCCTCCTTTCCTCCTCCTTTTTTTTCCCCTTCTTTTCCTTTCTCTCAGGAAAGTCAGACAGGCACGAGGGAGGGAGGGAGGGTGGGTGGGTGGGGCTATACAACGTACCGTGCCCATCGACACCCTCGGAAGCACGACATGATGAATAAAGGCTACGACAGTTACTTGCGCGCGCTGGGTTTTCTCGGGTTTGGCTTCATGGGCTGGGCAAGTAGTCGGGGGACCTATGATACCTCTCTTTCCAAATTTGGAGGAGGAGGGCTTAATGAGCAGTATTTGGATGTTTTCTTCTTTTTCTTCTTTTCGGAAAAGCCGTATTCGAAGGTTCATTTTTATTCTAATTTTGTGTGAGCGTGCGGTGGAGGGTGAGCGATGTAATAACCTCCTCGATTGCCTATTGCAGTATCCTACTGAGTTGGATTGGTTAATGCTGGACAACGCCTGGTGGTGTCTGGTAGGTAAATTAGAGCACTTTACTACACGTTCTTATTCTGGTTTATTTGTTCATAGCAAGAATAGTTCAAAAATACATTATCTCTCTATTTATCCTGCCCCCCCCGTTTTACCCGACGCTGAATAAATGAACCAAATAAACCTTTTCTATAAAATTCAATAATAATACAAAGCATCAATCGAACAGGAGTGGAGCGAGTGAGCGAGCAAGCAAAAGATTAAAATAAAAAAGTAGAAATAAAAGTAAAGTGATATAGTACTATAATACAAAAAAAGTCCCGATTGATACGCACAAGAAGTGTGCGTCCATGAAAACACCAACTACTATACCCGCCCAACAGAAAGATTCCCGCAAGGCCGGGGAGTACAATACGAAATCGAAACCCCCCGCTCCATTAATCGTGATGAATAAGCCATTAACTACCCCAGGATAACATATCCAAGACAAGAAATAAAAAGGGGCAAAGTACCATAAAATCAGATTCACCGATTATCACCCGGCGTTTCGACCGCCACCTTTGCCGTCTTTCTCCGTTTGGCACGATCTTCTTCTTCGTCCTCTTCCACCTCAACCCCTTCGACCTCCTCCCCGACACTGTCCGCAACTCCCTCATCGACCTCCCTCTCGACCGACGCGTCCCAACGTCTTGGCAACGACGCTGGAGCCTCGCCGCCGTGTAATTGCCACTCCATTAGCCGGGAAAATGGGCCGTCCCTGGCACTCAACTCTCTAAAACTGCCCGTTTCCGCTACTCCACCGTCAACACCTAGCACGATGATCCTGTCGCTCCGCTTAATAGTGCTAAGCCTATGCGCAATAGAAATTGTCGTGCAGTCGCTCTTCATAAGCCCGGTCAGCGCCTCGTTCACTGCGGTCTCGCTCTCAGCGTCCAGCGCGCTAGTGGCTTCGTCCAGAACTAAAATGTCCGGGTTCTTGACGAGCGCTCTCGCAATCGCGATTCTTTGTTTTTGCCCTCCCGAGAGCATGGCGCCTCGGGCTCCCACGCGAGTTTCTAGCCCATCGGGGAAATCGGAAATGAAGGTGCAGTTGGCTTTCCTGGCAGCGTTTATGATTTCGGGCCTCGTTGCTGTAGGTTTTCCGTAGGAGATGTTTTCCGCGATGGTGCCAGAGAAGAGGACCGGCTCCTGGGAGACTAGGCCTATTCGGCGACGGAGGGATTTTAGGTTCATGGTGGAAACGGGGACATCGTTGATGGCTATATTGCCAGAGGTGGGGTCGTAGAAACGGAGGAGCAAGGCGGCGATTGTTGACTTGCCGCCGCCGCTATGACCGACTATAGCGACGTTCGTGCCCGGCGGGATGGAGAAAGTTAGGCCGTTAAAGATTGATACAGCGGGGCGGGTGGGGTAGCTAAAGCAGACATCTTCGAATTTTATGGTGCCACGGGCTGAGGTTATAGGAATTCCGACTGGTGGAACCGTTAGTAGAATATTGGGAAGAATATCGAAGGAGATTACCTGTTGGTGATATGGAGGGCTTTCGGTCTTGGAGCTCAAAAAGACGACTCGCTGCCCCGACACCTTTCATCAATTCGGAGTAAAAACTCGAGAGGCCGAAGAGACTGGACCCGGCGTACGCAGTGTACCTACTCTAGTTTAGTACAAGCCTGGCACTTATTGGAGGGTTCGACAAACATCAAGAATGAAGATAGCTCTCCAATGCTTATCGCTCCAGATTTGACCTGTTGCCCTCCAATATAGAGAATGGCCAAAATAGTCATATTTCCAATTAAACCCGTCTAGTTAGACCACTAACGTCAGTTACTAATTCCTATCACACTACTCGATCAGGAAAGTATACTCACGCTACTGAAAAATGTAGCACTTATCAAAGACTCCTTTTTACCAAGTGCGAATATCTTCTTAACTTGATGATTGTATCTCGAAACTTCTAATATCTCACCAGTGAATGCCTGACTAGTTCGCACATTACCAAGCCGCTCCTCGGCAATCTTCGTCAACGTGCCAAGATTCTTCTGAATCTTTCTACTCAGATTCCTGATAGCCCGCCCATAGAAGAAGGCTCCAATAGCAACCGGCGGGAACATGACAGTTAACACAGCTGTCAACTTCAAACTAACATAAGCCATCAGCCCAAGACCAGCGGTTCCAGTAACAAGTGCCCGGAGGCCATCGGACACGTTTTGAGTGATACTCTTGCCGACGATGATTGTATCTGAGGAGAGACGGGAGATCAAGTCCCCTATACGATTGGCATCGAAGAATTCGGCATTCTGAAGGTAGGTCCGGTGGAAGAGCTGCGATCTGAGGCGGGCTACAATGCGCTCGCCGACAATCCGGAGGAGAATTATGCGACCATAATTGCATGCAGCACCGAGGCATAGAACCTGCATAAATGATCAGTTTTCTACTTCTAAAGGAGTAGGAACGACTCAGTTACCCCTCCAAGAACCATATAGAATTGCGGCAGCCGTAGCCCAAGCAGAGTACCCCCATCAGTCTGCGTTGCCATGTCCAGAATTTTACCAATCGAGAACCTAAGGTAGTCTTAATATTTGCCTCAAAAAAGGTGGATCCGGGGGGCATACGGGATAGACATCGAGACTGCTGAGCTCATCAAGAGAAAGACGAACGCAACTGTACCCCAAACTTTAGCATTCGAACGCCCTCAGAATCTCCCCAAATCCTGCCTACCTGCTAGCCATTTAGCTTCCGGGCGGGCAACTCTCAATAGCCGAACTATTTCTCCAAGACCCGGTTTCACAGCACCTGGACCTCCATCTTTATGCAAGCGGGCAGAGAGATTAACCTGAGCAGCCTTCGTAGCCTTTTCTGAGCGACCGAAAGCTTCCAATTCGGGCTCAATTGAGGTGGATTTTTGAGGCCCGGCAAGCGACTTTTTCGTAGTAGTACCGCTCCGGACTTCACGGAGTATTGGCGATGTGGACAAACATCTCTCCTGGGATCGAACAGAACTTCGAAGGGCACAATTGAACGAAGGGAAGTTGGGAGAGAAGGACCTTTGAGCTTGTAAAAATTGCTCCCGTAACCGTAATCCAGGTAGTGAAGCCGAGCCTCCTGAGAATGTACGAGTGATTGGGGTAGCAATTGTTTGTGCTTTGGTGGAGCGACATATTAACCTGGGGGGAGAAGTAAAACTGGTCACCCGTGAACACGCCGCCGAGCGAAGAGAGGACGACAGAGAGGGCGAGGACCGCATAGCGGGAAGAAGAAGTATATGATTGCTCACAGCTGGCTTCTTTATTTAGACTGGTGATAAACTTATAAAGGTCCAAGCATTTTCCACCAAAATGAAGGGGGGAAAGGGTGAGGGAGGAGGTTGGGGTTCGTTGTTAGATAGATTGTTCGTTTTGGGGGGAGCTTTCCCTCCTACGTCGTTGCCATGGCGGGGAACTGAATCCCAAGTCCCTCCACGATACGTTTCAATTTTTATCCCAAAATTCTGGAACTTTCAGTGCCAAGACTTTATTCTGCTCGGAGCCTCAGCTTCAACCCCTCCATCTCTCAGCGAGGCTGTTCTCTTGCTCAGAACTCTTCCCCCTGCCTACATCTATTCTATTGCCATACCCCAATAGTATTATAATATTATTATTATTTCAAACTCCTCTCATTGCTCCTCTTTCATCATAAGCCGTGCAATATTGCGCATTCACTCCTATTGAACCCTTTCTCACAAAATACGGCTTAAAGTTACAGAGGAGCTGATCTGACCATCCCACCTTACCCACCCCCTCCATACATCAACTCACAACAATCATGGTTCTCGACTACTCAAAGTGGGATGCGTGGGTACCCGTCGGTTAATTGCCACTGCCCACAATTCTCCAAGCTAACCTACAACACAGTCTCGAGCTCTCCGACGACTCAGACATCGAAGTCCACCGTAAGCCCCGCCAAACCAGAACCCCCCCTTCCACCCTTGGAACTGAACTCTCTAACTAACTGCCACACCCAACAGCAAATGTCGATAAGCGCTCCTTCATTAATGCCAAACGGCGACAGATCCACGAGCAGCGTGCTGTGCGGAAGCAGCAGATTACGAACCTCCGTATTGAACGTTCAATGAATGAGGTCCTCCTCACCCGTGTTTCGAAACTTATATCCACTCTAGACGCTGGATCAAAAGGCTCAAAATCCCCTGAGGAAATTGTTTTCCAATCTCTCATGGACATCTCCTCTGCCGATAATGATCCTCAGGAATTTACTCCCCCGGAGGGCACTCCTTCGTACGCTCACATGATGGCCTCGCTTGTCGATTCGATAAAGAAAGAGATAGATGACGAGAAGCCGGATGACCGCTGGGCCCACTTTTTGAACAAGCTCAAGGAGCATAAAGTTAAGCTTACAGGTGTATACGAGGATTCTGGAAAGAAATTAGCAGACCTAGAGAAGGAAGACAGTGCGAAAATCACCAGCGACAGTATCCACGTTGGATTTTCCTCCGGACACGTTACCAAGGAAGCTCCGCCTCCGAAGAAGGAGCCGGCAAAGAAGACCCAGAAGGTTCAAGCGGTTGAACAACTTAACCCCGGTGTCAAAGCTAAGGACCCGTTGGCGGCAAACTCATCCTCCGATGTGGATGCAGATATCGAAGAAGGCGACGAGGCTGATGAAGATGAGGACCACATTGAACCAACAGCACTCGGTAGGGAATTCTCACGTATCAAAATGGGCGACTACCGCGCATGCATGGAGTTCATCTCCCGTAATCCAGCTGTTGTTGCCGAAAAGGAAACCGATGGTCTTCTGATCGAAGCTTTCAACTCACAAATCGCTGGGAAAGAAGACTACGCAAAGCAATGCGTCCACCAAGCTCTCCTCCTACAGTACTGTCGCCAACTCGGCCGTGACGGCGTAGCTCTATTCTTCAGAAGGTACACATTAGCCCCTCTCCACCATCAACACAAACAATTATGCTAATAATCAGTAGGATAACCACCTCAAACCACCAAGCCCAAAAGGTCTTCCACGAAGACGTTACGACAACCTACACACGCATACGCGAGCGCGCAGCAGCAATCGCAACCGAGCGCTCAAACGAAAATGCCGAGCAAATCCAACTTCACGCCGTCGACCCCAACACTCAAATCTCGATCGCTGTACCATCGGCCGACAGCGAAGACCCTGAGATCCAAAAGTCCCGCGCAATCTTCAATTCCTTCCCTCCCGGACTACAGCGCGCTCTTGAGAGCGGTAGTCTGGACGAAGTCAACAAGGTTCTCGGTAAAATGAGCGTGGAAGAGGCAGAAGAGGTTGTGGGACAACTAGGAGAGGGAGGCATGCTGTCTTTGGAATCACAAATTATCGATGCTACTACTCAAGAGGGCCTACAAGTGCTCAAGAAGATTGAGGAGGAGGAGCGCGCAGCCAAGGCAAATGCGTCAAGTTAGATGATTTGTATTAGGAGAAAACAATGCAACAGACTACAGCCAATTTCTGAATATTTTTTATTTCTTGAAAAGGCTCCCCAGTCAGACACTGATGCAATTACAAATAGTTTCTATGCTACAGAGTTGGGTTTATCCTTTTTCTCTTTTCTTCTCATGGTTGGATTGGCTGGCACCCTGCTATCTCCTTTCTTCTATATCTAGCTTTATTGATATTTTAATTCCTTTGGGTTTTCGCTTGTTTGTTCTGTCTTTCTTATGCTGGTTGGTTGATTGTGTAGTTTCATTCTAGTTTATTTTTAGTCGAGTTTAGTCTACCAAGTCTTGCCCAGATCACACACACAGGCAGACAGGACGGTCACTTTTGGAAAAGGTAATTGAGCTTAATTCACTCACTCACTCACTGTGTTGTTGTACCTTTGTTTTTGTTTTCTTCTAGTTTCTTGCTTGATCGAGCAGTGCTTCGTCAGGCATTATGTTCGGAATGTTGCCCAATGGAGGATTTCTTACCATACTTGATCTAGTCTCATAAGCACTTATCGGGTTGGAACCGCTTTAATATACGAGCAACTTTATCTGCACGAGTGATCGGTGATGAATGAATCTCACCCGTAAAATTAAGTCCAAGTTCTAATTACGGATGCAACACCCCGACCGGGATTGTCATACGATAAAACAAGAATATTGCACCATATCACTTTCCCCCCTTCGTTATCTTGGGGCTACCGGATATCCTCCCCCTTTCCAAACCCAGTATTCCCCCCACCCACAGCCAAACCTATCATACCCCCCCCCCTCTATTAACAAAGGCCTTGAGTCAAATCTCCTCCTCCTCCAACATACAAGCCATTCCCAAAACTCCATCACGAAGAGCGGGAGAGAAAAGAAGAAGAAAGGAAGAATTAATTAATTAACTATGGACTTATTATATTATATAGCATTCGTCAAAAGGATTTTAGAGGAAAGAAAAAAGAAAAGAAAGTATTCAGCGAGTGAGAATTAATGACTGATGAATCACTGGTTTTCGTGAGGAAGGCAGTACAGTACAGTCGCACCTCTCGCTGTCACGGATTTCATTTCTTCTGGATACCGGTACCCCCCCCCCCCGAATTCGCTGAATTCTAATACTACATTTTTTTTGCGACCACCAAACTTAACTCGCTATGGTACCCCGGATAGATTCCCCGGATTTGGATTTTTTTTTGGATTTTTTTTGGATTTTTATAGCCATTTGGGAGGGTGCGACCATTAGCACCCGTATGTTATATAACAGTCCCCCTTCCCCGCAAAACTTGATTTACCGCTTGGGTGCTAGCGTGAGTGTTGTCGTTGTCGCTGCGGTAATAGACAGATATCAGATATCAGATATCATTTCGTTGCTCCTGAGGCTTGGGGAGGAGGAGGAGGAGAAGGGGGGGGAAATATTTTTGAGGGTTTCGTTTTTTCTATTTTTTACTTTCATACAAGTACGGTTGGCTTTTGTGAAAGAACTCGGTGACGTATAAAGTTATACGGTAACTTAACTGGCACAGAACAGTGCGGTCAGCTGAAGTCGGATGCGAAAAGTGTGGGGTACGGTAGTGATCAGTTTCATTCAGCTCGACCGCGCTACCGGTATAGCTTAGGCTACTGTGCTCGAGCACTCGTAGGCCGCCTCCCGGGGGGCATCAGGATGGCTAAGCCCGAATAAGAAAGTCTTCAAGTGGTTTTCTTGGATGAGCTGTGGCTGCTGTTGTCGCTGACTACTGCTGGCTTCCTCATGCAGAACCTACCAATCAGCATCTGTCCGGGTGGCCGGGAGGCGTTCTGTGTGGCAGAGTGCGATACCCTACTCGTCCTGGCACTGTAATAGCGCATAATCTGATGAGGCTCGCTTTCGCGCCAAGGGGTCAAGAGACAGCAAGGTGTGGGTCACGATTTTTCGCAAAATAGCAACTTCTCAGTTAAGTTAGTTGTCACCTCTACAGTATCATATTATGATAAAATGGACGACAAGAGTCAAAATCCTACTCTCAAAACGCTAACTAACTTGCCCTCTACTCAAACGAGCCCGGGTATTTCGCCACACTTTCTCTCGGACGTCCCGGTGTGAAAACGAACCTGGTCTCCCTCCGGAACCGCAACCCGAGCTTCCACAATACAAGTACCGTATCATACAACACCAGCAGCAGCGAGACCTCTCCCCCACAGCAATGCCAAGACCACCCTGCAATACCGAGTGATGCCTCATGCCCCACACGCAAAACAAACAAAAGTGAAAAACGCCATATCTTACTATCGTACACTATATACACCCTCCCTTCTCACTTTTCTTCATATTTCCCCGGCCCGGTAAACATAAGATGCCACCCAATCCACGGAATTATCGGCTCACAAAGTGGACGAGAGAAAGGGGAAAAAAAGAACACAAACTATGGTAATCACATCCAGTCACTAGGAGAAAAGATACCATCCCATACACCGTTGCGCAGGGCTTTGAGTTAACCAACAAAACGCAACGCAACGCAGTAGAAAGTAAAATATGAAAGAAAGCAAATGAAATGAAATGAAAGAAATTCCCGGAATGGTAATAGTAATAGTAATAATAGTACACCCCGCCTTTGCCGATGCCACTTCCATTTCCACCTCAGTTGAAGGCATCCTCATCTTTGGCCTTTCTCTGTCTTGGTTTGCGAGTCTTCTTTACGCTGGGCGTGGCGTCTCCCCCACCTGCTCCATCCTCAGCGTCGCCACCCGAGCCGGAGCCTGCGCCACCGTGGTTCTCCGCAGGGAGGGGAATGTCTGGGACTTTGCCAATGATGTCGGTGAGGAAGTCGAATTGGTCTTCGTTGAGGACGGCTTCTTTGAGATGGCCAGCGGTAATGCGCTTACTATTGCGCATGCGCGCTCGGAAGGCGGCTTTGTCGCAGAGGGATATCATGAAGAGCTCCAGAGCTTTAGAGACGACTACAGGAGTGACCTTGTTCGAGCAGAGTTAGTTCAGCTATCGAAGGGGGTGGAGGAAACATACCTGTGCGACTTTACCAACATCCTCATCCGCCTGCATAATACGCTTAATTCTCGCAACGGGGAACTTGGTCTTGATGACCACACCAGTTCTACCGGTCGCCGCTGAACCACCGCCACTGGCACCGGTAGAGCTCGACTCGCCGTTAGCTGGAAAGGTAGTTTTGAACGGGGTCGCGGGAGTGCTCGGAGTATTAGCTGCAGCGGCGCCGCGGCCACGGCGTCCGCGCCCGCGACCAACCTTTTCGGTAACGGGAGTAGTGGGTGGAACCAGATGGACGGGAGCTGCGGAGGGGAGCTGCTGGGGTGGCGGGAAAGGCGGAAGCAGGGAACCCGAGACTCCGGAAATGGGATGAGTGCTGCTGTAGGGAAGGTACCCGGACATTTCCTCGTCAGTTGGGTGAGACATTAGCAGGTAAACAACCGTTTTATGATACCGGTAGTGTGTGTGTGTGTAAGGCGCCGGTAAATGTAAATGGGACTATGTGTGGTCGAATTTTCGACGGCAAGTGGGTAGGCAGCAGGTAGGGGCCTAGTGGGATTGGTGGGTTGCTTGGCGGACGGATCGATGTGCCGGGTTGAGCAGGATGGGATTAAGTTATGGAGAAACTCGATTGGCGGATGATAGAGATTTCACTATTTTGCGGAGAGGGTAGAGTGGTAGACTCCTTTTCCGGTGTATTAAAGGGAAAAAAACCCCCCTTTCCTATTTCCTTTTATGTGCAGGGCCTTTTGTTTAAGAGGGCAACCTCTTTTGCAATACAGCGACGAGCTCAAAAGTCAGTAAGCCAAATAACAGCAGTCAGGGCAAAATTCATCCAACCAACCAAGTTAACTCACCAAGAGAACAAAAAGTTTCGAAACAAAAGCTTCGTCTGAGTGGTGGCCCGGGGGGGCGAACTAATAAATAACGAAACCGCCGACCAGAGCGACAATGACAGCGGCAGGACAGTTAGCGGCGGCGATATTTGTGTCCGTGCACACACCTTCCTTGAGTTCCAGGGGCTAGGTCGAAAGGGTTAAAAATGGGAAATAATATATAAATCCCTCCGGTTAAAAAAGGGTTCACAACAGCGGTTACCAGGCAACCTTCATGACGAAACCCTTAAAATAGAAAACCCCGAAAAAGAAAATAATAATATTTAAACCCCGCGACAAGCCGAAAAGGAAAAAAAAAAAAAAGGTTTGTGAGTGGTATGGGGTTGAAAAAGAAAAAGCCGTGTGCGTGCGAGCAGGCAAAGTACGGCAAGAAAGTGGAGGGGGCGACTGATGAGTCCTTATATTTTTTCTGGCAACCACATCTTGAGGAGGATTCAACGCCAAGGAAAATGTAACCTTGTTCCCTCCCTTTTCCCTTTTTTTTTTTTTTTCCTTCCTTCCTTTCTTTCCTTTTCCCTCCCTTTGGAACATAAAGAAAGAGGGAGAAGCGTGCGGTTTAGATGGATCACAGCTGCCTACAAACTACCCCTAGCCCAAGCTCGGTCACGGTGCTTTTTGCTGAAAAGGCAAGGCAGAAGGGGGAGGGCCGCAAGGTGGGAGGAAGGGTTGTGTGAGAAATGAAATGAGGCTTGCCCAACCCTCCTTTTTTCCATCTGCGGTATAATACCGGTATGATAAGTCAGGTTATCATCCCACCATCATAGTCACCACCGCCACAGCACAACTCCCATATCTTCCCTCCCTTTCCTTCTTCCCTCTTCCCCTCCTTTCCTCCTCTTCTTTCCTCTTCAACAAACAATATCGAATGAAGATAACCGAGCAAACCCAAGTCACTACAAGTCTCTCCCCCTTTAATCCTTTTCTTTCACTCCCTCCAACTCTCTTCGGCCCTTTTACCTTTTTCGGCTGCTTAAGCCTATACGCTCTGTCCCCCACCATATATCCATTCTGCCTCACCTCATACATGCTCACCCGAACCCCCAGAAAGAACTTGCTAAATGAAACCGCGCTCTACCGAACCGTAAACCCGTTCACTGGCTCTGTCCGGAGAAAGAAACCTGATTCACTTCGTGGTTTCTCCTCTCCGGGGAAACGGGGCTGTGTACGTGGAATCTATATTTTCGAGCGTGGTTTTTATCTGGCCTGTTTTAATTAAATGGGGGGTGCAGTGTCTGGGCTTGGGGGTGTCGAGGAGAATGGTGGGGAAGCCAGAGGCGCGTATATGGTGTTGATAGCATTCGAGGCAAATGGGCGCGCGGGGGTTCGGAGATGTGAGGGATGGGACGAGGCGAGGGTATGTTTCAATGACGATGGAAAAATTACTTGATCTAATCTGACGATATTTGTTGGTTTGTTCGGTTTGACCCGACTGCGTTCGGGAATGCGTGTGATGGGAATGGGGATTTGGTTTGTGTGCTTGCGCCTGCGGTTATAGTTGTGCTTCTTGTTCCCGCGTCCTGTGCCTCGTTGGTTGGTAATGTGGTAGATAGAAATGAATGACAGATGGGTGAGAAAGTGGTTGGCTTTATGATGACTCAGCTGGGATTACAATGATATCATATAATAATATTATCATACTATCATACCGTAGGAACATATCACTATTCCAACAGAAGCTATACCCCAACGAAACTGAATTGAGTGATATTTAGTGTGATCTTGCCCAAGTCCTGAGCTTGTTAGATGCCGTAAGTAGGATAACACCGGTATCATGGCTCCGGAAGCCCTTGACATCCACAGCACGCCACAATCCAACCATCCCAATCTCAAACTAAACCACTACTCGCCCACTGAAAAATGCCCCCCCACTACAAAGTCATGGAACTAGTCAGCTAAAGGGGCACTACAGTATGTGCCGCATGTATCGGTAGATAAGCTACAGCTTACAATAAGACTAATACCGTGTGCTTAGGCATGCACTGGTTCTAGTTCGTTGGTTCATTTGACAGGACTATCATACTTGAATCTATAATGCGACTCACCTGGTAGAACCCCTCTGCTCTACTAGCTAAAAAAGCTAAAATTCATGGACTACGGTATATGGTACGCGCAAGGTACTATGAGTGAGTGCTTGTGCTGTGGTACTAGTAGACTGATTCAACTCTAGGACATAACTATGATAGTCTAACCATTTACAGTACACTTCACACTTTATCTAGCACTGAAACGCAATCCCCTCCTTCTCCGTCGTGACGTTTCCACCGCCGGCGGAGAAGCCTGTTCCATCACACTTGATCAGGACCATTCCTCTCTCGCCCTTTTCCTTCTCCCTCTCTTTCTTCCCCTTCTTCTTCTTCTCCCCACCTTCTTTCCCACTTTTCTCCCCCGGGTTCCCGGTGAGCAACTCATCACAAACAAAGCATGTAACCACCCCTCCTCCTCCTTCCTCTTCCCGACTGGCGGAAACAAATTTATCAGCGCAGGGCTTACATATTACATGCCCGCACGGTTTCGCCACTATCCATCCTCATCAGCCCAATCCTTTTCCTACTCCATGCATGTGGGGGGAAGGGGAGGGAAAACTCACGCATCGCTTTGGTAGAATTACTCAAACCACGCTTGCATGCTGGACAGACACGTTGTGGATCTCCATGGTTCGTCTTTTCGTCCTTCTCCTCGTGGAAGTGGACTGTTGTCAATGTTTTCAGGGAGTAGTTGTGTATGTGTGACTTTTCCGAGGCGGGGCAGACGGGGTGGAGTTTTGGAGGTTTGGGCGGGAGGGCTGAGGGGGAGATTGACGGTGTTAGGCTGGGCACCCAGAAGGAGGGGAGTTTGGCTGCCGAGGCTAAGGTCTAATCGGTAGTTTGTTAGTTAGCTAGGTAGAGGAGAAGGTGAAGGGTGAGGGGAGGGAGAACCTTTTCATTATTTAAGAGGAGTCGAGCTTTTGTCCTCTCTTCACGAGCTATGCGGAGTAATTCCTCTTCATCCAGTTCGAATTTCCTCTTCTTGTTCTTCCCAGCACCACCACCTCTTCCTTCCGTCTCTCCCACCACCTCCTCCTCCACCTCGTCAACAACCCTCCCCTTCCTACCCCCACCAACCTCCAACCCCATCTGCAACAACTCAAACTCCCTCACACTCCTCCCCCTAACCTCCTCCTCCCCGCGCCGCCTCTCCTCCCCCTCCTCCCCCCTTCGCCTATCCAGCTCCGCCTGCATCCGCTTAATCTCCTTGTGCTGGCTAAGCAAATTCTCAACCGCACACTCCCGACAGAACAGATCGCCCATAGGACATGCCACCGGCTCGCGCGCGCGCATAAGACAAAGCGAGCACGCGTCCAGCGGCTTGAAACTATCGCGCGTCAGCCGCGTGCGCTGCTTGCCGTAGTCACCTTTTAGAAGGGAGCGTTCGTAGGAGCTGTGAGAGGTTGGTTGGTTGGTTAGTATGTATATGTAAGCGGCGGATTGGAAAAGGAAGGGGGGGGTACGTGAAGAATGCGAGCGAGGTGTTTCTTTTTGAATGTGACATTTTTGTTGTTGGATTGTGTTGATGGTCGTGGGGACGAGGGACGGTATAAAGTCTGGATGGATGGAGTTGGTGCAGTTTGATACGGGTATGATACCAGCACGGCACGATACCCTTGCGTACTTGAGCCGCTGGCGGCTCTGGGCTTGCTGCTTGGCGGTCAGAAAGTCTCACTCGGTTTCTTTACCACTTATAATTTTGGGGAAAGGTTGTGAGGCTGCCTTGCCTTGATTGTGTGTGCGGTACCGTATGTGTACCGTATGTGATTTCGAGAAGCGTTGGAAGGATATCGCTCTGGAAACAATGGTGAGGAATCCGTGAAGTGCAACTCTTGATCGGCCGTGTACGAGCACACGAGTACTTGTACAGTGTCATATGTACAACCAGTTATTCATAGCCACTCAAATACTATATTATAGAGGTCACCATGATACCCATAACAGTTTATTCATTTATTCCAATTCTTTGAATAAACCCTAGTAAGAAGTTGAAGAAGAGGAAATCCATTCCATAGCTAACTCCAATATCCTTCCCAACTATTATACCGACACAATACAAACCACACACAACCCACCCCACGACCCCACAAGCGACCGACCGACCGACCGACCGACCGACCAACCTCCTAATTGATAAAATTGGTACAAAAAAGGTGCAAAATAACACTACAAAAGACAAAATCCGCAAACGCCCGTTCGGGGGAAACGCTGGCGAATTCAGACTTATTCGCCGGGTTAGATTGTATACGTAGGGAAGCTATCATCCATCCATCCATCAGCCGCCGGAAACGAGCAAACAAAGACCAAGGTGGATAGGGGACAAACCGGTCAATACAAACTGTCCCACAGTAGCGGAGAATCCAGCCAGGAAAGCATTGAACGGCTATAATAGCAAAAAAAGTAACTTGTTAGCTGTGATCGCCGTTGTTTAACTAGGGATAGGTAGATAGATAGATAGGAGGAGGAGGCATACATAATTCCCGGCGACGAGGCAATAGGCAAACTGCAGTACACCGGTAACCACTAGGAAGCCCAAAAACGCGTCAATCAGTTTGGTGCGTTGGGGCGTGCTCCGGGAGTAGTTCTTGAAGATGCCTCCGAGGATGGAGAGTGGGTCTGAGGGAGTTGCTGCTGCTGCGGCTGCTGCTGGTGGTGGTGCGGAGGAGGAGGAGGTGGTGGTGGCGGCGGAAGGGGCGGAGACATTCTTTTTTGGTGGCATTGTGTGTATACGGTGGGGGGTATTTTGAACGCCTTTGGTAATAGTGGTGGTGGTGGTGAACTTTTTTGTAAGGCAGCGAGGTATTTTTCGGGAGAAAGGTTTAAGGGTGGTTGTCGCAGAGATCGGTGGTGGTACAGGCGACGTTGTTCATAATTGGAGCTTTGGGATGATCTGCTACAGCAACAGGTAACAGGACGAGTAATTATAGTAGGGTCGTGGGATACGAGTGGTTTGCGAATATTCTACTGCGCTTGAGCGTGTCATATCGCATGAGATGCATTCCCCTCACGATGTTTCTATATACATTAAATTTTAGTATTGGCATCATACAGGAATTCAAAGTAGACTATCATGCTCTGGGAGAGTTGAAGAAGGCCCTTTAAAAAATCAATGTGTCCTACCAGTACTCGCGGTTGCCAGTGCAACCGCAAGGGGGTTAGCGGACATATTGAGGCCTACAAAGCGATTGTTGTCCCATGTTTTTGTTTACCCTCTCGTCTCCCCCCTCGTCACGTTTTTTTTCTTCTTCCTCGCCTGCTGTATGCCTGTTTTACTGCTGGGCGGAGGAGGGAAACCCTTCAAATCACCCCGTTACCGCCGCCGTTGATAATCCACCCAAACATCAAACCCCCCCCACCCCACCACCACTCTTCCATATTTTTCCCCTTCCTCCATCGTCCTCGAGACCTGTACATTCACTTTTCACCATTTTCGAACCCTCTATCTTGCGCCCAGTGCGATTTCTCTCAGCCGTCACTTGCGCCAGTTGCTGCACCAACCGCTAAAGTGGTCATCATGGATTCGGAAAGAAGTGTTAGTCCTTTCCGAACCCGCTCTCCTACTCCACCCCCCTGCATTCGCCTTTTTTTCTTTTTGACTACCGCCTGCCCTTAACCCTCATCTCCCATGCTAACTAGCTTGACTCGAAAATCTTTTTAGTTTGTATACCCGCACTCCTCCCTTCCACGGCCGGGGAGTAGCAGCAGAATACCACCACCAACGCCCTCTGTCTTTTCTAAAGTTCTCAACGAAGTTCCCCCAAATCCACGAGTTTCAAACGACGCCGCCATGATGCCCCCACCCTCTCAAGCTATAACTGATTCAATGAAGCAAAGAAGTAACAGCACCTCGGGTCGGTCTCCCAATCATTACTCCTCCTCATCCTCCTCCTCCTCCTCACCCTCCCATGGGACCAATCCTGGATCTCCACTTTCCCCAAGATCCCTCCCATGGAACGTTACTAAGCGGACAGTAGTGAATGGACAGCTTACCTCTAAACGAATCACCCTCGCTGAACGGGCAGGTACCGGCGGGAGGAGCGCGGTTCCCACTTCGACAATGAAGCCGTCGCACGCTAGGAGCGTGAGCACTGGTATCGGGAGATCGACTTCGACTGCAGCAAGTACCTTCTCGAAAAGTGTTGGAGGCAGGCCGAACTCTTCCATGGGAATGTCCAAAGGTTCTGCAATTCCTACCGGAGCTAGGCCAGCCAGCGCCCAAGGGTTCCGGCATCCCGGCGGTGGAGAGAGTGCATTGGAAAATGGAGCCAAGTCTGTCGTAAAAAGGAAACGTGAGCTTAGCATGCGTTGGCCTGGGGAGTTGTTTGTTTATTTACCTTACTAATACGGATGTAGAAACCGATATCAAGGGGAGACTTGAAGATACCGAAGCGGCAATTGCGGAGATGCGAGAGATCCAATCCCAGGAGCGTGTCGAGACTATGGCCCTTAAAGAACAACTCGAAGATCATAAGCTGAGAGGTGAAGAAGAGCCTCCAAAAGGAATTGGTAGGGAAGTATGTACTAATGGTGGTGATACAGCATATCAACTTGAAACAACCCGTGTGACCTTGGAGACCCAGAACACCCAAGCTCAATTCGAATTGGAATCTTACCAGAAGAAGACTGCCGAGCTAGAGAGGATCTTAGGTGACGAGCGGAGGGCTCGCGCGGCCGAGAGAGACGATTCTTCCAGGAGACTGCGAGATGAAACCGACGAGATTAGACGCAGACTTAGAGATGAGATGGATGGAATTATCCGGTCACACAGGGAAGCGTTGGAGACCATGGAGAGAAGGGCCCGGAATGACCTAGAGGATGAGAAGTCCGCTCGGGCAAGGGAGATACAAGAGTTGAAGATGCAAGCTGTAATGGAAAAACAGAGGATGGAACTGGAGATGGATGGGAGTGGGCGTGATCTTAGGGCGTTGAAGGCAGAGCTTGAGACGACCAGGATGGAGCTCGAAAATGCCAGGAACGAACTTCAGAGGGAAAAGACGATGTCGGCTAGTTTGCGGGATAGTTTGTCCGAGCAGTCTGGAGCTACTCTTACGCTCGAGTCTTCGTCGCGTGCTCTCCGGGCTCGTATAGCAGTTCTCGAAAACGATGGGAAGGCCCAGGCTGACAGTTATGCTGAGATGGAAGAGAAGCTCCGACAGTCATGTGAGGAGACTAGGATTGTTCAGGAGAAGCTGAGAGCCGAGGAAACTTTGAGACGAAAGTTGCATAACCAGGTCCAAGAACTCAAGGGGAATATCAGGGTGTTTTGTCGTGTACGACCGACACTTCCTTTTGAGTCAGAGACACCAGCAGATATTAGGTTCCCAAATGCTAGCGGAGAGAGTAGAGAGATTGAGGTCATGGGTGCCACGGAAAAGAGCGCAATGGGAAATGTCGTGACCAAGAATTACCCCTTCCAGTTTGACAAAGTGTTCGGGCCCACGGCCCACAACCCGGGCGTTTTCGAGGAGATTTCGCAGTTAGTGCAGAGTGCTCTTGATGGGTACAATGTTTGCATATTTTGCTATGGTCAAACTGGTTCCGGAAAGACGTTAGTACCCTTCCTGGTACATGAATCCCGACACACTCCCCCCGCTAACGGATGGATAGATACACTATGTCCTCGGAAGACGGCATGATCCCCCGCGCCGTTCACCAAATCTATGCAACGGCAAAAGAACTAGAGGAAAAGGGCTGGAGCTACAAGATGGAAGGCAGCTTCGTAGAAGTCTACAACGAAAATATCAACGATCTCCTCGGGCAAGCCGACGACTTTGACAAGAAGAAGCACGAGATCCGGCACGATCCCAAAGAATTGAAAACCACGATAACAGATATCAACACGGTCACACTGGACAACCCAGCAAAGGTTGAATCAATCCTCCGCCGCGCCTCGCAAACACGCTCCGTGGCCGCTACCAAAGCGAACGAGCGCTCCTCCAGATCGCACAGCGTGTTCATACTGAAGCTCATCGGACTCAACTCTGTCACTGGCGAGCGTAGCGAGGGAACGCTAAATCTGGTAGATCTGGCTGGTAGCGAGCGGTTGTCGCATAGTCAGAGCACAGGAGAGAGACTTAAGGAAACGCAGAACATCAATCGAAGCTTGAGCTGTCTCGGGGACGTTATCGCCGCCCTGGGTAATGGGAAGGAGAATTCGCATATTCCTTATAGAAACTCTAAAGTAAACCCCCCATCCCACCCTTTGAAAATTCTAGTAGAGTAGGGAGCTGACATTGCGGCGCGATAGCTCACCTACCTCCTCCAGTACTCCCTCGGCGGCAACTCAAAGTGCCTCATGTTCGTCATGGTCTCGCCCATGCAAGCACATCTGAGCGAGACGCTCACGTCGCTGAAGTTTGCCACAAAGGTGAATAACACGTCCATCGGTACAGCGAAGAGACAGGCCAAGGTTACCGGGTGATGCACAACAACAACAATAACAAAGCCATGAGGAATAAACATTTCACCTTTTTCTTTTTTGATTCTTTTCTGCTCTACTCTTGGCGATATCTTTGAAATTTGGGTTTTCTAGGGTCCTTTTTTATCACTCTTTCGGTTTTGTTGCGTTTGCTGGCGCCTCTCCTGTCTGTCTGTCTCTGGAGGAGTATTTGGATTGGCATTGGCTAGGCTAGGTTATGTTGGTTAGTTAGTTATCATTACGCGGCGGTGGGGTCTATAGTGCTTTCCCTTTTATTTCTCCCTCTTATTTCTCTCCTATTCTCCTCTCCTCTCCTCCTGATACCCATTTCTCTATCCCTCGTCGTAAGTTATCCTATGATGTCGTATATCGTATTGTATCGTATCACAAACTACCGGAGCGTTCCTGCTCTGGTCAGTAATGCTCAAGTTGAGTCGAGTCGAGTTGAGAACCCTGTACAAGATTTCTCTCTATTATTATTCCTTCGTATTGTTATTATTAAATTTTTATTACGATATTACACCTTGTAGGGGGGGGATTTGTATTCCTCGAGTGATGGGTATGCTTTTTTTTAATTTTCTTATTTTTTAATTTTCTTATAATTTCTCTGGGATTGCCCGGACTTTGAAGGGGGGGGAGTGGTGCCTGTGTGTGTGAATGAATGTTTATTAGATGCTCGGGTGTTGGCATTTCACGTCTTTTTTTTCTTTTTTCTCTCCTTGGGTAGTTAGTGGTAATGATATTATGACGGGTTTTTTCATTTTTTCATTTTTTCCAAATATTTTTATGTGGGTGTCTGCTTATGCTGACGGCGCGTCTAGATTACTATAGTGTGTGGTGGTGGTATTGTTGTTGGAATATTGATCTCTATCCTATCCTATCCATCTATGCAGTATGTATGTATTGTGCGCACCCATCCGCCCAGGTATGGTAATACAAACAGAAAGAAAACGGGCTTAAACGTCATCCCTCTCCCACGCTCCATCTATGAGTTTCCCTTGCACCTTCCGCATCCCAGGCAATTTGTATGTCTCCGCTAGGCCCGCCCCTGCCTCCTCCTCGGGAAACCCCAACCGTCTCCTGAGCTCATCAACAACCATCCTAACTTCCCACGCGGTGCGAATCCTCAGCTCCACCGCTTTATCCGCATACCTAAGTCTCTCCCCATCACCATAATCGCGCACAACATCCCTCCACTCCCCCCTCAACCCCTCCCACCTACTTCCATCAACCGGGTCACCAAAGCAAATCCGGACCCTCTTCCCGGCCCTCGGCACAAACCTCGGCCACCTGCGCGCCTCATGCATGACTTCGTCCAGCCCAGTAATAAATATCGGCATGACAAGCGGGGGCACGTCCGCTTCGAGGAGTAAGCGACTAACGCCCCAACGGAAGTAGCGCATCTGGTAGTTGTGCTTCTGGTGCACACGGCCTTCGGGGAATACGTGCACCCATGCGTGGTGAGGGCGGGAGAGGAGGGTAATGGAGGTGTTGATGGCGGGCTGGAAGGGACCGCCGAGAGGGGATTTGTGCAGACGGTAGGTTGGCAGGACTTGTCCGAGGGTGAAGTACGTTGAGGTTAGAGCATTGCGGAAACAGAGGTCGTGGGAGCCTAGGGAGTAGCGGATCGATG